>Ga0136642_1000008_pt1 | contig 141650 bp, 137 predicted proteins | sample LowCatLa1302831Y_FD_115313 | JGI IMG/M metagenome (GOLD analysis project Ga0136642, IMG submission 115313) | Freshwater microbial communities from Lower Cathedral Lake, Yosemite National Park, California, USA - 13028-31Y | ecosystem: Environmental > Aquatic > Freshwater > Lake ... | reverse complement strand
CCACCAGGACCACCAGGTCCACCGGGACGAGGTCCACCGAATCCACCAGGGCGAGCACCGCCGGGACCACCAGGTCCACCGGGACGAGGTCCACCGAATCCACCAGGGCGAGCACCGCCGGGACCACCAGGTCCACCGGGACGAGGTCCACCGGGACGACTCGTAGAACCAGGCGCGGGCGCCCGTCGCGCGGGAGGAGGCGGAATGGGTCGGCCCGTCGAACTCATCGGGGGGCGGTTCGCGGGGGGCGGCGGAATGGGGCGGCCCGTCGAGCTCATCGGAGGTCGCGGTGGACCGCTGCGAGTTTCGCCAGCTTCGCCACCGGGCGCGGTGCTGCGCTGCGTCGGACGGATGGTCTGCGGTCCATCGGGAGACGCGGTGCGCACGGGGGCGGCGGGCTTTGGGGCAGCGGTGCGGGTGCGCACCACGCGCGGCGCCTCGGCTGCGGGCGCCTCGCTGATCGTTTCGGGCGTTACGGATTCGGTAGCCCGCGGCTCTTCAACGACGGGAGTAGCGGCAGGAACCTCGGCCGTGGTGCTGGCAGCTTTCTTGGCCGTAGTCTTTTTCTTTTCTGGTTCTTCGGGCTGGACGGCTCGCACAAGGCCGTCCGCGTTGGCCTTGCTCCGCGCACGGGTGGCCTGGGCGTCTTCGATCGAGGATGAAACCCCTTTGTGGCCAATTTTGAGCGAATCCAACACACCCATCATCTCGGGTGTGGTCAGGCCCAACTCTTTGGCTAAAGCTGATACTCGAATCTTCTTTGGTGGCAAGACATTCCTTCTGGTTTGTTACGGGCAGCCTGCCCGTAACGCGCAATTTCTATTCTCGCACACTTTGTGCCAGAACTTCATACTCTCGAACGCCACAACTCCCGCACGCTCGCAACATCTTCATTCGTTACTACCGTTCGCAGCGCCTTGGCGATCCGATGGACGCTGAGTGTCTCGACGCATTCTCGGCTATCACAGCACCACGCCCCTCGACCCAATCCACGTCCCAGCCGCCACTCAGCCCCCACACGCGAGAACCGAAGCATCTCGGTATCGCTACGGCGGGTGCGGCAACTGACGCAACTACGTATCGGTTTTATGCTTCGTCCTCGCTCACGATTTCGCTCACCACGACCTCGGCCACGATGTCGCCGTCAGCGTCAGTAACAATCTCATCGACGATGACTGCTTCCGCGCCATTCGCGGGCGACACCAGGACGTCCTCCGTGATAACGACGTCTCCTTCAAGCTCATCGGTCTCTTGGCTTTCGCTGCGGATATCGATTCGCCAACCCGTCAGGCGGGCCGCCAAGCGAGCGTTTTGCCCTTCCTTGCCAATCGCCAACGACAGCTGCTGGTCGTGCACGATCACCGTGGCGATACCTTGCTCTTCGTCCAAGCGAACCTCACGCACGCGCGCGGGCTGAAGCGCTGCCTGGATGAATTCCACGGGGTCGGTTGAGTACGGGACAACATCGATACGCTCCGAGCGCAATTCGTTAGTGATGTTGCGCACGCGGCTACCGCGAGCACCAACGCACGCGCCCACGGGGTCCACCATCTGGTCGTTGGAGGCCACCGCAATCTTGGAGCGGTGACCAGGCTCGCGCGCCAAGGCTTTGATTTCTACCAGTCCCGAAGCAATTTCCGGCACTTCCATCTCAAACAACTTAGCTACCAACGCAGGGTGGGTGCGGCTGACAACAATCTGCGGACCCTTGGCAGTCTTTCGAACTTCGACGATGTAGACCTTCACACGCGCACCGTGCTCGTAACGTTCAAAAGCAATCTGCTCGGCCTGTGGCAACAGGGCCTCGACGCGTCCAATGTCCAGCAGCGTGTAGCGATTGTCTGTTTGTTGCACGGTTCCCGAGACAATGTCACCTTCGCGGTTGGCAAACTCTTCGTACATCTGGCGACGCTGAATCTCCTTGATGAGTTGCATCAAGTTCTGTTTGGCGGTTTGGGCCGCGATGCGACCAAAGTCGGCCGGCGTGGCATCCCACTCGCGCGTGACGTTACCCTCAACGTCGAGTTCGAGGCCCCACACCTTGATCTCACCCGACTCAGGGTTGATCTCGATTTCGGCGTCTTCGGCGGAGTCGGCACGACGCTTGTAGGCCACGAGGAGGGCATTGGCGAGTGCCTGGAGCAACTCGCCTTCGTCGATGTTCTGCTCCCGGGCGATTTGCGCGAGCGCCTCAAGAAATTCAAAATTCTGCATGGTTACTTGCTCCTAGTCTTCGCTGTCGACGTTGAAACTTTGGATGGGGAGGGCTTAGCGGTGGCCCCCCACACGAAAACGGTCCGAGCTCGTTCGACTCGATCGATATTGACCTCGACCTCGCCCAGGTCGGTGTCGCGGATGACCACCTTGTGGCCATCGGCGCTAACCAAAGGGCCTTCGAGACGTCGGGTCGGCTCCCCCACTCGCAGCTCGCGCAAGGTCACCATTTCGCCCACGGCAACCGCAAAGTGCTCAGCAGTGCGCAACTTTCGCTCGAGACCGGGGCTCGAAACGTCCAAGGTGTAGCGACCGGCAATGGGGTCTTTTTCGTCCAACCAGGCGGAGATCTTGCGCGAAGCGGACGCTACGGTCTCCAAATCGACCCCACCCGCACGGCGAACGGTGACGTTGAGGGTGCTCGAAACCAGCTCCACATCGTAGAGTTCGAGGTCCATTTCGGCCAAAATGGCGCGTAGAGGCGTGGCGAAGTCAGTCATCGTCTACTCCTCTACACTCGTGTCATTGACGTCCAGAGATGAAAAAACGCGGGCACTGCCCGCGCTCAAACGAGTCCAGACGTCCTTGACGGACCTGTCACAAGTGTAGCAGTCTCAAAAAATCCAAACAACGGCGACGATTTCGGAGCCTGGTCTGCCGAAATTAATACGATTTGGCGACGAAACAGACCAATCCCACTTCAGTATCACTGTCCGGGATCGACCCATCTGCTCGCTGCAGGCAGCGAACGGTCATCGCCTGCGTTTTCAGCTCTCGCTCCCCCTCGGCCCCGACGAGATCCCACGGCAGACGGGCAAATCCTGTCTGCGCGACCTCCATGGCTTCGGCGATGGAGGTGACGTCCGTCGTCCAGCGGGTCTGGTGCTCCAGAGCACGCTGGAAAATCCCGTCGTGGATGTCCTCCAGGGTTTCGTCGACTCGGGTGATCAGTTCGCTCATCGGAAAGGTGATTTTTTCGTTGGTGTCCCGGCGAGCGATGGTCACGACGCCTTCTCCCAGGTCGCGCGGACCCAGCTCCACCCGAAGGGGCACTCCCTTGATCTCCCAGTCGGTGACGCGGCGACCAAAGCTGCCACGGCCCTTATCAATACGAGCTCGTATACCCGCGGCCACGAGTCGCTGAACAAGCTCGTGACAGGCGTCGAGAACCTCGGGCTCATCACGCACCGCCATCACGACTACTTGAATAGGGGCCAAACGAGGTGGAACTAGCAGTCCCTTATCGTCACCATGCGCCATGATCAGTCCGCCCACCAAACGCGTCGAAGCACCCCACGACGTGGTGTAGCAATGCTCGGAGCGGCCTTCATCACCTTGGAAGGTGATATCAAAGGCTTTGGCAAAGTTCTGTCCTAGCTCGTGGCTGGTGGCCATCTGCAGGGCCTTGCCGTCACGCATGATTCCTTCGAGGGTCATGCTGGTCGTGGCACCGGCAAATCGTTCGCTGGGAGGTTTAATCCCGATGTGTGTGGGTACCGCCATGACATTGCGTACGAAATCGTCGTACACCTTGAGATGAATATGACGAGCGAAACGCGAGGCGTCCTCGGAGGTGGCGTGCGCCGTATGGCCTTCTTGCCAGAGGAACTCCGTAGTACGCAGGAATATCCTTGGTCGAAGTTCCCAACGAACTACATTGGCCCACTGATTCAGCAGCAGGGGCAGATCGCGGTGCGACTGCACCCACTTCGCCATGAACTCGCCAATCACCGTCTCGGACGTAGGGCGAACGACCACCGGTTCAGCGAGCTGCTCCCCACCGGCGTGGGTGACGACGGCCAGTTCGGGGCTGAACCCTTCGACGTGTTGCGCTTCTCGGGAAAGGTACGACTCCGGAATAAAGAGTGGGAAATACGCATTGTCAACGCCCGCTTCTTTGATCCGCCGATCCAACTCGGCTTGCATGCGCTCCCAGATGGAGTACCCGTAGGGACGTATCACCATGGTCCCACGTACCGGACCGTTATCGGCCATCTCCGCTTTTGCCACCACGTCTTGGTACCAGCGTGGGAAGTCTTCGGACTGGGGGGTGAGAACACTATTCGCGGCCACGCGACTCCTTTGCGACTCTGTTGAGCCTACTCAAACAACGACTAATTTTCGGAGCGACGACGAATCTTCTGGATTCGTTCCGATGCGTGATTGGCATCGGCACCCTTCAAGTCGAGAAGCGCCGCACGATCCGCTTCCGCTTCGGCTTCCGCAGAGAAGTCTCGCGCCGCCAGACGTGCCTCCACTCCTTCGGCAACGAGCTTTTCGGCTTCCTCGACCAAGGCAGCCACCATGTCTTCTTCTTTGACTACCCGGATGATTTGGCCACGAATGAACAGGTGGCCCCGTTTGCGGCCCGCGGCAATGCCGAGATCGGCATGTCGAGCCTCACCCGGGCCGTTTACCACGCAACCCATCACGGCAATTTGCAAGGGAAGGTTGCGGTTCGCCAAAGCCGCTTGCGCCTCGCTAGCTACCTTGATCACGTCCACCTCCGCTCGACCACAACTCGGGCAGGCAATGAGATCGAGCCCCGTACGTTCGCGTAGGCCCATCGATTCCAAGAGCTGACGTCCCGCTCGCGCCTCTTCCACTGGGTCGGCCGTGAGCGAGTAGCGCAAAGTGTCACCGATTCCTTCGGCTAAGAGCGTGGCGATTCCGGCAGTTCCCTTGAGGAGTCCGCCGGGGAGTGGGCCCGCCTCAGTAACCCCGAGGTGCAGGGGGTGATCAAAAGTCTCCGACGCCAATCGATAGGCGGCGATCATTGTCGCTACTGACGACGCCTTGACCGAGATTTTCACGTCGTGAAAATCGACTTCCTCGAAATAGGCCAATTCCAGTCGTGCCGACTCGACTAGCGCTTCGGGCGTCGCTCCCCCGAACTGTTCGTAGATATCGGGGTGGAGGGATCCCGCGTTAACCCCAATACGAATAGGAACGCCACGATCCTTAGCTTCTTGGGCCACGAGCTTGATCTCGCTGGGCTTACGAAGATTTCCGGGGTTCAGACGAAGGCCGTGCACTCCGGCCTCCAGAGCGGCCAAGGCCATCTCGACGTGAAAGTGAATGTCCGCCACAATGGGTACCGGCGAACGAGGGATGATCTGCGCCAGACCTTCGGCGGCGGCTTGTTCGTTGCAGGTACAGCGAACGATATCCGCACCGGCCGCGGCGAGTGCGTAAATCTGCTCAAGGGTTGCGTCGACATTCGCCGTCTTCGTCGTAGTCATGGACTGCACCGAGATGGGGTTATCGCCACCCACTTTGACTTTGCCCACGGAGATCTCTCGGGTACGGCGACGGGGAGTCAGAAGCTGCGAGGTTATTTCCACTCCCCTATTCTGCCCGCTCTGTACGCGAGTGAGTCGTTTAGTGAAAGGGATTTGCGATGGGGTGTGCGAGGTCGAGGTACAACGAGCACGCGAAGAGGAAGGCCAAAACCCCCATAAAGGCATAGATGACGGGTGTCATCTTGGCGATATCGGCGCGATAACGGCTGCCGCGCCGTGAACGTAGGCGCTCGTAACACGCGATGGCTACGTGGCCCCCGTCCAGTGGGAGCAAGGGCAGCATATTGATGACACCCACGAAGACGTTGAGCGCCATCAAAATGTAAAGAAGGTTTTCGCTTCCCGATTGCGCGCCCTGCACGGCCAGACGCACAATTCCCACAACGGACTCGGGACGCGAATTTTGCTGTGCCGGTGATACCGCCAATTTTACGTTCGTCACTTGATCAAATAAGTTACCGAGCCCCGACGGAGAGAGACGATGCCACAATGAGGCCACCGATGACGTGGCTAACGAACCAACTTCCCGTACACCATGGTTCACGCCAGAAAACAAGCCGTCGTGGATAGTCGGGTATTCGAGTCCAATTCCGAGGTAGCCCACCGCCGTCGGATTCGTCGGTGCTTCCAGCCAAGTACCCCCCGTACGAATTGCTCTTCCGTCGACCGGCATCGCATGGAGGGCAATGCGACGACCGTGTCGTTCAATCACAATGGAAATATTTCTGCCGGCGCGAGCGTGGATCACCGTGGCCAGCTGCGTCGGCGTGGAAATGACTTTCCCATCGAGTTGAACGACGACGTCGCCAATCTCGAGTCCCGCTTGCTGGGCAGCATTGCGCGCCATTCCGTCCCACGAGTTAAATCCCGCTACGGCCGCGTGCGAGGTGTCAGCCGCGCCAAAAATCATGAGTGAACTCACGGCGAGAGCAACGGCCAAGATTAGGTGCACCAGACTTCCAGCGGACGCCACCAACACGCGGCGCGGGAAGGTGGCGGAGCGGAAACTTCGCGCTTCGTCAACGTCGCTCACTTCTTCAACAGACGTCATCCCTACAATTTTTACGAAGCCCCCTAGTGGCAGAGCCTTTACTCCGTAGGTCGTTTCGCCGCGCTGCCACGACCACAGGGTGGGGCCGAAGCCGACGAAGAAGGAGTTCACCCGCATTCCGGTCCACTTGGCGGTCGCAAAATGGCCGAGTTCATGCAGGGCGATGATGAGCAGGATGCTAAAGAACACCACTGGCAGCGCCCAGCCACCGGCCATGGTGAGGACCACCACCAACGACAACGTGCCGAGTCCTAAACGAAGCAACGAAAGGTCCTTCGAGGGTCCCGATTTAGTCACGGGGCTCTGCGAATCAGGTCACGCGCACGTGCGCGTGCTTCGGCGTCGTGTTCGTACAGAGCCTCAATGGACGTCAGCGGGTCATCGACGTAGTGCGCAAGCGTCTCCTCCACGATGGGAACAATCTGATGCCATGCAATGTGCCCAGAAAGAAATGCCTCGACTGCTACCTCGTTCGCCGCGCTGAGCCACGCAGGCATCGCGCCACCGCGGCGTCCCACGGCGTACGCCAAATTGAGTGCAGGAAAGGCATCACGGTTCGGCGGCTCGAAACTGAGATCTACGGCCTCGCGGAAGGACAGGGCACCCCACGCATGATCGAAACGTTCCGGGAGCGCGAGGGCGTAGGCGATGGGGAGACGCATGTCGGGTTGCGAGAGTTGAGCAATCGTTGAGCCGTCGATGTATTCCACCATGGAATGGACGATGGACTGCGGGTGGATTACCACATCAATACGATCCACGCTCACGCCAAAGAGCGCGGCTGCCTCAAGAACTTCCAAACCCTTATTCATCAAGGTCGAGGAATCCACCGTTATCTTCGGACCCATGGACCACGTCGGGTGCTGCAGCGCCTCTTCGAGGGTCACCTCGCGTAATTCGCTCACTGAGCGACCACGGAAAGGGCCCCCCGAGGCGGTCAGAATCAGGCGGCGCACCGTAGGGTGCCCCACCGAGGAATTAGCGAGGCATTGATGAATGGCGCAGTGCTCCGAATCAATGGGCACAATCTCGCTAAGAGAATTACCGCGCACCGAATTCACCAGTGGTGCGGCGACTACCAGCGACTCCTTGTTGGCGAGCGCCAAGCGTGCCCCGGAACGCAGAGCTCCTAGCGTGACAGGAAGACCTGCGAAACCCACCACGGCATTAACAACTACTTCGGCCGTGCTGGCGAGCGATTCAAGACCCTCCGGTCCGACCACCACGTTGACGTCCGGGATTTCCGCGTGGACCTTCTCGCGGTCCGCTTCGTTCGTCACGCCGATTTGTTCGACGGAAAACTCGCGAGCAATACGAATCATTTCCTCGACTCGCCGACCACCCGCGATGGACACGAGACGGAGGGATTCCGGCTCACGGCGCAGTACTTCGAGGGTCTGCTGCCCAATCGATCCGGTCACCCCGAGTACGGCAACTCGGCGGAGAGTGTCGCCCACGGCCCTATCCCAGATGAAGGAGGTGCATGAGGAAATACGTGGCCGGCAGAGCGAAAAGGAGACCATCCACGCGGTCGAGAATTCCTCCGTGACCAGGAATCAGGGTTCCCATGTCCTTTACGCCCAAGGTTCGCTTAACCAAGGACTCGAAGAGATCTCCGAAAGGCACGACCACGCTAATCACGAGAGCTTCCAGCAATCCACCGCCCACACTCCATGGAGAAATGAGGGGCAGGAAAATTAGTCCGACGAAGAGACTCGACAGGGAACCGCCAATCGCGCCAGCCCATGTTTTACCGGGGGAAACAGTTTTGGCAAGAGGGCGATTACCGAAGCGGCGACCACTGAAAAGGGCTCCCGTATCGTTAGCCACCGTGCACAGAACCGCACCGAAGAGAAAAGCTAGACCGTGCTTGTGGGGGAAGATACTTGGGGAAATGAGGAGCGCACCGAATGAACCCACCACGCCGATCCAGACATACACGAACATCGTCGCCCCGAGACCGTCGAGCATGTCAACTTTCGTTTCGGCACTGAGGTACCACAGAAAACCCAAAAACACGAAGATGATTGACGTCAACCCAAGGGCGGATGAACCGTAGTTGTAGGTAGCAATGGACAGCACTGCTGCCGTAAGAATCCCCAGCAAGGTCGCAGGATGAGCGCCTGCTTTGCGATAAGCCGCTAGGGCTTCGGCTGTAGCTGCGGTGATGACAACGGTGACCAAAGTGGCCACGACGACGGAGCCCAGGGTAAATAGCACGATAACCACCAGGGCCATCAGCGCACCGTACAAAGTGGCAACGGAGACATTCTTCTGCGCGGTGGATCGGGCGGCCCGACCTGCGAGAGGATTCGCCGAACGCTGACGGGTACGCACCGGACGAGAGGGTTCGGGTCGCGGCGCTTCTTCGACGCTTTCTTCCTCATCGTCGTCAAGGCCAAACTCCCATGACGAGCTTTCTTCCGCGGGGCTATCGGGGGCCAAGACCGAAGGGTCGAATTGCTCATCGTGCGCAACCCAGTCAGCTTCTCCTTCACGCCATGCCGGTGCCGGCAAGGACGCCCACGGGTCAGTGGTGGCCGATTCCGGCTCACGCGCGAGCACGGCGGGTACTTGTCCCGTTGGTGCTTCCGTCCAGTGTGGAAGGGTCGTTTCGGAGGCGAGTTCGCTGGCCGGAACAGCACCTTCAATAGTCACCCGAGTATCCGCAGGAGCAACAACGGGCACTTCGCCTGTAGGACGATCGAAGAAATTATCATTAGACATCAAGTAACTCCTTTTCCTTTTGCTGGAGCAATGCGTCGACAGCAGCCACCTGGTCCTGCGTCATCTTGTCAAGAACTTTTTCGACTCTCTCGATTTCGTCCTTGCTCAAGCCTTGATCTTTTTCCAGGGCCTCGAGCTCTTGCCGGGAATGACGACGAACGCCGCGTACGGCGACCTTCCCGTCTTCGGCCTTGGTGCGGACAATCTTGACCATGCTCTTGCGACGCTCCTCGGTCAGGGCTGGGAAAGTAAGGCGGATGATTATTCCGTCGTTGGAAGGGTTCAGGCCCAAGTCGGAAGTGCTGATCGCTTTTTCGATGCTGGCCATGGAACTCTTGTCAAAAGGTGACACCACCAACAGACGAGGTTCTGGAACCGAAAAATTCGCAATTTGCTTTAAGGGCACCATGGTGCCGTAGTAATCAACTTGCAAGTCTTCGACCAGAGCAGAATTTGCACGACCCGTTCGCACGGTGGCAAATTCGTGCTTCACGTGGTCAATCACCTTTACGAAACGATCTTTCGTGTCGTCCAGTAAAAGTTCGATGAACTCGTTCTCCATCACTTCACCAACGTACCGACGGCTTCTCCGGCGAGTGCACGCCGCAAATTACCCGTGGCCATCAGGTCAAAAACGCGAATCGGGAGTTGATTATCTTTGCAGAAGGTGATAGCGGTCAGGTCCATCACACGGAGATCCTGGGCGAGAACTTGATCGAAAGAAATCTCGCTGTACTTTTCCGCCTGAGGGTTCTTCTTGGGGTCTTCGCTGTACACCCCATCCACGCCGCCATGGGTACCCTTGAGCACCAGCTCGGCTTCAATCTCGGCTGCGCGCTGTGCCGCCGGCGTATCCGTCGTAAAGTAGGGGTTACCCATTCCCGCCGCGAAAATTACGACGCGCCCTTTTTCGAGGTGACGAACCGCCCGACGACGAATGTACGGCTCCGCGACTTGGTCCATTCCGATGGCTGACATCACGCGTGCTTCACGTCCATGCGTCTCGATGGCGTCCTGCAGTGCCAAGGCATTAATAACCGTGCCCAGCATTCCCATTACGTCGGAGTTGGCACGATTCATTCCCGCCATGGCACCCGTGGCACCACGCCAGATATTGCCGCCACCCACCACTACGGCAAGTTCCAGCCCGCCAATTTCCATGCAACTCGCGATTTCACTGGCCAGATAATCGACCACCGACGCATCAATCGTTTCGTCACTCGCCGACGATGCTAGGGCCTCGCCAGATAGCTTCAAAACGAATCGACGCACGACTTATCCGCCGATGACAACCTGAGCGTAGGCCGTTATTGAGCCCGCACCGAGGAACTGTTCGATCGATTGCTTCTCGTCTTTGACGTAGGCCTGTTCATTAAGGACTCGGTCCCTAAACCAGGCATTCAGACGACCTTCAATAATTTTTGGCATCGCCGCTTCCGGCTTACCCTCATTGCGCGAAATCTCCTCGACGGTGGCGCGTTCTTTGGCGACCTCGTCGGCCGGAACTTCGTCCCGCTTCAAGTACTGCGGCTTTGCGAAAGCAATGTGCACGGCAATCTCGTGAGCGATCTCTTCGTTCGCGCCCTTCACCACCACGGCCACGGCATTGACGCCACGACCACTTTGCTGGTGCAGGTAGGTGTCCACCGTCTCGTTGTCCCCGGCGACCAGTCGCACGACGCGTCCTAGAGAGATGTTTTCCTTCAGCGTGGTCCGAAGGGTATCGATTTGATCCGCAAATGCGTCCACAGCACCTTCACCATCACGCGCCACGGCGGCAGTGATGTCATCGAGAATGGAAATGAATTCGCCGGATTTCGCCACGAAGTCGGTCTCACAGCGCATTTCGACCAGTGCGGCCACGTTCCCGTCACGTATCACCGTCACGGCGCCTTGCGACGCTTCGCGGTCAGCACGCTTGGCGGCCGAGGCGAGACCCTGGACTCGCAACCACGACGTGGCTGCTTCCATGTCACCGTCGTTGGCTTCGAGAGCTTTCTTGGCGTCGAGGATTCCCACACCAGTGGACTGACGCAGATTCTGTACATCTTTAGCGGTGAACGACACCGTTCATCTCCTTCTTCTAAATGTTGATTGAGTTATTAAGCCTGGGCGGGAATGGCCGAGGGGCGTGCGAGTACGGGCTTGTTCGCACGGATGTAGCGACCTTCCATCACGGCATCGGCGATGACACGGCAGAGCAGGGCTCCGGCACGAATGGCGTCGTCGTTGCCCGGAATGACATAGTCAATAACGTCAGGGTCACAGTTGGTATCCACTACGGCAACGACGGGAAGACCCAACTTGCGAGCCTCGGTGACCGCGATGTGTTCCTTCTTGGTGTCGATCACGAAAATCGCCTCAGGGACGCGTTCGAGATTGCGGATACCGGAAAGGTTCAGTTCGAGCTTGTTGAGTTCGCGAGTGTGTCGGAGAGCCTCACGCTTCGGCATTCCTTCAAAGTCACCAGCGGCACGCATCTTCTGCAACTCAACCATGCGCTTCACGCGGCCCGACACGGTCTGGAAGTTGGTCAACATTCCACCGAGCCAACGTTGGTTGACGTAAGGCATGCCACAGGCGTCGGCATATTCCTGAATGGGGCCTTGCGTCTGCTTCTTGGTGCCGACGAAAAGAATGGTTCCGCCCGCGGCGACGGTGTCACGAATGTAGGCGTAGCCCTCTTCAATTCCGGCCAGGGTCTTACGAAGGTCGATGATATAAATGCCGTTGCGCTCGCCGAGGATGAATCGACGCATTTTGGGGTTCCAACGGCGGGTCTGGTGCCCAAAGTGCACGCCCGAGTCCAACAATTCCTTCAAAGTGACGAGAGCCACGTTTTTCCTTTCGTTCGGTTACCACGAACCGGGAGAGCGCCGAAGCGACCGTACGAATATCCCGATGCGATGTAGTGCCTCCCCTTGTGGGAGAGCCTTTACATAGTAGTCGCTCGCGCCCACTAACCCCGGGGGTGGGTTTGGCGGTGAATATTCTGTAATCGGGACTTTGAAACGTGGGTATAAATCTGGGTGGTGGTGAGGCTTTCGTGCCCCAAAAGTTCCTGAACCACGCGGAGATCCGCCCCACCTTCCAAGAGGTGTGTGGCGAAGGTATGTCGAAGGGCGTGGGGGTGCACGTGACCGGTCTGCACTCGCGCATCGAGAATGCGGCGTACATCACGCGTTCCTAGACGGTTAGCCCGTCGATTGTAGAAAATTGCCGATACTTCCTCGCTGGTGACCGCGAAGTTCGGGCGACCTTCGTCTCGCCAACGCCGCAGCGCCGCCATGCCGGCGGCGTGCAGGGGCACTAGGCGTTCTTTACGTCCTTTTCCAAGTACCCGCAAAATTCCCGTACTCCACTCCACCGAGTCCATGTCGAGCTGACAGAGTTCGCTCACACGGAGTCCCGATCCATACAAAATTTCGCAGACGGCTCGATCGCGAAGATCCAAGGGGGTACTCCCCCAGTCGTCATCGAGTAGATGGTCTAGTTGCTCGCGAATGACTAATTGCGGCAGTATTTGCGGAGCTTTTGGCGTCGAAATGCGCAGCGTCGGGTTCACCGTGACGTATCCACGATCGGCGCACCAACGGAAATAGGTACGCAGGGAAGCGACCCGACGAGTCACCGAGCGTCGTTCATCGCCACGTCGGATGACGGCCCCTACGTACTTTCTCACGGTTGCCCGCTCTACCTCCGTTGGTCCACTGAGCCCGAGCTCCACCGTCCAGTCGCGAAAGGCCGTCAAGTCGGAGAGATAGGCAGTCAGCGTCGCGAGTGAGCGGTCCGCCGCACGGAGGCTGTCGGCATACTCCTCAAAATGCCAGTCACCAATTTCCGAAGACATACTCCTAGGCTAACGATGAGACGAACAATTGACGGTCTCTCGGTAGGCTGTTGTTGAGTAGAGCGGAAATCTATGGCCCGAATTCTCATTATTGAAGACGATGACCGCATTCGTGCTTCGTTGCGCCTCATGAGCGAAGGCGAAGGTTTTGACGTCGACGACGCCGCCAACGCCGAGGATGGCTTGAATCTGTTCGCGAATCGGGCCAGTGACGTTGTCCTGCTCGATTTAATGCTTCCGGGTATGAGCGGATACGAGGCCTGCCGCGCACTTCGCGCAGCGAGTGACGTGCCCATCGTCATCCTTTCCGCTCGGGTCGACACGGCCGATGTCGTGGCGGGGCTGGAGGCTGGAGCCGATGACTACATCACCAAACCCTTCGTCCCCGAAGAATTGATTGCTCGCGTTCGTGCGCATATACGCCGACGCGGTTCCACCACTCTCGAATCATTTCGCCTCGGCGACCTGCGAGTGGTACCTAACGAGGGCATCGCGTTGCGAGACAGTGGAACCCCGGTCCACCTCACTGCTACGGAGTACCGCCTTCTCACCGAGCTCGCCCTCGCGGGAGGGAAAATTCTTAGTCGCGAAGACATTCTCGAGCGCGTGTGGGGCTACGACTATTTTGGCGACGGCCGACTCGTCGATGTTCATATTCGGCGACTGCGCACCAAAATCGAGCCTGATCCCGCAAACCCCACCTACCTGCAGACTGTTCGAGGCGCTGGCTACAAGCTAGTTATCTAATGGCCACTATCAGCCTTCGTCGACGAATGTCATTCTGGTTCGCCGCGGGGGCGGCAATTCTCAGCATTCTCTTCGTCTTCTTTACCTATTTTGGGGTGCGCCACGTCGTAGTAACACAACGCCAGAGCTCCGACCTCCGCCAATCATTTTTGAACGCTCAGGTGATTCGCGGTGCTATCAGTAATAGTGATTCCTCGCTCAACAACGTGTTGCGCGAACTCGACAGCAACACCACCTCGGTGTCTATCGTCAATATCAACGGAACCTGGATTTCCGCGAACGTGGCAAATCCCCGTACCACCATTCCTCCACAGATGCTGCTGATTGCTGCTAGCCACAATGTCTCACGCCAAGTGATCACCTACAAAAACCAACCCACATTGTTGATTGGTATTCCCATACCGGCGTATCACGCTGTTTTCTATGAGCTCGACAACATCAATGACCTCAACCGCACTTTGGAACTGATGTTGCTCATCTTGTGCGCGAGCGCAGTCGCCACGACCTTGGCCGGTTTGGCCGGTGGCTGGATCGCCGCTCGACGTCTGACCACTCCGCTGGTTCGCGCAGCGCAGGCCGCGCGGGAGATTGCCCAAGGGAATCTCACCACCCGGTTGCCCCAAGAATTTAGTTCGAGCGAAATGGCGGTGCTTACCGAAAGTTTTAACGACATGGTCAGTCAATTGGTGGAGCGTCTTGAGCGAGACGCACGTTTTGCGAGCGACGTCTCGCACGAATTACGCAGCCCTCTCACCACGCTGGCTACTTCCGTGGCCGTGATGCGCCAATCCCGAACGGACCTGGAGCCGGAGGCCTTCGCGGCCCTCGAGCTGCTGGGCGCCGACGTGGAAACTTTCCAGACATTGGTAGAAGACCTTCTCGACATGACCCGCAACGAAGCCGGAGGGATCTATCTTGAAAACGTTGCCCTCGTGGAACTTGTGCAACAGTGCGTCCGCTCCGCCTCGCGTCGACTTGGGCTGGAAGAGATCAATCTCTCTTTCGATCCCACCACCACGAGTGCTTTCATCAAGGTAGACCGTCGACGTTTTGAACGGATTATCGCCAACCTCCTCGAAAATGCTCGACGGTATGGCGGCGGCGCCACCAGTTTGAGCGTGAGTACTGACGACCACTCCGCCTTTATTGATGTCGACGATGCCGGCCCCGGAGTTCCCTTCGAAGAGCGCGAACGAATCTTCGATCGTTTCTACCGCGGCGTCGAGGCCAGCAACCGCACAGAGGTGCGCGGCACGGGGCTCGGCCTCTCCTTGGTCGCCGATCACATCGCTCGTTTCCACGGTACGGTCGCAGTGCTCGACAGCCCTGCCGGTGGTGCGCGCTTTCGCGTCACCGTCCCACTCTCAGAGGAGTCACCCGAATGAGAGGCGGCCTGCGCGCGGGTGCTGTGTTGGTGGCGGGAATTATTTTGAGTTCCTGCACCTTGACGCCGCTGGACTCATCACCCAAGGTTGTCGCACCCTCGAAAGTCCCCTTCGGACTGCTCAGCCCCCAGCCACTCCCCCAGCCGCCGGCGCCGGCAAAAGACTCCGAGCGAGCAATTTGGCTCCTCGACGCTGCGGGTACACCCAGCCCCGTGACCCGACGACTTGCGCTCGACGGCCTGTTGGCGAATGTGGTCGAATCCCTCATCGTGGGACCGAGCGGTGCGGAAGGCGCCGCAGGTTATTCGACCGACGTGGCTTCCAATGTCAATTTCACCTCGGTCACACTGAGCAACCACCTCGTTGTCATAGCCATGGGTACTGACCTGGCGATTCCCGGAGCGAACTCGACTGTCGCGGCCGCCCAACTAGTTCTCACCCTGACCAGCATCGCCGGAGTCAATCGGGTTCAGATTGTCGAGAATGGTCAACCCGTAAAATTTCTTCTCCCGAACGGCACGTCTCGTTCCATCATGGTGGCGAAGGACTTTGCCTCGCTCACGGCGTCGAACTAACGAACCACCCGTAGCGATTCTGCAGCACCCCACAGGTGCTCGAGATCGTAGAAGTCACGAGTTTCATGAGTAAACACGTGAATCATCACGTGGCCATAATCCAGCAGAATCCACTCTGCCGTGTCGAGACCCTCGACTCGAGAGGGTTTCACGCAGGTAGCCATCTCAATGAGTCGCTCTATTTCTTCCGCGATCGCTCGGGTGTGACGGTCGTTACGCCCCGAGGTAACCACGAGAGCGTCGCAGGTATCGGCCAGGGGCGCGAGGTGCAAAATGACGGGATCATCGCCTATTTTCTCCTCGGCGGCCATGACTGCAGCTTCCAGCAGCGCTCGAGTCGTGGGGTCACCCCACTTCGTCGACAGCGCGTCGGACGTGGTCAAAGTGCTCAGCGTGATACCCAGACGGTGACGACGGCCAGCACGAAAGGGCCGCTCATAGCCATCAAGCCGTATACCGACCAGCGTCGCTTCGTTCGGCGCACAACGTGTCGACGCCGCGGTGCTGGCTCCACCACCGTCAACGACGGGCGCTGCGACTCCGTTGGATCGAATACTCGAACTGCCATCGCCCACAAGCCTACACGGGGCCTTCAGCAAAGTGAGAGTTTTCCCCTCTCGACAACGGCTCTGTCAGGTATTTTCCATGTTTCTTTGCGCCCGCAACTCACTGCTAGAGAGATCAATACGATCCATATCGAGGTAGCGCCACCGCCACGTTGCATCGAGACTTGGTGCGTAATTTCCTCGTGCCACGATCAGTACGTCGCAGAGCTGTCGCAAGTTAGCGGAGCCACGCCACTGTTCGAGATGCTCGGCCACATCCGCACCGATGATGAGGGTGGCCAGCGATCCGTCCGAGATGATCGCTTCCACAGTGTCGACGCTGTAGCTCGGTCCACCACGGAGAATTTCAATATCGGATACCGCGACGCCGGGAAGATCGGCGAACAACTCCTCCGACCAACGCAGGCGTTCCGTGGCAGAGCTCACGTCGCTTTTCTCGTAGGGATCCCCCGCCACCACCACCAGAATTACATCGAAGTTTCCCGTGGACCACGCCGCGGCAATGGCAGCCCGATGTCCCGCATGCGGAGGATCGAAAGTTCCTCCAAAAATTCCGATGCGTTGCGCGGTCACCCCACCAGCCTAGAACGCTGATTTCCATTTCGACATCGAACCTTCTACGCTAGAAAGATGAGTTCGCCGAATGAGACGTGGGCGCCCACTTCGTGGCGCCAAAAAACCATCCGTCAGAATCCTTCGTGGCCGGACGCGGCGGAGTTAGCGGCCGTTGAGGGCGAACTGCGTGCCCAACCTCCTCTGGTGTTCGCCGGCGAAGCCCGCGACCTGATCAGCCATCTTGGCGCCGTTGCCGACGGAAAGGCTTTTTTGCTCCAAGCAGGTGACTGCGCCGAATCTTTCCACGACGCTGCCGCAGACTCTATTCGCGACAAATTGAAGATCATCTTGCAAATGGCGGTGGCCTTGACCTACGCATCGGGTGTCCCCGTGCTCAAAGTCGGTCGGATTGCCGGTCAGTTTGCCAAACCTCGGAGCGAGGAATTCGAAACTCAGGGTGACCAAGTGCTGGACACCTTCCGTGGTCACATCGTTAACGGCGAAGAATTTACGGCCGCCGCACGACGCCCGGACGCACGGCGACTCCTCGCCGCCTACCACCAGAGCGCTTCCACTCTCAATCTCCTCCGTGCATTTACCAAAGGGGGATTCGCCGCACTCAGTCGCGTCCACCAGTGGAACCAGGAATTCGTCGAGGGCTCACCTCAGGGACGGCATTACGCCGAGGTCGCTGACGATATCGAGCGTGCCGTGCGCTTCATGCGCGCCTGCGGGATCGACATGGCACGCGAAAGCTCGCTGTCCGGCGTGGACTTCTATACCAGCCACGAGGCCCTAATTCTCCCCTACGAAGAAGCCCTGACCCGGCAAGATTCGCTCACCGGCAACTGGTATGACTGTTCGGCGCACATGCTCTGGATCGGTGATCGAACGCGGCACCGTGACGAGGCACACGTCGAATTCCTACGCGGCGTCCACAACCCTCTCGGCATCAAAGTGGGGCCGAGTACCGACGCTGATGAACTCATCGCTATTTTGGACACCCTGAACCCCCAGCGCATTGTGGGTCGCATCACTCTCATCTCGCGCATGGGTCACCGCACCATCGAAACCGCCCTCGCCCCGCTGGTACAGCGCGTCAGGGATGAAGTACACCCCGTGGTCTGGGCCTGTGACCCCATGCACGGGAACACCATCCGCGCCGACTCGGGTCGTAAAACTCGGCGCTTTGATGATGTCCTGAGCGAAGTGAAGTCCTTCTTCGAGATCCACCGTTCCTTGGACTCGTGGCCGGGCGGACTCCACATCGAACTCACCGGCGACAACGTCACCGAATGCCTCGGTGGTGGGTCCGATCTCAATGAAGCAGACCTGGAAACTAATTACACCTCGGTGTGCGACCCACGCCTGAACGCCAGTCAATCCCTGGACCTCGCCTTCCAGGTTTCCGAGTTCCTGCAGGCCTAGTCCTCTTCGAAGGGCAGTGGGGCTAAGTCGTTGTAGCGCAGGATCCGTGTAAATTTCTCGGCGAATTCGATTTCTGTCATGGAACAATTTTCAATGCGTGGCCGCAGGCGTCGACTCGCGGGGTGGCCCTGAGCAACTTTTATAGCCTGCTCAATTACCCCGCCGTGGACGACCACCACTACCAGTTCGCCTGGGTGCTGCCTCACCAAAGACTGCAGCGCAGTTTCGCAGCGAGAGAAAAACCCCAGTAGAGACTCACCACCAGGAGCACATGCCTGATCGGGATTCGTATCCCAATCGATCGTGCCGAATTTTTCGACGAACTCCGACCACGTCAGGCCATCACCGTCACCCACATTGATCTCGCAGAGATCGTCGCGGGATTCCAGCGACAATATCTGCGGGAGCGAGGGCGCCAGTATCTCGGCCGTCTGCCGGGCACGAGGCAAAGTGGAGCTGTAAAAAGCGGTGGTCTCGCGCAGTTCGGAACTATGTGCGAGTCGCCGCGCCAACGCCTGCGCTTGCCGAATGCCCTTGGGGGTTAGCCCTCCGTCACCTTCCGGACCACCGGCAACCCCACGGGCGTTGGCGTAACTCTCTCCGTGGCGCACGAGAAGCAGTCGCGTTCCCGTCACCGCCGGGCCACGTTGGCGAAAACCGCTCGGTGGTAGTTTGTCGTCTTCACTCACGCCAAGGTCCCCACGAAGGCTTCGAGCTGGCGGAGAGTTCGACACTCGATGACGCGATCACAAAAGGGCGCGTACTGACCGATTATGGAGTCACCGGAATTCCAGTAACTCTCCGGCTCGGGATTGAGCCAGTAGACCGCTTTCGCGCGGTAACGCAGATCGGCAATGAGTTCTGCGTTTGACTGGTGGTAATTGTTACGTGCGTCACCCAAAATTAATACCGCAGTCCGTTTGTTGATTTCGGGAGCGAATTTGGTGTGGAAGGTCATGAAGGCGCGGCCGTAGTCACTGTGCCCGTCAAAGGCGATGACGTCCGCTTCGGCGTTGATGCGCGCTACGGCTTCTTTGGGATCATCCGTGTGCTCAAACAGCGCCGTCACTTCATCGAGGCCATCAACGAACACGAAACTTCTCACTTTGGAGAACTGTGAACTGATCGCGTGCACCAGCAGCAGGGTAAAACGCGCAAAGGACGCAACCGATCCCGAAATGTCCGCAATTACTACGATTTCGGGCTTGGCGGGACGTGGCGGCTTGAATCGCAAGTCGATGGGAATTCCCCCAGTCGACAGACTCCGTCGTACCGTGTGGCGAAGATCAACGGCCCCTCGGCGCTTATGACGACGTTTACGAGCGAGTCGCACCGCTAACTTGCGCGACAGTGGTCGCAGAGCGCGTTCGAGTTGTGCCATTTCTTCGCGGTTGGCGTGCATCACGTCCAGATCTTCGGGTAGAGGTTTTCGCACGGACTTGGCCAAGGCTTCCGCTCCGCGATCCTCCACTAAACGCTCTCGAATTTCGCGCTCGATGGCCGCTTTCAGACCCTCGATCCGACGCGCAACGTCGTCGCGGGCGATGTGTTGGGTCAGGTTGTCGGGATCGGCGTTGGGGGGAAGAATAATCCCCTGTAAACGAGCGGTGAGCTCTTCGAGGTCCAGGTTTCGCAAAGTGCGGTAGAGGTAATAGGTTCCGCCCACCGGACGACCCGGCTCCATTCCCGCATAGCGGGTGACCGCCTCGGCGGCACCTTCACGCATCTTGTTGTTGTCATTATCGCGGAGCGCTTGAAACAGCATTTCTGAGAGTTCTTCTGGCGACATCGAAAGGCCACCGCCCATTCCCATGCCCTTGGCTTTTCCGCGACCCGGAATGCCGGTGGGTCGTTCCGACGAGCTCGGCGAGCCTTCCTCGCCGTCGGGAGAGTCGGATTCGCTGTCGGGGTTGAAGGAGCGATTAGCGAAGAAAATGTCGAAAGCCGTGGAAAAAATGGGAGCGTGGTCGCTGTCTTTGACCATCGTGGCCGCCAGCGATGCTTTCAGCAGGCCACGGTCAGCGATGTCTATTGCCGTGGTCGCGCGCGCTGCGTCCACGTGCTCGGACATGGAGACGGGAATACCCGCCGCCCGTAACTCGGCAACAAAGTCACCGAGAACGTTAAGCAAGGCTCTTTCCTCGACCGAGAAGTTCCTTCTTCGCTTTGTCGATGTCGCTTTGGTACTTCAGCAAGATGTGGAGGGTTTCGGCAGCATCCGCATCGCCAATTTCTTGACGACCCAAGACCACCAGTGTGCGTGCCCAGTCCAGAGTTTCCGAGACCGAGGGCGCCTTTTTAAGATCGAGTTGACGCAAGGAGCGCACTACTTGGGCAATTTGCTCGGCCAAGGCTGTCGAGATGCCGGGCACGCGAGAAACGATGATGTCTCTCTCTCGCTCCAACTCTGGGTAGCCCACAAAGAGGTACAGGCACCGACGCTTCAGCGCTTCGGACAGCTCGCGAGTGTTGTTGGACGTCAGAAAGACCATAGGAATTTGCTGCGCGCGCATGGTGCCTAGTTCGGGAATGGAAACTTGGTATTCCGAAAGAATTTCCAAGAGAAGCGCTTCGGTTTCGAGTTCCACGCGGTCGACTTCGTCAATCAGCAGTACCACCGGGTCTTTGGCGCGAATAGCTTCCAGCAAGGGACGCTCTAACAAGAACTCTTCGGCGAAGATGTCGTCTTCGAGAGCACTCCATTCTTCGCTCCCGGTGGAATCACCCCGACCGGCTTGAATGCGCAGAAGCTGTTTGCGGTAGTTCCATTCGTAGAGTGCCTTAGATTCGTCCAGACCTTCGTAACACTGCAAGCGGATAAGTCGGGCCCCCGTCGCATCAGCCACGGCCTTGGCGAGCGCAGTCTTGCCGGTTCCGGCAGGTCCTTCTACCAATACGGGCTTCGCGAGGCGGTCGGCGAGAAAGGTCACCGACGCAATGGAGTCATCACCGAGGTAGTCAAAAGCCCGAAGGCGCTCAGTGACGTCCGCGGGTGACGCAAAACGGGCCGGTGGAACTTCTGTGAGCCCCAAGCGGTCGGCTAACTCCTGGCGGGGATCGATGGCACCCATGAACTCTCCTTGTTCGCTGAACCACTCTAGACAGTGGGTGCCGCGGCAGCAGCACTTCTCCTTGCGGTCCTAGGGGCGCAGAATGACCAAATCGTCTCGGTGGATGACAACATCCTCGGCGTCGCGCCAGCGTGCACTGCTGGCGCGCACAAGGCCTTTAGCGACTACCCGTCCGAGGGCATCGGAAACTTCCACCGCCTCACCTTCTTCGAAATCGCCCATCACGGCATCAACCCCCACGCGCAGAAGACTCGCCCCCGCCTCCTCCACTGCGTGCGCCGCGCCTTCGTTTACTCGCAAAACCCCACGAGTGGGGCAGGCAAAGGCGATCCACGCCTTTCGTGCCGATAGTCGTTCATCGCGGGCGTGGAAATACGTTCCGAAATCCTCGTTCCGGTCGACGCTGCGACGCACCGAATGGGGCTCGCGGGCGGGCGCAATCACGCAACTCACCCCCGACCAGGTAGCGATGCGAGCGGCGGCGAGTTTCGACGCCATTCCCCCACTGCCGACCCGGCTGGCACTTTCGCCCGCCATGGCGACCAGTTCGTCATCAAAGGCTCGAACCTCATGTATCAACGAGGCGGTGGGGTCAACGCGGGGGTCCGACGTCAGCAGTCCGTCGGTATCGGTCAGCAACACTAAGCGGTCGGCAGACATCACGTTGGCTATGAGGGCGGCAATGCGGTCGTTGTCACCGAATCGGATTTCGTCATCAGTGACGGCGTCATTTTCATTGATGATGGCAATCGCCCCGAGATCACTCACGGCATCAATGGTGTTACGAATCTTGACGTAGTGGCTGCGATGGGAAAAATCCCACGGTGCAACTAGTACTTGTGCGGTGTGATGACCGTGCGCCGAGAATGCCGCCGCCCACTGCTGCATCAACAAGGGTTGCCCTACGGCCGCGACCGCTTGGAGCACTCCGGAATCCTGGGGGCGAGGGCGTCCGCCACCCACGGCGTTCCACCCCGCCGTAATGGCGCCCGAACTCACCACCATGACGCGCGAACCCTCGTGGACGAGCTGCGAGATATCCGCTGCCAGCGAGGACACGGTGGCCACATCTATGTCTCCCGAGGGCGTCGTCAGCGATGACGTGCCCACCTTCACTACTACGGTGCGATTATTCCTCGTCGTCATCGTCAACCTCTCGAGTTCCGAGGCGACCCGATCTCGCGAGGCGCTCACGTGCCGTGGTGCGGTGGTGTTCACCACGGTCCAGACCGAATCCCGCCATGTCGCGCCACCACTCGAGCTGCAAGGGTCCAATACTGACGATGTCGCCATCTTTCACACCGGCGCGCGACAGAAGCCGATCAACCCCGAGGCCCTTCAGACGGCTGGTGACCTCGGCCAAAGCTTCGTCGTCCGTTAAGTCGTGAAAGCGCACCGCACGCAGGGCGGGGCGTCCCAAGACATGCCACACACCTACGTGGTCGCGCTCGACACTGATTTCCTCGGGAATTGGTCGGTGCACCACGATGGCGTTGGTCTGGCGCTCGGCTTCGTCGCGACGAGCCTCCGCCACCAAACCAGCCAGCTGGCTGACGAGGGCGTCAATACCTTCACCGGTAATAGACGAAATCGGGAATCCGTAACCGTCGCGGTCCTCGGACAAGTCCGACCGCGCTTCTACGATCACGCGGGGGCGCTCCAAAAGATCGGCTTGGTAGTCACCGAGTTCGCGCAAGAGAATTTGTTCTTGTTCACGTGGGCTCTGCACACTCAACGGAGAGGCGTCAAGCAATACGCACAGCACGCGCGCGCGTTCCACGTGACGAAGAAAATCGTGGCCAAGGCCACGACCTTCCGCCGCCCCTTCGATAAGCCCGGGAATGTCCGCCATCACAAACTCCGTGGCGTCACCGGGACGTCCCTGGCGGTTTCCCACACGCACCACTCCAAGATTTGGAACCAAGGTGGTGAAGGGGTAATCGGCGATCTTGGGTCGAGCGGCCGACACGCGAGCAATCAAAGTGGACTTGCCCACGTTGGGAAATCCGATGAGCGCCACGTCTGCTTGTAGCTTCAATTCGAGATTCAGCCAAAATTCTGCTCCCGCTTCACCCTGTTCGGCGAAGGCCGGCGCGCGACGCCGGTTGGAAAGGAAGCGAGCATTACCCTGTCCACCTAAGCCACCTTGGGCGGCCACCCAGGTATCACCCGCACCCGCGAGGTCCACCACCAGATTTCCTTCGGCGTCAAAGACTTGCGTGCCCACGGGAACCTGAACCACCACGTCTTTGCCACGACTTCCGTGCTGACGCTTCGACGTGCCGTGCTCCCCATCGGTGGCGCGCCGAAAGGGGTGGTCGCGAAAACCCAAGAGTGAAGCAGCGTTGGGGTCGGCTACCACAATGACGTCACCGCCGCGACCGCCGTCACCACCGTCCGGCCCACCCTTAGCCACGTGGGCTTCGCGGCGAAACGACACGCAGCCGGCGCCCCCGTCTCCCGCCTTCGCGTGGAGTTGAGCGGAGTCGACAAAAGATGACATGCCCCTATCCTACGAGACGCCTTCTAAGGATTCGTCAGAGCCTTCACCGCCGCATCGAATACCTCACCGTGCCGTTCAACGTGTTCGAGTGTGGTGCGAGGACACATCAAGGCCATGTTGTGGAAAGGGGTCAACAACACACCACGATTAATGGCGAACAGGTGCAGAAAATTCTCCAGTTCGGCGTCCGCGCTGGCCGCCGACTCACCGCCACTTTGAGGGGCGGGGGCGGCGAAGCGATACTCACAACGTGTGCCGAGTTGGGTAACCGACCAGTCCATGCCGTAGCGCTCAATGACCGCTCGCGCGTCTGAGGTAAAGCGCGTCGCGAGGTCAATCATCGGTCCAAAAGCATCGTCGGTCAGTACCTCACCCAACACCGCGCGCATCGCGGCGAAGGAGAGCGCGTTCCCAGCCAGCGTTCCGCCTACCCCGCCCACGTCAACGATGTCCGATTCCGCCCCCACGGCCGCCAACACGCGTGTGGCGAGTTCCTCCGAAAGGCCGTAGGCGCCGCACGGGACTCCCCCACCCAGGGACTTGCCAATGGTGATGGCGTCGGGCTGAAGACCCATCGAGCGTGTCGCCCCGCCCGGACCCGCGGAAAAAGTGTGCGTCTCGTCATAGATCAACAGCGTTCCTGTTTCGGTACACGCCGCCCGCAGTGCCTCGTGGAAGCCCTCATCGGGCAAGACGATGCCGATGTTTGTTAACGCGGGCTCGGTTAACACCGCCGCCACGTCACCCGCGGCGAGTTCGCGTCGCACCGCCGCTATGTCGTTGAACTCCACCACCCGTGTGGTCAGCGTGGGGTCAAAGGCGGGCGCCACGTTTCCGGGACGAATCGCCGCGCGTCCGTCCATCCCCGCAACCACGAAAGTTTCGTCCACGCTGCCGTGATAGCTATAACTAAACACCAAGATTTTGGGTCGGTTCGTCACCAAGCGTGCGAGGCGCAGGAGCCAACGATTGGCGTCGGTGGCCGACAGGGTAAAGCTCCACTGGGAGAGCCCGAAGCGTCGCGTCATTTCCGCGGCAACCCATTGGGCATCCGAGGTCGGCAGCATGGTGGTGACCCCTCCCCGCTCACCCACACGGGACGCCAATGCGTCAACGAGTGGTTTCGGGGAGTGTCCGGCGAAGGCTCCGGTGTCGCCCAATGAGAAGTCAACCAATTCATGACCGTCAACGTCGGTAATGACGGCGCCGTCGGCGCGATCGAACGACAACGGGAAGCGCCCCGCCCATTTATTCATCCACGTCATTGGGACCCGAGCGAAGAGGTTCTTCGCTTCGTGGTACAGCTGCTCGGAGCGAGGATTGCGCACGCGGTAGAGAACATTCTCGTCCGCCAGTAGTTGATGAAGGTGGGCGCGATTGAAAGGAGGCATACCCCCAGCGTAGAATGAGACGCATCAATGGAGACCGTAGTTCCGAAAAAATAAACCTTTTTATCAGGGACTATATTAAAAAAACCCTGTAAAGACTAGGAAAAAGCCAGAAAATCAAGCAATAATCCACTTTTTTAGGGTTCGAACCGATAAAGATTACCCCAGCGGCTGGGAACACTCCCAGTCCACGTACACGATAACGAAGGAGTCGGCCGGTGAACAAGACTGAGTTGATTGAAGCAATTGCAGCAAAGACGGGTGCCTCGAAGGTTGCCGTCGGTGAAATCATTGGAGCTCTCGAAGAGACTGTTACCGCCAGCGTCAAGAAGGGCGAGAAAGTCGTGATCACGGGCTTCATCTCCTTCGACCGCGTCGAGCGCAAGGCGCGCACCGCCCGCAACCCGCAGACCGGTGAGCCGATTCAGGTCAAGGCCTCCCGCGCTCCCAAGGTGACCATTGGTGCTGCCTTCAAGAAGGCCATCAAGGGTTAATTTCACCCGCATTTTGAAAACCCCCGGGCTTCGGCCCGGGGGTTTTTTATTTGCCTGTAAAAGTTCGCATCCCGGGCACTGGGCCCGGGATGCGAACGAGAGAAATCAGAAACTAGTCAACGAGTACGTCGACGAGCTTTCGTCCACCACGGAAACCAAACTTCACTCTTCCTGGTGCCAACGAGAAGATGGTGTGGTCACGGCCAATTCCCACGTTGCGGCCAGGGTGAAAGCGAGTTCCACGCTGACGAACGATGATGGAGCCTGACTGAACCTCAGTGCCATCGAAAACCTTCACGCCCAGGCGCTGGGCATTGGAATCGCGGCCGTTACGAGTAGAACCGCCACCTTTGGTCTTTGACATAAATACTCCTTACGCGTTCACGGAGATCTTGGTGATCTCAACAGTCGAATAGTGCTGACGGTGACCCCAGCGGCGGCGCTGGATGGCCTTGGCCTTGTAGGTCAATCCGCGAATCTTGGGACCCTTTTCGCCACCGATGATCTTGGCCGTAACGGTAGATCCCTTCAGGGCCGGACCGGCAACCACCTTGTCACCATCGACAAATAGAACCGGCACGAAAGTAATTTCGGTGTCGATTTCTTCGGGGCGCAAGTCAACACGGACCACCTGGCCCTCGCTAACCCGTTCCTGGGATGATCCAATACGAATGACGGCATACATAGGAGTTCCATCTTAGCCGATTCGCTCAGCCAGGGCGTTCGAGGGGCTCTTAGAGTCCCGTATTGATAATAAATCCGCGAGAATCACAGACCTGACAGGCGGTCGAGACTGATTCCAAGAGGCCCTCGTTGACCCGCTTGCGTGTCATTTCAACCAGACCCAGCTCGGAGATGTCGAATACCTGCGTGCGGGTCTTATCGCGGCTGAGGGCTTGTCGGAGGGCCGAAGCCACGGCCTCACGGTTACCCTTGGCCTCCATATCGATGAAGTCAATCACGATGATTCCGCCGATGTCACGCAACCGCAGTTGACGGGCCACTTCTTCGGCTGCTTCGAGGTTGTTCCGAAATACCGTTTCTTCCAAGTTGGTGGTACCGACGTTTTTACCAGTGTTGACGTCCACCACGGTGAGCGCTTCGGTGCGCTCGATGATGAGCGATCCGCCCGAAGGGAGGAATACCTTGCGGTCGAGCGCGCGGTGTAACTGTTCGTGGACGAAATAGCGTTCAAACAGGGGGAGGTCTTCTGACTGACGGTCGTAGAGTTCCACCCGATCGGCCAATTCTGGATTCACCGCCACGACGTATTCGCGAACCTTTTCGTACAGTTCCTTGTCGTCAATGATGACGCCGCGATAGTCGTCATTGAGTTCCTCTCGCAAGATACGAACCGCGAGGTCCAAGTCCCGATACACCAAGCGAGGCTGTGGTGACTTGGCGACTTCGGCCTCGATGGCGTCCCACTTCGCTACGAGAGAGGTCACGTCACGAGTGAGGTCCTCGGAAGAAACTCCCTCCGCGGCAGTGCGAATAATGATGCCGTGGCGCGCGGGCTTGACGTCATCGATGATCTTGCGGAGTCGACGGCGTTCGCCGTCGGGCAGGCGCTTGGAAATGCCGATAGTAGAGCTGTTCGGTACCAGGACGGCAAAACGACCCGGCAGTGAGACTTCCTGAGTCAATCGGGCACCTTTGGCACCGATGGCGTTTTTCGTCACCTGACAGACAACGACCTGTCCACCCTTGAGGATTTCCTCAATCCGGCGATTGTCGTTGGGCTTTGTCTCACCGTCAATATCGTCACGGTCAACCGAGACGTCGCCCTTGTACAGAACGGCATTCTTAGGAATGCCGATGTCGACAAAGGCCAATTCCATACCCGGGAGGACATTTTGAATGCGTCCCACATAAATATTGCCGTCAATCTGGCTGACTTCGTCAGATTGCCTCGCCACGGTGTACTCCACCAAGGAGCGCCCCTCCAGGGTGGCGATGTGCGTGGCATCGCCCGAAGTGTGCACGCACATCAGATAGCGACCTTGGCCGCGCGCCTTGCGCTCGGACCCGCGACGGCGCGTCTTCGATCGACCCTTGCCCCCGTCGGAGTTTTCGGCCAACTCGGGGGCCGAGGCTTCCACGGGAGTCCCGAGATCGCGAGCGATGGGTCGCGAGCCGCCCGATTGCCCCTGTCCTCCACGGCCGCGGCCGCGGTTATTGCGCTTACGGTTGCCGCCGCCGCTACCGGAGGGGCGTGGTTCGCTGGAAGGCGTTACCTCTGAACTACTCGCGGGGGCGGGACGGGTATCCCCGATTCGTGGCGCGGGGCGCGTGTCGCCGATTTTTGGACCGGAATTATCCGGCGAGGATGGGGTGGGGGAAACGTCGCTCACGTGAGTGGCTCCTTGCGTAGGGGTGAATGAGACCATCGCGCAGCATGCGGAGGGGATCACTCGAAAATGAGAAAGAGATCGGAACGAGTGTCGCCGAACTCCCTAAAAACATTGGTGTCGCAGCCCAGCGGGCATCACGACGGCACACAGTACGAACAATCCACGTCTGTAATTTCAACCAACAGGCGTCAATCACGGTTTGTCCTTGCGATAGAAAACGGCTCAGACTGGAGACAGCCCTGACCGCGTACGGCGATTTTCGGAGTCGGCGGTTCGCCCACTCGTCGCTATTAAGGATAGTCCCTCACTCCACCGCAGCGAATGATGAGCTCCCTGAAGCTATTTGATTGCTGTCGTTACCGGTGTTAATGAAGGATTGACCGCAATTCGAACCTTGCCGACTGGGTGTTCGGCCAAATAGCTGAATGCCTGGGCGACGACGGGGGCTCCGGCAACTCGTCCAAAACCTCCCTCACCGACTACGCAAATAGCGGCGTATTGAGGATTCTCCGCAGGGAAGAAGCCCACGAACCACGAGTTGGGTTCTAGGCCATGCGCATTTGACGCTGTACCGGTTTTCCCGGCCACGGTGTACTTGCGCAGCGCGGGCGACTGAAACTTCTTGAAGGTGGTGTACGCGGTCCCATTGGGGCTATTTACCACCCCAACCAAACCTTCGATAATTGGGTTGCGCACCTTGGGTGGAAGATTGATTCTTCCGGTCACGCGGGGGCTATACCGCTGAAGAACTTTCCCCGTGGGACTCACTACCGCCGCCACGACTTCGGGGGCGTAGCGAATGCCGCCATTCGCCAAAGCGCTGTAGGCCACGAGCTGCTCAATCGGGGTCATGACCGTCGCTCCCTGACCAAAAGCCATTTCGATGTTGTCACCGGCGTACCAACTCGTATTCGGAAAGGCACCGGGCGCTTCTTGGTGCAAAGTCAAGCGTACCGACGGCGAATCAATGCGACCCGATACTTCGTTCGGCAAGTCCACCTGACTGGTGAGGTTGAGGCCGTATTTGGCGGCGACGTTCTGAATCGCGGTCTGGCCATACTTCCCGCGCTGCGTGTAGAACATGTTTCCGAGATTGTAGAAATAGACATCCGAGGATTTTGTCAGCGCAAGAGGAAGATTTACCAAGCCTGACGCGCTGTTGTCATCGTCGTGAAAAACGCAACCGCTTCCCCCCACCTGACACTCGGGCACTACAAATTTTCCGGGATCGTTGTAGTACTGGTAGGGAGGGAAAATTCCCGTTTGGAGTTGCGCTGTCGCAGTAATCATTTTAAAAGTCGATCCAGGAGCGTAGAGCCCCTGGATGGCGTAATTGCTGAAGGCCCCCGTGCCGCTGAGAGTCTTGTACTGAGCTTGACTCAGACCATCGACAAAATTATTGAGGTCGTAGTTCGGGTAGCTCGACATCGCCAATACTTGACCCGTACGCACGTCCATCACTACTGCCGATGCTGAATTGGCCACGGGATAGCCATGGGTTTCTGGGTCGTAGGTTGTTCGGCAACGGATGACCGTTTGCGCCAAGTACGTTTCGAGGGCTTGTTGAAGACCCGCATCGATATTGGTGACCAGAGAATTTCCCACTCGCGAAACTTCTGTGACCTTGCTGGTGAGCACTACACCACGTCGATTCACCTGCAGTGTTTGTTTACCCGAGTGGCCCCGGAGAAAACTTTCGTAGAACTGTTCGAGACCGCTCTTGCCAATAGTGGAATTCGTGGTGTATCCCTGTTTCGACACGCTTGCCAACTCTGCGCCTGTAATCGGGGCCACGTAACCCAACACGTGAGCACCCGTGGTACCGCCTTGCGGGTACACACGCTGCGACACCTTGATCAACGACACCCCCGGAAATTCAGCGGCGTGCAAGGTGAGATACTCCGCTACGTCGGACGGTGTGGCGGCGAGGATCGGGACTGACTGATACGAGTTGTAATTCACGTTGTTAATGGACGCCATGAGCTGCGACAAGGGCTCGTGGAACAAGGTGGCGAGCGATCCCAGCATGGCGGGATTGGCCCGTGCCTCCACCCGCGACAAAGTCACCTCTGTCGTCAGCTGATTCCCCACGAGTACGACGCCCGCACGGTCAAGAATTTCGCCGCGCGCCGCGGGAATGTCGCTGACACGCAGTGAATTGGACTGAACCTGAGCTATTGAAGTCTTACTGTTGAGAATTTGCAGCGTGTACACCCGAGCGACCAGCAGCATCGTCAAGGAAGCGAAAACCACCCCGACCACGATCCATCGACGGTCTGGGCGCGATGAAATTGCTGACGGCTCGGCTACGAGGTCACGAATTCCCACGGCCTGTCGTTCGTTGATGCGCACCCCACGACCTCGGGTCGGCAATACGCTGTACCAGGGCTTCCAGACGGCGGAGAAGCGACGACCCGCTGAGCGTTGCCGCCAATTACGACCCTTCATCAGCGAAGTCGTCCCGAGAAGCGAATCAATCGATGCGATATTAGGTTCCCCGGATAGCCGAGGATGCCGAAGGCGATTGCGTTGACGACCATCATCGTCCCCACGCTGCCGTGCCAGACCTGTAACTGGTCAAACATCGTGGCCAGGAGCGCAAACACGAGCGGCGCAATAAAACCACCGAGCGCCGACACCACGGGTGCGGTCCACCACGCCGAGCCACCAAAGTTACCGATCCCTTCGTCACCTAAGCGACCCGACACGTAGCCCAAAAGACCACCCACGATGGCTGACAATCCAAATGGTGTTGCGCACTGTGCATCAAACAAAACACCGCTGACGACGCCGCCCATCACTGCCAACGAGGTAACTCCCGTGAGACCCAGCACGATGGGCCATAGCCACACCACCATGATCACCACGCCCGCACTTCGCAGGGGTGACACGATGGTCAATTGCAGCGAAGTGACAACCACGCTGGCCACAATGACCGCTACGAGGTTGCGGTTCACGTAGCGGGCTCCCATAACAGAACGTCCACGTAGTAGAGATGGCGCAGATCGGCTGACGGTGCAAAGGTCAAGTCATAATCGGTTGAGCCGGGCGCGAGGGAGACTTTTGACACCGTCGCCACTGGAATCCCCGGTGGGAATAGACCACCGCTCAATCCGTCGGTGGTAAACACCGTTCCGGGCTGCAAAGTATTCGAGAGGGAAATCTGGCTGGCTGCCAGCTGCGCGTTCACGCCGTGACCGCTGACCACAATGTTCGCGTTCCCCGATCCAAAGGTGCAGCCCACCACGCTGATGGAGTCAGTGATCAGGCGAACCGTCGCACCGTGGCGTGTCGTCGAAGCCACACTGCCGACCAAGCCCCCATTGGCCACCACGGGCATCCCCGGCAAAATTCCGTCCGCGCTCCCTTTCGCTATGTCAAAGGTGGCCGACAAGTTCGTCGGAGAATTTCGGGTAATGCTGGTAGTCACCATGGGAATAGTTCCTACGAAAGGCACGTTCGCCACCGAGGTCAGCTCAGTAACTTGACGTTCGAGTGCTTGTTGCTGGTTCGCCGCCATGCGCGCTTGTCCCAGTTCGCTACGCAGCTGCCGGTTTTGGCCCACCACTTCGCTGTAGTTCAACGCCCCCGCGAAGGCGTGTCCGATGGGTGTGGCCACCGCATTAATCGTCCAGCTAAAAGGTTCCACAACGATACCAGCGATAGTGCGAAAACTCGAGACGATCCCGCCGCTGACGAACAGGATTACAACAACGATCAGCGTGCCGACGACGCCCGTCGTCACACGACGTCGTGTCCGAAACGACGCCATGGTTACCGAGACGGCGAGGTCTTCAGCATGCGCTCGAAGATCTCAAGTTCTTCGAGACACAGACCGGACCCCAACGCCACGCAGTTCAAGGGGTCGCGAGCAATAACGATAGGCATATTCGTTTCGTATTCCAGTCGTTCGGCTAGCCCGGCCAGCAATGCCCCACCACCGGTCAAAACAATGCCCTGTTCCATAATGTCCGAAGACAATTCCGGCGGTGTTCGGTCCAAAGTGACCTTCACGGCGTCAATAATGGACTGTACGGGCTCTTCGATGGCTTCGCGGATCTGCTGGGTCGTAATAACCACGGTCTTGGGCAAGCCAGTGACCAAGTCGCGGCCCCGGATCTCCGCGGCAAATTCGTGCTCGAGGGGATAGGCCGAACCCATTTGAATTTTTATTTCTTCGGCCGTTCGTTCACCGAGCGCGAGCTGGCATTCTTTCTTCACGAAGGCCACGATTGCTTCGTCCAATTCGTCCCCGCCCACGCGAATAGATTGACTGGTCACGATTCCACCGAGAGAAATGACGGCTACCTCGGTCGTGCCGCCACCAATATCGACCACCATGTTTCCCGTCGGTTCGTGAATCGGCAGTCCTGCCCCGATAGCGGCGGCCATTGGTTCTTCAATGATGTACGCCTTTCGCGCTCCGGCGAATTCGGCTGCTTCGATGACTGCTCGTTGCTCCACCCCGGTAATTCCAGACGGAACACAAATCACCATGCGGGGCTTCGCGAAGCGTCGTTGGTGCACGCGGTGGATGAAATAACGCAACATTTTTTCGCAAATTTCGAAGTCGGCAATAACCCCGTCCTTCAATGGACGAATGGCCTGAATGTTGCTCGGAGTACGACCAATCATTCGCTTGGCTTCGGCGCCCACAGCGAGGGGTCGACCATCTTTGAGATCTACCGCAACCACCGACGGTTCGTTCAGTACGATTCCCCGCCCGCGGACGTACACCAAGGTATTGGCAGTGCCCAAGTCCACCGCCATATCGCGACCAAGGAGGGAAAAACGATTTTCAACCATGCAGACCTTCTAAAAAAGTGACCAGGCTGTTGCCCTATCTGCACTACAGGCTAGGGCAATCCTCGCCCCCTAGGCAATTAGCCCTGAGAGGGAAAGAATATAGCGATTTCTCGCTCGGCAGATTCCGCGGAATCACTGCCGTGAATCAAGTTTTCGCCCATCTCGATCGCCAGGTCTCCACGAACGGTTCCGGGAGCGGCCTCCTTCGGGTTGGTAGCGCCCATCAGGTTGCGCACAACCTTCCAGGTGTCGGAGGGACCCTCGATAACCAAGAGCAGGGCCGGCGAGCGAGTGATGAAATCAACGAGTCCGGCGAAGAAGGGCTTGCCATCATGTTCGGCGTAGTGGCGCTCGGCAGTCGCTCGATCAATCGTGCGTAGTTCCGCCGCGACGACACGCAGCATCTTTCGCTCAAGGCGGCCAACGATTTCCCCAATTAAGCGACGTTCAACGCCGTCGGGCTTCACGATGACAAAGGTGCGATCCATATGCTCAAACTACCAGAGTTCTAGTGATGTGAGTCGAGGTGCAGCACGATGGCACGCACTTCTGCGACGAGGTACAGCGAACCTGCCGCCAAAATCAGATCATCATCCGTCGAGTGTTCACGCGCGTGGGCCAGAGCCGACGCCACGCTGGGATGCTCCACCGCCTTCGCGCCACGGCGACGCAGTGCACCGGCAACAACGCTCACGTCCATGGCGCGTGGTGAGTTCGGGGCGCACACGTGGAACTCGCCTACGCCGGCATCAACAAGGGGCTGCACCATGTCGCCCACCTCTCGCCCATTCAGCATGCCAATAACACAGCGTCTCGTGCCGTCGACGTGAAAGGCTCCCGCGAGAGCATTCGATAAAGCTCGCATTCCTGCGGGGTTGTGCGCTCCGTCAACCACAATCAAGGGTTTGCGCGACAAGACTTCGAGCCGTCCCGGCATCGTGGCGGTACCCAAAGTTTCACGGACTACGGACTCGCCCAGGGCGCGGTCGAGAAAGACTTCGGCGGCGACCAGCGCCGTGGCCGCATTTTCGCCCTGATGAATGCCGTGCAAACTAAGAACAAGGTCCTCGTAATTGGCAAAGGGGGTGGTGACGCTAATAAGGCGCCCCCCTACGGCCGTGTCGTTTGCGTTCAGGGAATACCCCGCCCCGGCACTCACGAGTTCTGCGCCCACCAACGCGCAACGCGTGCGGGCGATTTCCACCACCTCGGGGGTACTGGTGCCCACCACGGCCGTGGCGCCCGTTTTGATGATGCCGACCTTGTCGCTCGCGATAGCCCGCACGGTGGTGCCCAAGATGGCTGCATGATCGATGTCGACATTCGTAATGACGGCGACCGAGCCGTCAATGACGTTGGTCGAATCCCACGTTCCGCCGAGCCCTACTTCGACCACAGCCACGTCCACGCCTTCGTCGGAGAAATACAAGAAGGCCGCGATGGTCAAAATTTCAAATCGAGTTAACACGATGCCCGTGACGGTTTCGACGTCGCCGAGTCGACCGAGCAAAGCCGCAAATTCATCGTCGGGAATCGGCTCACCCATGACGGCGATTCGCTCCGCCACGCGGTGCAGATCCGGGCTCGTGAAGGTGCCTACGCGCAGTCCGGTTGACATCAATAGTGCCGCGGTCAGTGTGGTGGTGGTTCCTTTGCCGTTAGTTCCCGTGAGGTGGATTGATGGGTAATCATGATGAGGATCACCGAGGGCGCTCAAGGTGTCAAAGAGGGGTTGCAGCGAAGGGTCATCTTGGTGGTTGGGAGCGACACGTTCGAAATCAACATGCGATTCCAGCCACACCAAGGCCTCGGCGAGGCGTTCGAATCGCACCGCTTAGCTAGCGCGGCGCGAACGCGTGGACTTGCGCAATTCGTATACCGGCTCTGATGACTTACGAACCACGTCGGCCGTAATGGTGCACTTCACCACGTCGCTACGTCCGGGCACGTCGAACATCACGTCCAAGAGGACCTCTTCGAGAATTGAACGAAGGCCTCGCGCTCCGGTCTGACGCTCCAGGGCGAGATCGGCAATGACGTCCAGCGCCTCGGTCTCAAAGACCAGTTCTACGCCGTCCATAGCCAGTATCGACTGGTATTGCTTGACCAAGGAGTTCTTGGGCTCCGTGAGAACCGAGACCAACATGGCCTTGTCCAATTGTTGCACGGCACCAACAATCGGTAAACGACCAATGAACTCGGGGATGAGTCCGAACTTCACCAAGTCTTCGGGCAGGACGTGCTTGAAGATTTCCACGTCTTTCGAGGACTTTGCCGGAATCGGCTGATTGAAACCAATGGACTTCTTGCCCCGGCGGCGTTCGATGACTTGCTCGAGGCCCGCGAAGGCTCCACCACAAATGAACAACACGTTGGTGGTGTCAATCGAGATGAACTCTTGGTGGGGGTGCTTGCGGCCACCTTGTGGAGGAACCGAAGCGACGGTTCCTTCCAAGATTTTGAGGAGGGCTTGCTGCACGCCTTCTCCGGACACGTCGCGCGTGATCGAGGGGTTTTCACTCTTGCGCGCCACTTTGTCGATCTCGTCGATGTAGACAATTCCTCGTTCAGCTCGTTTGACGTCGTAGTCGGCAGCCGAGAGGAGTTTTAGCAGAATATTTTCGACGTCCTCACCGACGTAGCCCGCTTCGGTCAACGCGGTGGCGTCGGCAATGGCGAATGGAACGTTGAGCATCTTGGCCAAGGTCTGTGCCAGGAAAGTTTTCCCACAGCCGGTGGGTCCCAGGAGGAGGACGTTGGATTTGCTGACATCCACATCGTCCAATTGTGACTTGTCCGTTTGGATGCGCTTGTAGTGGTTGTAGACGGCAACCGAAAGAATCTTCTTCGCGGAGTTCTGACCAATGACGTACTGATCCAAGAAAGCGGAAATTTCCCGTGGCTTAGGAAGATCGGTTAAATCAAGATCGGGGTACTCACCCAACTCGTCGGCAATGATGTCGTTGCATAGCGAGATGCACTCGTCACAGATATAAACGCTGGGTCCCGCAATGAGCTTGCGTACCTGCTTTTGCCCTTTCGCACAGAAAGAACACTTGACGAGGTCTCCGCCTTCACCAAATTTTGCCATGGACTAAACCTCCGACATGATTCTCGCCCACCGCCATCCTAGATGGCGAGGTACGGGAAAATCGGGACTAGGGGCGAGAAGTGATGACTTCGTCGATCAGACCGTATTCGACAGCCTCGGCCGCGCTCATGACGAAGTCACGGTCGGTGTCTTTGGCAATCTTTTCCACCGTCTGTCCACTGCTCTCCGCGAGAATCTCATTCAAGATATCCCGGAGGCGCAAAATTTCGCGCGCCTGAATCTCAATGTCGGAGGCTTGTCCGCCAACGCCACCCCATGGCTGGTGCAAGAGAACTCGGGCGTGCGGCAAAGCGAAACGCTTGCCCCTGGCTCCTGCGCCGAGCAGAACGGCCGCGGCGGATGCCGCTTGACCAAAGCAGAAAGTGGAGACGTCCGGCTTGATATAGCGCATGGTGTCGTAGATCGCCAAGAGACCAGTGACGTCGCCACCGGGAGAGTTGATGTACAGGTGAATGTCGCGGTCGGGGTCTTCCGACTCCAAGAACAGCATCTGCGCGCAGACCAAGTTGGCGATGGTGTCGTCGACCGGCGTGCCCAGAAAAACAATTCGCTCCTTCAGCAAACGACTGTAGAGGTCGTAGGCACGTTCTCCACGGGTGGACGACTCCACCACGGTAGGAACGAGGTAACTCTGGGGACGCATGTGTTCACTCATGACACTCACCCTAGGCGTTCTCATCCAGTGATTGGTCAGTTTCGAGAAGTTCGCGGCTGATCTCTTCACCTTCCGCATCGACGTAGCTCACGTGTTCGTTCAGCCATTTGGTGGCCTTCATTTTGGCCACTTCCGCGCGGAAGGCGACCACACGGCCCGACTCGCGGATGTTCGTTCGCAAGGTCTCCGCCGGCACACCCATCTCCAGGGAGGTTGACACCAACTCTTCGTCGGCCTCTTCGTCCGTCGGGTCGAGGGATTCGGCCTTCGCCAGAGCGCGCAACGCCAGGTCGGTGCGTACCCACTTCACGGCATCCTCGCGCAAGGTAGCGATGAGCGATTCTGGTGATTGGTTGGTGATCTGAAGGAAGGAGTCGATCGTCAGATTTTGCTGCTCGAGGCGATGACCAAGATCATGTACGCGACGCTCCGTCTCGCTTCCAACGAGCGCCGCGGGGCACGCATCTTCTGCCACTAACTCGCTCAAGGCCTGCAAACTCGCATCGCGTCGTGCAAACTGCGCCTCGAGGACCTTGCGGCGCGTCAGCTGCGTCTCAATGTCGTTGCGCAGTTCCTCCACCGTGGTGAAGTCCGTGCTCTCGGCAACCCATTCATCGGTCAATTCGGGAAGGGACTTTTCTTTGACTTCCTTCACCGTCACGTCAAAAATCCACGCACCAGTGCCCATGGGTCCTGGTCCCGCGATCTGGAACTCGTCGCCGATCGATTTTCCGGTGAGTTGCTCGTCAAGGCCCTCCGTGATGGACTCACTCCCCACGGGATAGACGATGTCGCTGAGGTTCATCGGTTCGCTCTCACCGCTGGGATCGCTGGCCACGATGTCTAAGGTCACGACGTCTGTGGTAACTACGCTGCGCTCAACCACGTTGAGGACGGCGTCGGTATCACGCAAACTCACCAACTGGTCGTCAACGTCGTCGGCGCTCACCGAAACCGACGGCAAAGTCACGACGAGATTTTGGTAACCACCGATAGAGACTTCGGGTCGTACTTCAACTTCCGCTTCGAAGACCACGACCCCTTCGTCCTCACCCGCGGTGATCGTCACGTTGGGCTGATCGATGGGGTCAATCTCGGTCTCCACCACGGCGCGGGCGTAAAAATTCGGCATGGCTTCGCGAATGGCTTCGGCCCGGAGGGCCTGCGCTCCGCCGAGGCGCTGCTCGATGAGATTGCGCGGGGCTTTGCCCTTGCGGAAACCCTTGATCACGATGTCTTGAGCAATGGACTTCACCGTTGCCGAGACGGCGTCGGCCATTTCCAACTCGTCAATTTCGATGACGAGCTTGATTTTGTTGTTGTCGAGGACGTTGGCTGTGGCACGCATAAGGAGAACAGCCTATCGGTTCGCTCTTACATGGCTTTTAGATGGTGATGGCCATCGCCTCCGCACAGCGGATGGCCAAGTCCTTATCCCCGCGGACATCGGTGGCCGACGCAGCGAGAAAGGCACCGGCACTGATGCGGCCCGCGCAGCGCCGCCAAAAGAGAGCGCTGGGGGTCGATATCTCCACGGAGGGTGTTTCCTCGAGAACCGAGACGGGCGTGGCACGGCCCTCCCTCACGGTAAGGCTTACCGATCGAGCGGAACGACCCGAAATATTGAGACGTAACGACGAACCTTCCGGTGCGGCGACACCGCGGCCCCAGATGTAACCCAAGGCTCCCTCGTAGCGATTGAGGACGATCTCTTCCCCCGCGCCGTGGTCGTCGTGTGGTTGCAGAACCGCGTCACGTATGTCCTGAAGGTGAATCCACGAATCAAAAACCCTCGTTTCCATGAAGCGCCAATGCGGGGCGTCCCCTTCGGGACTCCATCCCACGGCCAGCCACTCCGCGTCGGAAAGCGTACTCAGACGAGCCAAGGATCTCTGCGTTACGTGGGCGAACTCCCCGATCAGGGCGTCGATGGGCCAGGTTCGACGCTCCTCGACGTACGCCTGGTTAATACGCCCCACTGCGTTCTTGACGAACGTCGGGTACTCGAGAGTCATTTCGGGGACGGGGCTACCAAGAATCATCAACTCAAATCCAGAAAGGTGACTCACCACGTCGCGCACCGTCCAACCCGGGCAGGGCGTGGGACGGTCAAAATCCGTCGGCGACACATTCCGCAGAAGCGAAAGAGTGTCATCCCACGTCGTTGCGAGTGCATCGTGAATCCATTCGTAGCCCACGACACACCTCTCGTCATTACCGCACGATTTCCTTCGTGTCACTCTATGTGTCACCATGGGTGCACGGGAAGTAGCGCAGCTTGGTTAGCGCGCCTGGTTTGGGACCAGGAGGCCGGGGGTTCGAATCCCCCCTTCCCGACCATTTCTCCGTGCCCCCGGCAGGAGTCGAACCTGCAACCTGACGGGTAGAAACCGTCTGCTCTATCCAATTGAGCTACGGAGGCGCCTCCCTAGCGTACCGAATGGAACTCGTTAGTTCTTGGCGACGGGAACGGGCATGCGCATCACGCCATCAACACCAGTTGGAAGTGCGGTGCTCACCGTGACGTAACGGGGGTCAACGGCGATCACGGACCATTGGCTACTCCCACCAGTCTGCGTGACGTCAGTTTCTGTTCCCGAAAAGACGTACTCCGGAATCAGCCAGGTCGAGCCATCTGCTAGTTGGTACGTCACGAGCGACAGATGTACTTGAGAGAGCGTCACAACACGGATGGGGGGACCCATGGGATCGGGAATGGCGCTGGGCGTGGTATCACCTGAGCTCGGCAGTCCTTCGGCCGCAGCACCACCGACGTTCGTTCCCCATCCTTGGTCTTCTGCAGCGTTCAATGCGGCCACCCCGTCGCTCGGGCTTCGTAAGGGGTACTGCGTCGATGAAGCGACGCCGAAGTCGGGCCCGGACATCGAGAGAATGACGTTGTCACTATTAACGGTGACGGACACGGATTGATCCGTCGCCACACCGTCAATCGCCACCGTGAAATTAGCGGTTTTCACCGAATAAATCGGTTCGGTACTCGAACCGTTCAGCGACGAGGTGATGCCACTCGTCACCGAGAAGGTGGGGTTCGTCAATGTGTAGGCCATCCCCATAGCCGTGATCAATTCTTGGGCATCCATCGTTACCTGCTGATCACTCACCGTGGAGGTCGGGTCCGTCATCACCCCACCCTGAAAATTCTGCGGCGGGCACAATGACGCGACAGCGCCGACGCAGCTTGCTACCGCCATCGAGGTGGAGTTGTACCAAAAAGAACCCATTCCTGAGGCGCCGTAGGTGACGTTGGCGCCATGCGTATCGGTCGCCGTCCAATTCCCGTCGACCTTCGCCACGTCCACATTCTCACGCATTCCGAAGTGCTGCGCCAGGGCCTTCACCTCGGCCTCGCCGTCCGTGGGATTCACCACCTGATAGGCCGCAGCGGAGCTGCCCCCCACGCTCAGCGAAGGATCGGCCAAGAATTGATAACGCGCGTAGATCGCCATCGCGCCGTCAACCTTCGGTGCCAGAGAGGCGGGGGCCGCTCCCAGAGTCAATACGGGCAGCGAGCCGAAGGACCCGAAAAGTGCCACCAACCCCACCGTTGTCGCGCTGGAGCTCGCTACGGCAGCCAGCCACAGCCGACGAAACTTTGGTACCACGCGAGAGATTTTTTCCGTTCGAGGTCGAACGATGCGGGCCACCATCGATGTGACGTCATGACGGCCGTATGGTTCATTCTTCATCGGATCGTTGTCGGCGAGTAGTTCGTCAAAGTTCATGAGCGGTCTCCTTGTTCTACAGAACTACTGTCCGATGGTGGCTCGGAATTACGCGAAAGAGACCCGTCCAGGGTGAGCATCATCTTTTCGCGGACTCTCGTGACCCGCACCGCGACCGCCGGCGCACTAATTCCCATGACGTGAGCAATGTCCGCGTCGCTAAGACCATCCCACGCTTTGAGCAGAATCATTTCGCGATCGGTCTCCGACAAGTTCTCGAGAGCGCGGCGCAGCTCGTCGTTGGCCGTCACGTGGTCCTCGGCGGAAGCGGAACTCCCCCGCGCGCGTGTGGACGATTCGGCGCTCTGTCGACGCCGTCGAGAACGCTTGGCATTACGCAGAACATTGCGTGCCACCCCGATCATCCAAGGGCACTCACTGCCGACTGGCACGTCATCCAAACGTCGCCAGATCACCAACATGGTTTCCTCCACGATGTCGTCAAGGTCGTCACGATTCAAGGGGTACAGACGACGTCCAACGTAACCACCCACCGCCGCCAGGTGATCGCGGACTAGGGCTTCAAAGTACGAGGTCCGAGACGTCTCCATCATTCAATACTGTCCGCCCGGAGCGCCAAGTTACGTCGGCCGACAAAATTTTCCGTCCGACCCTTCCCTGTGGCATACTGGAATCTCTTGGTGGGCATAGCTCAGCTGGTTAGAGCGCCAGGTTGTGGTCCTGGAGGTCGCGGGTTCGAACCCCGTTGCTCACCCCACGAAGTCCCCGAGTCGTCGCGTACGGCTCGGGGACTTGTTTGTTTGGCGCGCTCCGCGCAGCGTGTAGATTTCGGTAATTGCGCCACGGGGCGCAGTAACTACCAAGGGGAATCACGTGACCATCATCCGCGACTCGTTCTACATCAATGGCCAGTGGGTAAAAGCCACTTCATCAGAAACGCTCGACGTCTTCTCCTCGGGCAACGGCGAACTCTTCGCCACTATTCCCGCCGGGACCGTCGACGAGGCCAACGCAGCCGTGGAAGCTGCGGCGGCTGCCTTTACCTCATGGTCCGAAACGCCCGTCAAAGAGCGTGCTGAGTACTTGACCCGCGTTTCCGAGAAGTTGGCCGAACGCGCCGACGAGCTCGCGCTTATTTTTGCGAACGAAGTCGGAATGCCCCTCATGCTATCCAAGGGTGTGCAAGCGGGAATGCCCACGGCGACCTTCGCCGACGTGGCCACGCGTGCGAACGAATTCGAATTCGAACACGAAGTGGGCAACTCCACGATTGTTCGCGAAGCCGTGGGTGTGGTTGCCGCCATCACCCCATGGAACTACCCCTTGCACCAGATTGCCAACAAAGTCGCTCCGGCCCTGGCTGCCGGTTGCACCGTTGTCCTCAAGCCCAGCGAGGTTGCTCCGATTAATGCCTTCATCCTCGCGGAGATCATGCACGAAATTGGTTTGCCGAAGGGTGTCTTCAACTTGGTCACCGGCCTCGGCCCCGTGGTCGGCGAAGCCATCGTGGCGCACCCGAAGACCGACATGGTCAGCTTCACTGGATCTACGCGCGCCGGAAAGCGCGTTATGCAAATTGCCGCCGAAATGGTCAAGCGCGTCAGCCTGGAGTTGGGCGGCAAGTCCGCCAACATCATTCTCGAAGACGCCGACCTGGCTAAGGCCATTCCGGACGCCCTTTTCAAGTGCTACTTGAACTCGGGACAGACCTGCTCGGCCTTGACCCGCCTCGTGGTTCCCCGGTCCAAGTTGAACGAGATCGAAGATATTGCCATCGCGGCCGCCGCTGGTTTCGCTCCGGCCGACCCCGTCACCGGCATGTCGTTGCTGGGACCATTGGTTTCGGCCGCCCAGCAGCAGCGCGTGCGTGACTACATCAACAAGGGTATCGCCGAAGGTGCGCGCCTCATTGTTGGTGGTGCGGATGCTCCCGAGGGTCTCGAGCAGGGTTACTACGTCCAGCCCACGATTTTCACCGACGTGCTGAACAGCATGACCATCGCCCAGGAAGAAATCTTTGGCCCGGTATTGTCCATCATCCCCTACGACACCGAAGAAGAGGCCGTAGCCATTGCCAACGACTCGCTCTATGGTTTGGCCGGCGGTGTGTGGGCTGGATCGGAAGACAAGGCGCGCGAAGTTGCCCGCAAGATTCGTACCGGACAGGTCGAAATCAATGGTGGGGCCTTCAACTTGGTGGCGCCCTTCGGTGGCTACAAGCAGTCGGGAATCGGACGCGAACTCGGACAGTTCGGCTTCGAAGAATTCCTCGAAGTGAAGTCCATTCAACACAACTAAGTACGATCGCACCACATCTCACTTTTCCTGTGAGATGTGGTGCGAGAGTCAGTGATGCCGTGGTGTAGACTCGTTAGTGCGCCGGTAGCTCAATTGGCAGAGCATTTGACTCTTAATCAACAGGTTCCGGGTTCAAGTCCCGGCCGGCGCACCAAAGATTCCTCCGCCAGAGGATGACGTCCTTTTGTCGTTTACTTCGCCTTTTGCGGTGACGACAAAGTCAGATCGTTGACCAAACGACCACGCTTGAGCATCAAGGTATCGCGAAGATAGTTGTTATGAAGTCGCCATGGTCGCTTTGATCCCTGCTTGGGCAAGAGGTGGGCAACTCGATTGATGTAGCCCGAATCTAGATCCATGAACTTTCTGGCTTCGACATCGGGTCCCGGACGCTGGGGTACGCACATGGTGACGCGGCGCCGATCCATGAGGCGCAAGAGGCGCACGACGTAGCGACTGGTGAGGTCCGCCTTGAGGGTCCAGCTGGCGTTGGTGTACCCGAACGTCATAGCGAGGTTGGGCACGCCCGACAGCATTATCCCCTTGTAGGCAATGGTGCTGGCGTAGTCGACCGCTACCCCATCTACTTCGAGGTCGATCCCCCCGAGAAGTTGCATATTCAATCCCGTGGCGCTCACCACGAGGTCCGCGGGGAGTTCCCGGCCGGAGTGCAAGCGAATCCCCGTCGCGGTGAAAGTCTCGATGGTGTCAGTAACTACTTCCGCGGCTCCTGAAGAAATAGCCGCGAAGAGGTCACCGTCAGGAACCAAGCAGAGTCGTTGATCCCACGGGTTGTAGGGGGGTGAGAAGTGTGTGCGAATGTCGTAGCCCACTGGCAGAGCTTCTTTGAGACCCTTTCGCAAGGCCTTCTTTATCAACTCGGGGCGACGACGGGTGATCTGGTACGAAATTAATCCAAGGGTTACGTTCTTCGCCCGCGCCAATTTGTACGCCGTCGCCACCGGCAACCTCTTCATCAACCACTTGGCGGCGCCGTCCTCGTAGGGTCGCGACACCACCCATGTGGGGGTGCGCTGGAGCATGGTGACGCGCGCTGCCGTCTGGGCTAAGGCAGGGACCAAAGTGACCGCCGTGGCCCCTGAACCGATAACCACCACGTTTTTACCCGTGACGTCGAGACCCTCGGGCCAGTGCTGCGGATGGATGATGGGACCCGTGTAGGTCGACTCCCCCGGGAACTCGGGCCGGTAGCCCTCGTCGTAGCGGTAGTAGCCGGTATTACCCCAAAGAAACCCACACTCGATTGTCTCCGGGGCTGCGCTGTCGGCGTGAAGGAGATGTACGCTCCACCGCGCCGTCGCGCTGGACCAACTTGCACTGACCACGCGACGTTGGAAGAACATTTTCTTATCAACGCCGAAACGGCTCGCGGTATCGCGAATGTAGGACAGGATCGCTGGTCCGCTAGCCAGGGAGACGGGATCGGTCCACGGCGAGAATGAGTAGCCCAAGGTGAACATGTCCGAGTCCGAGCGCACCGCCGGGTAGCGAAAGAGATCCCAGGTACCGCCGCTGACTGCCCGTGACTCCACGATGGCGTAGGTCTTGTGAGGCAACTCCTGTTCGAGGTGGCAGGCCGAACCTATTCCCGAAAGACCAGCTCCCACAATCAAAACGTCGACATAGTTCGGCAAGGTTCCCATGTCGAAAGTCTACGAACGCCGACCTTGCGACGATGGTTATTCCAGAGCTTTCGCGAGTTCAAACAGGAGGTATTGCAAATCACGTATTTCGCTCAGTTCGGCTTCGTCAATTCCCTCGAGCGAGTCATTTTCGAAGGCTCCGCGAGCCACAACGTGATTTCGTAGTGCAATCTGCATGGTGGTCAGCCAGGCCCACGCTTCGACCAAAGTGAGTTGTTCATCCTTCACCGTCAGCAGTGCCAACTCCGCATTGGACGCGGTCTCCTTCTGACGTTGGAGAACGCGAAGGGGATCATCGGTGTCGGCCGAGGGATTCATCGGAGAGTGCACGTGGCTGTGCCACGGATGCTGCGCATCGTGGTCCGCGTCGACGACCTTTTGCATCTGCTGCGCGATGAATTCGCGAGCGTGACCATTTAATTTCACCTCCACGTGGCCATCACGACGACGCGGGAAGAGGCGCGAACGTGCCATCAGTCGTCACTTTCCATCGTGGCTAAGAGACCGTGGACGTGTAGTTGCACGACGTAGTGCTCCGCGCGGTCTTGGCCACCCGACCACACGATGGCCCGACCTTCGTGATGCACCGTCATCATCAGTTGTTCGGCCTTCTCCTGGGGGTAGCCAAATATCTTCTTAAAGACCAATGTCACGACGGGCATGGGCGTCACCGGATCGTTCCACACGACAACCTTCCAGAGCTTTTCCGTGGCGACTTTATTGTCGGTCTGGACCTCTGGTCGCGTAGTGAGGAGGGGTTGCGCAGAACTCATTACTAACAATTGTCGCAGAGCGCAACAGATTTGTCGATGCCCCTACGCTGGAAGGGTGAGTTTTCTGCGACAAGCCAGGGCTACCGGCGAACTGAGCGTGCGTCTTGGGGTAGCGCAATTGCAAAAAGAGGCCTTCCGACGAGTTCGTACGGCCATGGGTCTACAGAGCGATCCCCCGCCCGCCTGCATGGATCCCGCACTTTCCTATCTACCCGTCGACGGCGCGGCGCGACTCGTTCACGGTGATCTGCCGTCGATGATCGTAGGTGGTCTGGCGTCACTCTTATTGCAGATACTCCACCCCGGCGCTATGGCGGGAGTTGCCGATCACTCTCGTTACCGCGACGATCCCCTCGGGCGCCTGGAGCAAACGGCCACCTTCGTGGGGACCACTACCTTTGGCTCACAAACCGACGCCCTCGCCGCTATCGAGCGCGTGCGCGCTGTGCACCAGGCCGTGCGTGGTCAGCGTGACGACGCTCGGCCCTACGAGGCCAACGATCCCGAATTGCTGCGCTGGGTACACGTGGCCGAAATTTCAATGTTCCTCGCGGGTGCACGTGCTTTCTCACCCCACGCCATCACCCCCGACATCGCGGATCGCTACGTGGCCGAAATGGCGAAGCTCGCTCGGGATCTGGGCGTTGTTACTCCTCCCGAATCGGAACGTGAACTACTCGAGCAGCTCGAGGCATTTCGCCCCGAGCTAGAAATGATTCCTCGCGGCAAGGACGCGCGCAATTTTGTTCTTCGTGGAGTGGCCTCACGACCCTTGGAGCGAGCGGCCTACACCTCCTTAGTGGCGGCGGCCCTCGGTATCCTCCCGGAATGGGCCCGCGTTGAACTCGAACTCCCGACGATTCCCTTCGTCAATAACGTGGTCATCCGCCCCGCGGCCACTGCGGTGGCCGTCGCCTTACGACTCGCAATTCCTACGTCGTCAAAGTAAGGCCACCGTCGATGGCGACAACCTGGCCCGTCACGTAGTCACTCTCGGCGAGCCACTGCACCACCTTGGCCACGTCGGAAGGAAGTCCACTGCGACGCAGGGGCGCCGCGTTTTGGACGAAATCGCGCACCACGTCCCACTCCTGCGTCCACGGCGTGTCGACCAAACCAGGCGCCACGGCATTTACCCGAACGGGGCCGACTACCTTCGCCAACAAGACGGTGAGGTGATTGAGTGCCGCCTTGGAAGCGGCGTAGGGGATCGACGAACCGGTAGGGCGAAGGCCGGCAATCGAGGATACGTTAACGATGGAGCCACGAGACTCCCGTAAGGCCGGCATGGCCGCTACCGACATTGCCCACGTACCAAAAACATTGACCTCAAAAATCCGGCGCCAGACTGCAATGTCCGCGCTGGCAAGATCGTGATGAGCAATAACTTGCGTCGTGCCGGCATTATTTACCAAACAATCCAAGCGTCCATAACGACGCAGAACTTCGGCCACTAGCGCCTCCGCGTCCATGTCGCCATCGACGGAGGTCTGAATATACGAAGCGGACGGTAGTTCCGCGGCGATGCGCTCACCCTCGGTCACGCTGCGCGCACTATTAATGACCACGGTTGCGCCCTGAGCGCCGAAGACGCGAGCTGTTTCTTCACCAATACCGCTCGTTGATCCGGTCACCACGACGACACGGTCAGTCCAAGACGTCATCGGGCTTTCACTCGCCACGACGCCGCCCATCGTTGGCCGGGCTCCAACACAACCACGTCCTTGCCACTGCGCAGGCCCTCGGGAGGGCAGGTCATCGGCTCGATGGCCACCCCGGTACGTCGACGACCCCGTTCTAACTGATCACCGGTATAGACCTGCAGGTACGGGAAGTTGCGGTCGACGCTGAGGTCGATGGAACGACCGTTCGCGTCCGTCACGGTGGCCGTGGCCATCCCCGAATCGTCACGTGTCAATTCGGTGTAGGTGGTGTTGATGTCGTGACCATTTACTGACTTCAACTCACGAAAATCACGCATCGTTCCCTTGACCGGCAAGATAGCTCCGGTGGGCAGTAGTCGTTCGTTCACTTCGACGAAGGCGGATGCCGGAATTTCGAGTGAGGCCCCTTCAATGGTGGGCGTTGTCACCGCGATATAGGGATGGAAGCCCAAACCGAAGGGGGCGGGGACGTCGTCGCGGTTCGTCACCGTGCTGGTCACCGTCAAACCCAGGGCGCCGAGGTGGTACGCCACTTCGAGCGACACCAGAAAGGGGTAGGCCGGGCTGGGGTGCAGCAGACAGCTCAGCACGCAGCGGTTCTGATTAAAGGCGTCAATATGAAAAGCCTGCCAGCGGATGAGACCGTGATTCGCCGTGGTGGTGGAGGGATCGTCCAATGCCGGTCGAGCCCTGCGCGCGGAGAACTCCCAAATCTCACCACTCATTCTGTTCGGCCAGGGGAAAAGTACTTGCCCGCGACCACCGGTGGCCCGTTCGTCGGCGGCGAACCCTTCTACGACGGCCACGCCCCCGGTTCCGTAGGTGCGCAAGGTGGCTCCTACTTCGCAGATTACGGCACGTTGATCACCGTGCGCTATGGCAATTTGTTCACCCGTGGGTAATGTCACGAAATTCCCCTGTCGTTCACCATAGTTTTACTCACCGCTACTAACCTGCGACGGATGCGTATTCTCATAACAAACGACGACGGTATTCACGCCCCTGGTATCCAGGTGCTGACGCGGGCGGTCGCCCGTTGGATAAAACAAGCTCCTGACGGGGTTGCTCGGGAAGCTTTGGTGGCTGCTCCCAACGTCAATTATTCCGGCATGAGCGCGGCAGTGGGGGACGTCTTTGACCACCCCGAAATCGCCTACGAACGCGTACAAATCGAAGGGGCCGAGAACATACCCGCCTTCGCCTTGGCGGCGGCCCCCGCGCTGTGCGCGATTATTGGGTCGCTGGGAAGCTTGGGAATGCAGCCCGATATTGTCCTCTCCGGTATAAATGCCGGCGCCAACGTCGGTCGTTCCGTGTTGCACTCGGGAACGGTGGGGGCCGTGCTCACCGGCGCCCAACTGGGCGTCAAGGGCCTCGCCGTATCCGTTAACTGGGGCGAGAATGTGCACTACGACACCGCCGCGGACTTGGCCATGTGCGTACTTGATCAATTGGAACACGCCCCCGCGCGCACCTTGTTTAATCTCAATGTCCCCAACCTTCCGGCCCGCGAGATTCTCGGTGTGCGCCGCGGACGAATTTCAACTGCCGGAATCGTGAAGTCTGCCGGGCCCCGCGCCGGTGGCCAACCTCTCGGTCAGTCGGGGGTTCTCCCTCTGCGACTGGGTGCCGCCACCCCCACCCTCGGTGACGTCAGCGACGAGATGGCGGATGAAGACGGTGCGCTGATTGCTGCGGGCTACGCATCGCTCACTCCCATCGTGGGTCCACGTGAATTCTTTGACGAGGAAGTCGCTGCCGTGATGGCTAGTACTCTTCGCCACGCCGACGAACATCTCGCGTCTCTGGCTTAATCTTCCGCTAACGGACGTCGCCGCGATTGTTTCACCGCGGCTCGTTGCATCTTGCCCTGTACCCGTCGCTGCTGCGAACCGCGAGTGGGCTTCGTGGGGCGCCGAATGGGATCTTCGTAAAGTCCCTGATGGAGTTTCTCGGCCAAGCGCTCCAGCGCCGCTCGGCGGTTTGCTGCTTGCGAGCGATGGGTGCTCGAGGAGCAACTCACTCGCTCCCCGAGTTGACGACCGAGAAGCTCAATCCAGCGCGGAGCGATGGGAATCTCCGCCACCACCACGCTGACCACCACTTTGGACATAGTGCGATTAGCGTGCTGACCGCCGGGTCCCGACGACGTCGTGCAGCGCACTGTCAGGGCGTCACGTGGAACGACCACTCGATTTCGAAGGTGTAGCGACTCGTCAACGCCGACGAAAGGCGTCTTCATGCGAGTGGCCTAGAGTCCCGCGGGAAAACGGACCATGGCGAGTTGGGACGACGATGCCACCAAGCGGTCACGGTCATCAAAGAGCTCACAGCGCTCGTCCACGAGCCCATCTTCGATCACGACACACCATTGACGAACGCGTAGCCACTCGCTGGAGGGAATAGAACGTACGTAACTAGAAAGTTGCAGCGTTGGTACCCAGCCGGACGACCCCACGGGGAAGGTGGCGGGGGGTAGTGCGTCGCTGGCGAACAGAACACTCCAGGCATCCCATTGGGCGACACTGTCGTCGAGACGAATCCAGCCTTTGATTTCCGCGCGTTCCGAGACTGACCCCGTCCACCAGCCCACGCAGGAGGGGTCGAGTAGTAATTCAGCCGAGGACATGATGTTGATCTCGCCGTTAGTCGGCCGCGAGGAATGGCAGTCCTCGCGGAGCGCCACGAGAGGTGGAACGGCATCGTGATAGCGCAGGTTCGACTCCTGCTCTAGCGTTCCCAAAGTAATAAGTGATTCCGTGGTGACGTTGCCGTTTTGCCAGAGGGCGGCGTGCACGAAGGAGGCTCCGCGACCCACTCTGCGAACGTCCACGCGCACCTCGGCCTCGCCGACTTCGGGAGAGCCGATGTAGTTCGTCGTCACCGCCGTCGCGTGAATATGCGGTGCCCCCTGCTCGCTGGCGGCAGCCAACGCGGCATTCGCCATCACGCACTGCAAATACCCACCGTTAGGTCGACCAACCACGGTGTAGGCCTGCGAAAGGTTGACGCCGAAGCGCCCGTGATCGAGTGGTTCGACGGCCGCTGCGTCACGAAGAGGAAAGACAATGGGGGGTGTTGACACGCCTAGAACCCTACAGCGAGCGCAGCCACGGCGGTTAGATTGGTGGCATCTCCGAGGAGTTGTATGCGACAAATTAGCCACGTGGTGGGCGGCAAGACTCGAATTACGACCGGACGCAGCGCCCCTGTCTTTAATCCCGCAAGCGGCGAGGAAATTGCCACTGTCGGATTCGCCGATGTCGCGCTGATCGACGAAGTTGTTGCGCTCGCGCGCAGCGCGGCCACCGCTTGGGGAAACGCCACACTTGCCCAACGCACCTCGGTTCTTTTTCGCTTTCGTCAACTCTTGCTCGATCACTCCGACGAACTCGCCGAGATCATCACCCAAGAACACGGCAAGACGCACGCCGACGCCTTGGGTGAACTCTCTCGCGGCATCGAAACCGTGGAATACGCCTGTGGGCTCAGCGAGCACCTCAAGGGCTCCTTCTCGTCACAGGTTGCCGACGGGGTGGACGTGCACTCACTCCGCGAACCGGTGGGCGTCATCGTCGCCGTGACGCCCTTCAACTTCCCCGCCATGGTCCCCCTCTGGATGACCAGTAATGCCCTCGCGGCCGGCAACGCCATTATCGTAAAACCTTCGGAACGTGATCCTTCGACCACCGTGCGCCTAGCCGAGCTGCTGAAGGAAGCCGGGCTTCCCGACGGCGTCTTTAGCGTCGTCCACGGCAACGCCGATACCGTCATGACCCTGATTACGCACGCCGACATCGACGCCGTGAGTATCGTCGGCTCCACTCCCGTGGCCCAAGCCATCTACCAAGCCGGGACCGCCGCGGGCAAGTCGGTGCAGGCTCTGGGAGGAGCTAAGAACCACATGGTGGTACTCCCCGACGCCGATCTGGACGTGGCCGCTGACGCTGCCATCAACGCCGGCTACGGCTCCGCCGGAGAACGTTGTATGGCCATCAGCGTGGTCGTCGCCGTCGGCGATATCGCCGACGAACTCGTGGACAAAATAGCCACCCGTACTGACGCCTTGCGCGTGGGTCCCGGTTCTGATCCCACGAGTGATTTCGGGCCCATCATCACGGGCCACCAACGCGACAAAATCGCGGACTACGTGATCCAGGCGCCCCGCCACGGAATCACGGTCGTACGCGACGGTACCGACCTCTGCTCTCGTCCAGGGTTTTTCATTGGGCCGAGTCTCTTGGACCACGTCACGCCCGGCACTCCGGCCTACGATGACGAAATCTTTGGACCCGTTCTCTGCGTGGTGCGCGTGGAGGACTACGCCGCCGCAGTGCGAGTGGTAAACGCCAACCGCTATGGGAACGGGGTGGCTATTTTCACGCGTGATGGAAATACCGCTCGTCTCTTCACTAAGCAGGTCACCGTTGGCATGATCGGCGTCAACGTCCCCATTCCCGTTCCGGTCGCGAGTTATTCCTTCGGTGGTTGGAAGGATTCGCTATTCGGTCACGCCCACATCTACGGGCCCGAAGGCATGGGCTTCTATACCCGCAGTAAGGTCATCACCACGCGTTGGCCCAGCGCGTCCGAGTCACAAATTGACTTAGGCTTCCCGCGGTCACGTTAGAGCGAGAGGAATTAGCTTCATGCCTACGCAACGCAGCTCCGCTCGTGCCTACGGCGTCTGTATTGATCACGCCAGCGTGCTTCTCGTGCGCGCGGCGCGCAGCGACGACGCGCCCGAATTGTGGTGGCTCCCCGGTGGCGGCATTGACTTTGGCGAATCAGCCATTGACGCCGTTGAGCGAGAATTCATCGAAGAGACGGGCGTGCGCGTTGACCATGCGGTCTTGCAAGATGTGCTCAATGACGTACGAATTCGCCTCAATGGTGAGGAAATTCACACCATCCGCATTATTTATCGTGTTCGCGCCCTGTCACGCGAAATTACCCACGAGCAAGACGGGACAACCAATTTGGCTCGCTGGGTACCCCTGAATGAATTGCCCAACTACAACCTGGCGCCCTACGCCCAGACTTCGATTCAGCGCGCTTTAGACGAAGAATCGGGTTCGTAGATCCCGCTTCAAGAACTTACCGGCGGGGTTGCGTGGCAGCCGCTCGTTAGTGAAGGCAATACGCGTAGGAACCTTGAAGGCTGCAATGCGCGCGGCCACGAAGGCGCGAATCTCTTCGTCGTCAGCCTGCAGCCCCTCCTTCAACAAAATCACCGCTGCCACCTCTTCGCCGAGTCGCTCGTGGGGCACGCCGAAAACGGCGGCTTCATAGACCGATGCGTGCTCGTAGATCGCCGCTTCCACTTCGGCGGAATATACGTTTTCACCGGCACGGAGAATCATGTCCTTGGCACGATCTTCGATGTACAAGAAGCCCTCCGCGTCAATGCGTCCGAGGTCACCGCTACGCAGCCAACCCTTGACGATAGTTTCCGCCGTAGCTTCGGGCTTGTTCCAATATCCACGAATCAAGGTGGGACTCTTCATCCACACTTCTCCACTGGTATTCAGAGGAAGCGTCGTACCGTGCTCGTCGCGAATTTCTACCTGCATCGAAGCAATCGGAACGCGGCCGGTCGACAAGGGGTGGCTGACGTAGTCGTTACCGGTATTGCCGGGACCGTAGGCATTGGTTTCGGTCATCCCGTATCCGATGCTGGGACGTCCCTTGCTAAAGGAGCTTTCCACACGAGCCACCAGCTTGGGAGGAGCGGGCGCACCGCCACCACCGATGGCGGCGAGCGAGCTGGTGTCGTACTTCGAGAAATTCGGGCACTCGAGAAGGTCCCACGACTGTGTGGGTACGCCGATGAAGGTGGTCACTTTGTGACGTTCGATGAGTTGGAGCGCGCGTTCCGGCTCCCAGCGATACATAATGACCAACTTGAATTGGAAGGTAAAAGCCGACAACATGACGGGCACACACCCGGTGACGTGAAAGAGCGGCACGATCAAAATGAAGCAGGGCGCGTTGCCCTCATTCGGAGGCGATGCCAGATCCTTGAAGAGCGCTTGCAGCGCGCTGCGCGAGGCAAAAGCCATCACCGCGTTGGTCACGGCACGATGGGTGGAGACGGCGCCCTTCGGGAAACCAGTAGTCCCGGAGGTGTAGAGAATGGTGGCGTCGTCGTCAGGACTGATCTCAACCTCCGGCATAGGAACGCCACGAACGACCACGTCGTTCCAATGGGCCACGTGCGCCGAGAGTGGCTGCAGGGTGTCGAGACGAACACCAATAATGGAAACGCCGGCACGGTCGCAGACCGCACTGGCCCGCGCAACCCTTTCGGTGTCCGCAATCAAAATTTTGCAACCCGAGTCAGTGATGGCATATTCGTGTTCGTCTTCCGTCCACCACGCGTTGAAGGAAACGGAGATGGCGCCCACAGACAAAATGGCGGCGAAAGCGACAATCCATTCGGGAAGGTTTCGCATGGAAATGCCAACGCAGTCACCTTTCTTGATCCCGTAGTGATGAACGAGGGCGTATCCCAAAGCGTCGGCTTCGGTCAAAACACGATCGAAGGACCATTCTTCATCTTCGTAGACCAAGAAGGTGTTGGCCACCCCTCGCCCACCGGCGAACATGGCGGGAATGGTGGGAGGAGCGTTCTTGAAGACCTCGATGTTATAGCCATCGCGCTCCAGGTCCACCGTTTCGAAAGTCGATCCGGGCCCCGTCACCTGGCTAATGGCCTCACTAAATGAAATCCCCACAATGTCCTCCCGCGTCTCGCAAATACTAGGCATTTTCGCACGAGGTCGAACAACTTGCTAGAACTATGTCGTGCCAATCAACATCAGCCCCATCCCCGACCTTCCCGAGCACGTCAATGACGTACGCCTTCGGACCGCCGCCTTCATCAACCAAGAGATTCTTCCCGTGGAAGATCGCCTCTTCGTCGGACGACGCGGACATTCCATTACCGACGAAATGCTGGCCGACTCCAAGGCCCTGCGTGAATCCGTCAAGGTCAAGGTCAAGGCGGCCGGCCTCTGGGCACCTCACCTGCCGCAGGAATACGGCGGTATGGGTCTGGACTTTTTAGCCCACGCCTACATGAACGAAATTCTCGCCTACGCCCTGGGAGCTGCTTCTTTGTTCGGCGTGGTCGCTCCTAATTCGGGAAACCAAAAAATCCTTGTCAAGTACGGCACGGAGGATCAGAAGCAGCGCTGGTTGCTCCCCCTCATCGATGGCACCATGCAATCCGGCTATTCCATGACCGAACCCGACAATGCCGGCAGTGACCCCCGCTCGATCAAGACCACCGCCGTTCGCGACGGTGACGACTACGTCATCAACGGCCACAAGTGGTTCACCTCGAATGGTCTCGAGGCCGACTTCTTTATCGTGATGTGCCGCGTCGAAGACCCCACCGCCGAAGGATCGCGGAGCGGATCGATGAGTCAAATCATCGTTCCCACCGACACCCCCGGTGTCGAGATCGTTCGTGGCATTGGAATTTGGGGCTCGCGTAGCTCTGATCACTGCGAAGTGAAGTACAACAATGTCCGCGTACCCGCCGACAACGTTCTCGGACGGGTCGGCCAAGGTCACGAGGCGGCCCAAGACCGCCTCGGAGCGGGTCGGGTCTTTCACTGCATGAATTCGGTCGGCCAAATGTGGCGCGCCTTCGACCTCATGGTGGAACGTGCGCTGACGCGTGAAGTTCACGGCGGACTGCTCAAGGACAAGCAGTTCATTCAGGGCTTCATTGCCGATTCCTACATGGACCTCCAAACCTCACGCCTCCTCACTATTCGTGCTGCCGAGATGATTGACCGTGGCGATCCTCGGGCACGTACCGAGATTTCCGCATTGAAGGTCTACGTCCCGGCCGCCTTCCACCGCGTGGTTGACCGAGCCATTCAGGTCTGGGGAGCCGCCGGTGTGTCCAATGACCTGCCCTTGGCGGCCATGTACCTCGGAGCTCGCACCTTGCGACTGGCCGATGGACCCGATGAAGTGCACAAAATTCTCATCGCCAAAAACGTTCTTCACAGTTACGAGCGCGGCGAGAGCTGGGACTTCGCCCGTTAAATTTCCGTCTCGTGCCGACGCGTTCCATTAGCCTGTCGGTTCGTGCTCCGTTTCCTTCCCGTCGAAATGCGTAGCTTGGTGCGTGGCACGATGGGGCGCTATTTACTCGCCACCTTGATGTGGGCCTTGGCCAACGGACTCGTGATGTCACTGGGGATGATCTACATCACCCGCATACACCATTTCTCCACCATGGCGGCCGCGGAGCTCCTGACCGCCGGTTCACTGCTCGTCTTGATCATGGGGCCTTTCTTTGGCAGTCTGTCGGACCGTATCGGGCCTTCCCCCGTCTTGGCTGTTCTCTCGTTCACCAACGCCGCATCCACCTTGTGGTGGGCACTCTCCATGAGCCACACCGAGCTCATCTGCTCGTTCGTCCTCACTGCCGTATCCGGAGCGGGTCTCTGGGGGCAAAGTTCGGTGCTACTGGCTCGTATCACGCACGAGGAGGATCGTCAACGCGCCTTCGGTGTCAACTTCATGCTGGTCAACCTCGGCATCGGTTGCGGTGGCTTGGTGTCGGCCAGTGTGGTCAGTTTGGCCCACCCCATGAGCTTTCGCTACCTCTACATCGGTACTTCCGTGGGCGACATCGTCTACGGTCTGGTACTTCTATCCCTCTGGTCGCACGGCCAACGCGTACCCGCGCCCGATGATGACCACATCGATCGGGTGAAGAAGGGCTGGAGCACGGTAGTGCGTGACCGTCGTTTAGTGCATTTTCTTCTCGCATCCACCCTGCTGGCCTTTTGTGGCTACGCGTCACTTGAGGTGGGGCTTTCTCTTTTCGTCGTCAACCGAATGCATCTCTCGGTCGCCCACATGGGAATTGCCTTCGCCTGCAACACGGGAACAATTGTCCTCGTGCAAATTTTCTCCCTCCGCCTTATCGAAGGTCGCAGTCGAACGCGCGTCATAGGAGTGGTGGGATTGTTGTGGTCAGCCTCGTGGATCTGCGTCGGGCTGGGTGCCCACGTAGGCGCGAACACGGCGATGATATTGCTGTGTCTCTCCACGTCAATTTTTGCCGTGGGCGAAACTCTCTGGTCACCCGTCGCGCCCGCCATGGTTAATCAGATTTCACCCGACGAGCTTCGGGGTCGCTACAACGCTGCCCAAGGCCTCACATGGTCACTCTCGGGGACCCTGGCACCTTTGTTGGCCGGCAGCATGCTCGCCGGCACCGGTGCCGGCGCGTGGCCATTCGTGGTCGCCGGGGGCTGCCTCGTGGGTGGTCTACTGGGTGTTAGTTTGCGACGATCATTGAGCGCCGCCGAAGATGGCCGCGGGCCGATCAGGCGTTGACGAGCGAGGCCTTGCCTTCTCGGTAATTCATCCAGCGCCCGTTTTCGAAGTCGTACAGCTTGCAGATACGCGTGTTCCGGCGAAAGTCCTTCAGTCGCAAGGGGGCGTCATACACGATGTCCGGGAAGTGCTTCTTGATGGCGTCGGCGGCCATTTCTAGGTTGTACATCGGAATACGCATGTCCACATGGTGCGGAGTGTGCACCATGATCCAGTGCAGGAAGAAATTCATTCCCTTGGGAACGCGCAGTACGGTTGTGCCGTCCATTTGGCCCTTGAACTTCGTCCAGTCGGCTTTTTTCCACCAGCGAATATTTGGCTGCACGTGGTGCACGTGCACTACTGAACCGATCATCACGCAGAAGGCCAGAAACGGGATTACCTCGATACGCGTAATCATCCATAAAGTCCCCCACAGGGAGTGAGTACGAATGGCTCCGAGGTAGGCCAATACGCCCGCGACCCCGAATACGAAGGCGTAGGTGAAAACGCGATCACGACGAATGGCTTTCACCCAGCGAGCTGGCGGGCGAAAATTAATCATCTTGTTCCACCACACGTCAATGGCGTAATACAGCCCCGCTCCGTACCACGCCCACTGCACGCGGTGCAGGGCCTTGCCCCAAAGAGACATGGCGCCGTATTCGCTCGCGGTCACGGGGTGCCACACGAAGTCGTAGCCCTGGCGCACGGTGTAAGGGTGGTGAATGCGATTGTGGCCGAGCACCCAGGCTTCGTACACGTGCCAACTCGGCATCATGGCCACACGACCGACCCATTTGTTCATCCGCTTGGTCTTGAAGAGCGCGCCGTGGGCGGCGTCGTGGCCCACAATGAAGAGCGAAACAACGGAAAAAGCCATGACAATCTCGAGCAACACAACGTAGAGGGGGTTCGATACAAAGATCAATCCGGCCACGAGACCGCCGTAAATAACCACGTCACGGGCAAAATAACTCATACCCTTCCACGTGGGGTTCAGATATGCCGCAGCCGGAATGATGTCGATCACGGGCTTGAGCGAACCGCCCCCCCCGTTTGAAGAAGGAGCCACGTCGTCCAAGAGTTCGGTAGTCATACCCTCACCCTACCCACCAAGCTCAGCGAGTGATGCCTTTTTTTAACCAAGGATTTTTATAGCGAATCGTTACCTTGACAACACCCCTCGCTGCCGTGGGGATACGTACACTATTTGTCACCGAGCAGACACGCTTTCGTAAACAACACGAGGGAGCAGCTCACGGCCACTCCCTCGTATTGCTACAACGAAACTACTTTGTGAGTCAGCTACAACCGCTGGTTGCTCCGCAACTCGCGCAGACGTAGCACGAACCCGCACGTTGCATGGAGTCACCGCAGGCGTAACACATCGGAGCGTCACGCTGTTCGCTGCGAGCCAAGGGCTTTTCCGTGGCTGCAGGCTTCGGGGTGATGTCCAACAAACGGGGCTGTACGGGAACCACTTCAATGCCTACGGTCACCGTGGCCTGCTCAGCAATTTCCGGCAAGGTCGGCTGGATGCGCTCGCTGGTCGAGAGCACACCCAAGTCCTCACGCTCGCTCGGTGCCAGATAGTCCAAGGCCAGACGACGGAAGATGTAGTCCACCAGCGACGAGGCGATGCGGAGTTCTGCGTCATCGGTCATGCCGGAAGGTTCGAACTTCATGTTCACGTACTTGCGCACATAGGTCGCCAGGGGCACACCGTGCTGGAGTCCCAGGGAGATCGAGATGGAGAAGGCGTCCATGATGCCGGCGAGGGTTGATCCCTGCTTCGACACTTTGATGAATACTTCGCCGGGACGACCATCTTCGTACTCACCCACCGTGACGTAACCCTCACAGTCGGCCACGCGGAAGGCGAAAGTGCTCGATACGCGACGACGGGGCAGGCGCTCACGCACCGCACCGACGAGCACGGGTGTTGCCCCGTTCGAGGCTGCCAGTCGTGCTTCGAGTTCCGCGATTCGCGCCTGGAGTTCCGCCGCGACGCTAGTGTCCACGACCACGACGTTCTCGATGGTGGCTCCACCCTTTTCGCCGTCCTTTTTCATGGTCGACAGTGGCTGGGCGACTTTGCAGTTGTCACGGTAGATCGCCACGGCCTTGATGCCCAACTTCCAGGCTTCGAGGTGCAGCTCTTCCACGTCTTCAATGCTCGCGTCTTCTGGCATGTTCACGGTCTTGGAAATAGCGCCAGAAATGAAGGGCTGAACAGCACCCATCATCTTGACGTGACCCATGTGGTGAATGGTGTTGTCACCCATGGAGCACGCAAACACCGCGAGGTGCTCGGGACGAAGCTCCGGCGCACCCACGATGGTCTTGTTCTCATCGATGTAAGCCACGATGGAGTCAACTTCTGTCGGGCTGTAACCCAACTTTGACAAGGCACGCGGCACCGTCTGGTTCACGATGGCCATGTTGCCGCCACCCACCAGCTTCTTGAATTTCACCAAGCCCAGGTCGGGCTCGATTCCGGTGGTGTCACAGTCCATGAGCAAACCAATGGTTCCGGTCGGAGCGAGCACGGAGGCCTGCGCGTTACGGGTACCGTACTTCTCGCTCAATTCCACGGCCTCATCCCACGCGGTCTGCGCCGCGTAGAGAACATCGTAGAAACGGTCTTCGATGTTCGCGATTTCGTAGGAGGCGTCACGGTGTTTGTTCAAGACCTGCAACATCGGCTCACGGTTTTCGGCGTAGCCATCGTGCGCACCCATGCGGCTGGCAATACGAGCGCTCGTGGCGTAGGCGTGTCCAGTAAGAATGGCGGTTAGCGCAGCCGCGAGAGCGCGGCCCTCGTTTGAGTCGTAGGCCAAACCCTCGGCCATCAAGAGCGCACCGATGTTGGCGTAGCCAATTCCCAGTTGGCGGAATTTACGACTGTTGATGCCGATCGTTTCGGTCGGGTAATCCGCACAGCCCACGATAATTTCCTGGGCGGTAAAGACAACTTCGATGGCCGATTTGTAGGCCTCGACATCAATAGAGTCGTCGCTGCGTAGGAACTTCATGAGGTTCAAACTGGCCAAGTTGCAGGCCGAGTTATCCACGTGCATGTACTCCGAGCAGGGATTCGATCCGTTAATGCGGTCGGTGTTCGAACTGGTGTGCCAGGCGTTGATAGTGGTGTCGAACTGCAAGCCGGGGTCGGCACACTGCCACGCGGCCGTAGCGATGTCGCGCCAGAGTTTGCGCGCCTTGACGGTTTCCACGGCTGTCGCTCCGTCACGGCTCATCAATGACCAGTCGCCATCGGCAATGACGGCATTCATGAAATCATCCGACACGCGCACTGAATTGTTGGCGTTCTGGTATTGGATGGAGTGAATGTCGGCGCCGTCGAGGTCCATGTCGAAGCCCGCGTCACGAAGTGCCAAGGCCTTCTTCTCTTCCTTGGCCTTGCACCAGATGAACTCTTGAATATCAGGGTGGTCCGCGTCGAGGATGACCATCTTGGCCGCACGACGCGTTTTACCGCCGGACTTAATGGTTCCCGCGGATGCGTCAGCGCCACGCATGAACGACACCGGACCGGAAGCGGTTCCACCACCTTCGAGGATTTCACGTGAGGAGCGGATCTTGGAGAGGTTCACTCCCGCGCCCGAACCACCCTTGAAGATGATTCCTTCTTCGGTGTACCAGTTCAAAATGGAACGCATGGAGTCTTCGACAGCCAGGATGAAGCAGGCGCTGCCCTGCTGGGGCACGCCGGCGACGCCGATGTTGAACCACACGGGAGAGTTAAAAGCGGCCTTCTGGGTAACCAAAAGGTGCTTGAGCTCCGCGTTGAACGTTGCCGCTTCGGCATCGTCGACGAAGTAAGCACCCTCAACGCCCCAGCGAGTCACGGTGTCGACGATGCGGTCGACGACCTGCTTCATGGAGTGTTCACGCTCCGGAGTTCCCAGGGTGCCGCGGAAATACTTCTGCGCGAGAATGTTGGTGGCATTTACCGAGAAGGCGGCAGGGACTTCTACGCCGAGCTGCTCGAAAGCCACTGATCCGTCGCGGAAGTTGGTCAACCGAGTGTCACGACGCTCCCAGACAATGTCGTCGTAGGGGTGACGATCCTCCGTCGTGAAAAAACGTCGTAATCCAATTCCGAGTCGCTGAGGTGCGATAGCCATTTTCTTTTTTCCTTTTCTTCGAATGTATTTTCCGACACTGCAGTAACTACATCTCGCGGAATTAGTGGGAACGGTACATTACCGTCCCGCCAGCCCCTCGAACACAACATGTTGTGGTGGGGGCCACTGCACGTCGCAAGATGCTGTGCCATTACAGCACTGTAATTACACCGTGTCAACTCTTTTTGAACAAACTTTTGTTTACTCCTGATGGCGTGCAATTTTCACTAGCGTTCCCTTGATGGAACTCGTTCTGGCCCTCGACGCCGGCACCACGGGGGTTCGCTGTGTAGCCTACGGACCCCGTCTGGAAGTGGTCGCGTCCAGCCACCGCGAGCTCCCCCAGCACTTCCCCTCCCCCGGTTGGGTAGAGCACGACGCTCGCGACATCGCCCGCCTGTCACTCGAAACCATGAGTGAATTAGCGCAAGTCCTCCTCTCGCAGGGGCACGAGATCATCGTGGTCGGCCTGACGAATCAACGCGAAACGACCATCGGTTTTTCGCGCGCTACGGGCGAGCTGTGCCACCGAGCGATTGTCTGGCAAGACCGTCGCACCACCGACGACTGTGAGCTTCTGCGTCGCGGAGCGCACGAAGACGAGATTCGAAAGACCACCGGTCTGGTTCTTGATCCATACTTCTCGGGGACCAAAATGAAATGGTTGCTCGAGCACACCAGACTTGCCCAGATGGACGAACCGGCATTAGCTACCGTCGATTCCTATCTCGTCTGGATACTCACCGGTGGAGTGGACGGTGGGGTCTTTCGTACCGAGGCCTCTAACGCCTCGCGCACCATGCTGATGGACCTCGCAGGTACCCATTGGTCACCCGAAATGTCAATCCTCTTGGGTGTGCCCACCGCCATGTTGGCCACCATTATTCCCTCGGCCTCGCATTGGGGCACCATTGCCGCCAGTGCGGTGCCGGAACTCGAAGGTGTCCCAATTTGTGGCGTTCTCGGCGACCAACAGGCGGCACTCTTCGGTCAGGCCTGCTTCCAACCCGGCATGGTGAAAGCCACCTACGGCACCGGAGCCTTTGTTTTAGCCTTGGCCGGCGACGTCTCCCCCCCGCCGCAGCCCGGCCTCATCTCCACGGTGGCGTGGAATCTCGGTCAATTTGGCCCCACCAGTTACGCCTACGAGGGCTCCGCCTTCGTCGCGGGGGCGGCGGTCCAGTGGATGCGCGACGAGCTTGGTTTGATCGACAAGGCCGAGGATCTCGAAGCCTTGGCCCACAGCGTCAGTGATAGCGGTGGCGTGAGTTTTGTTCCCGCCTTCACGGGTCTCGGGTCGCCCTTCTGGGATGCGGACGCCCGCGGTTCTCTCCTCGGCCTCACTCGAGGAACCAGCCGAGGCCATATCGCCCGTGCGGTCCTGGAGGCCCAAGCATTTCAGGTACGCGCCATGACCGACGCCTTCGCCACCGCAGGGGTCGCGTTGCATGAAGTTCGTGCGGACGGCGGCATGGCTGCCATGAACTCGCTCATGCATCTCCAAGCCTGCGCTTCACGTGTTCGTGTTCGTCGCAGCACATCCTTAGAGGCAACGGCACGCGGGGTGGCGTCTCTCGCCGGGCTCGAAGCAGGAATGTGGGGCTCGCTGGAAGAAATATCAGATTTGTGGACCAGTGACTACGACACTTCGCCCGACAACGACCCCGCACTCGAAGTTCTCTATGGTCGCTGGCTCGATTCGGTACGCCGTTCCCACGCCGTACTTTCCTAGAAGGTAAGTTGTCCACTAACCGAGGGGGACGGATGACCGACTTCACCACTGCGCGCATCACTGAAGGACTGGGCTTCGGCGAAGGACCGCGTTGGCACCACGACCGCCTGTGGTACTCCGACTTTTATCGACACGCCGTGTATTCCAACAACGCCGCCGGGAACGATGAGCATCTCGAAGTGAGCATCCCCACCCAGCCCAGCGGATTGGGATGGCTCCCCGATGGATCGCTGCTGATTGTTTCCATGACGGACCAAATGGTCCTACGTTGGCACGACGGTGCCCTCTCGGTACACGCTGATATCTCCGCCCACTGCAACTTTTGGGCCAATGACATGGTGGTCTCGTCGACCGGGGTTGCGTACGTCGGGAACTTCGGCTTTGACCTCGATGCCTTATTACGCGATCACGGCGTGGAGGGGATGATTGCGTCGCCACCGCCGACTACCAATCTTGTCGTGGTGTCACCGACGGGTGACGTACTCCAGACCGTGCCGGGCATGGCATTCCCTAACGGATCGGTCATTACCCCCGACGGCAAGACCCTGATTGTGGGCGAGACCATGACTTTTCACTTCAGCGCATTTGACATTGCCGAGGACGGCACCCTGTCGAACCGACGCACTTGGGCGCAATTGGACTTCGTAGCCACCGATGGCTGTTGCTTGGACTCCGAGGGGCAAATCTGGGTGGCAAACGCCTTGGCCCCCCAAGTTCTGCGTGTCAAAGAAGGCGGCCAGATCACCGCCCGCGTCACCACCGAACAGACTGCTTTCGCCTGCATGCTCGGTGGGGAGAACGAACAAGAGCTCTTCGTCTTCACCTCTCCCAGCTCCGATCGTTTCGTCATCGCCGACCAACGCGTCGCCGCCATCGAAAAGGTCAGCGTCGGCGTCGCTCGAGCGGGACGGCCCTAAGCATGGTCACCACCCGCGACGTCTTCGATGACGTCGAATTGGCGCGCATCGCCAAAGAGGCCTATTCCTACTTTGTCCCCCTCGTCATCATGGACATCACTCGCGCCGTCTCGACCAATACCACTCAGGGTTTTGGTCGGGGCAAGGAGCCCATGAACGTGCTGTCCCATGCGCGCGTTTTTCCTCCCGGAACTTTTCGCGGCATCGTGCGTCCCAACTTTGACACCCTGTATTCGACCGCGTGGATTGACGTCAGCGAAGAGCCCTACGTATTTTCCATTCCCGCCACCCCGGACAAGCGCTTTTTCATGATGCCTCTCTACGACATGTGGACCGAAGTCTTCGCTTCCCCCGGTACCCGCACCAACGGAACCGAGCCCTTCTCCTTCGCCGTCTGTTCACCGACGTGGCGCGGAGAACTTCCCGCGGGCGTGGAGCGCATCGACGCTCCCACACCCATCGTGTGGGCTCTCGGTCGCACCGAGACCTATCTCGAGGCGGACTACCCCCACATCAACGCCTTCCAAGACGCCATCATCATGGCCCCCCTCTCCACCTACCCGCACCCCGCAGCCGTCTCGAGTGCCGAACGCGACGCGTCTATCGACATGAAGACTCCTCCCCTGCGGCAACTCGAAGCTCTCGGAGCCGAAGATTTCTTCGCCCGCGCGAGCGAGCTCATCGCAGTTCACCCACCGCACCTCACCGACTGGAACATGGTGGCGCGTCTTCGTCACTTGAATTTCCACGTGGGTCAGACCTACGACCCCTCAGCGCAGACGCCGGCCATCCAAGCGGCCTTACGCGGCGCTCCCGCGGGAGCTGGCGTAGAGATGATGGAACGTTTTAAGGCGATTGCCCCCTTCGTGAATGGTTGGCGAACCTTCACTGACACCACAGCGGTGTGGGGTAACTTTTATCTCAAGCGCGCCATGATCGCTATGTGGGGGTTGGGCATCAACCCCGTCGAAGAAACGGTCTATCCCAGTTTGCAGTTTGACGAAAACGGCCACGGCCTCAAAGGCGAGAACGTCTACCAACTTCACTTTACGGAAGAACCACCCTGTCGAGCATTTTGGTCTCTCACCGTCTACGACCCGAAGGGCTTCCCCTTCCCCAACCCCGACGAACGCTACGCCTTGGGTGATCGCGATGAATTGATATACAACGACGACGGTTCACTCGACGTGTTGTTGTCGCAAGAGCGCCCCTCCGCCGTTCCCTTCGCCAACTGGCTGCCCGTTCCCGAAGGTGCTTTTAACGTCACCATGCGTATCTATTGGCCCGAGGACGGAATCTTCTCGCTGGGGTGGACGCCGCCGCCCGCCCGCATCGTCTCTTAGTTCAGTCGGGTCAAGGTTCGCTTGAGCTGACGAATGGCTTGGTGCGTTCGCTCTTCATTCTCAATGAGGGCGAAACGTACGTGACCATCGCCACCTTCGCCGAAGCCCACTCCCGGTGAAGTTGCCACATCGGCCTCGTCTACCAAAAAGGTTGAAAACTCTAACGACGACATCTCGCGGTAGGGCTCGGGGATGGGCGCCCACACGAACATCGAGCCTCGGGGTGGCGTGATATTCCAACCGATTCGATTGAGACCCTCGAGCAAGGTGTCACGCCGCGACTGGTAGATAGTCAGGAGTTCGTCGGGGTAGTGCGACGCTTCGTTCATCGCCACAATGGCGGCAATCTGCACGGGCTGAAAGGTGCCGTAGTCGAGATAGCTCTTGATCTTGGTCAGAGCCGCGACCACTTCGGCGTTACCCACCATGAAGCCCACGCGCCAGCCCGCCATAGAGAAGGACTTCGTCAAGGTGTACAGCTCGACGCAGCATTCCTTGGCGCGCGGCACCTGCAAGATTGAGGGCGGTCGATACCCATCGAAGCCCATGTCGGCGTAGGCGAAATCGTGACAGACAATAACGTCACGCTCGATGGCAAATTCGACCAGGCGCGTCATGAAGCTGATGTCGACGCAGGCGCTGGTGGGGTTATGGGGGAACGAGCAGATGATGACCCGCGGTCGTACAGCCGCGCCGTCGTAGGCCACCACGAGAGATTCAAAAAAAGTATCGCCGACATCGCCGACGAAGGTTCCCGGATCTTCCATAGGAACGGGTATCACCGTGGCTCCGGCAAAGCCGGGACCGGCCAGGTGAATGGGATAGGAGGGCGTGGGCACGAGGGCCGTGTCGCCCGGCCCCAAAAGAACCCACATCAAGTGCGTGAGACCTTCTTTGGCACCAATAGTGGTGACCACTTCGGTTTCGTAATCCAGGTCGACGTCAAAAAGATTTTTATACCGCGTGGCCATGGCTTGGCGAAGGTTGGGCAGTCCACGACTAGCGCTGTAGCGGTGGTTCTTCGGATTGTGCGCAGCTTCCGCCAATTTCTCAACGGCAATCAGGGGGCTCGGGAGGTCGGGATTGCCGAAGCCGAAGTCGACCACGTCACGACCCTCCGCACGCGCGGCCGCCTTGCGTGCGTTGATGGCGGCAAAGACGTAGGGGGGCAGACCGTTAATCCGACGAAATTCCATTACCGAACGCTAGCAACTACGAAGGGTGCTGTTGACGCCATTGACTAAGGCGTTCGATATCGATTCCCGGCGCGAATACGGCCCAACTCGCCGCGGCGTCGTCGAATTCTTCCAATTGCTGCTCAAGATTCTCCGCAGCGTTCCCCGCCCAACTCACCGTCGAGCGGGCGGCGGCTTCGATCAAATGCGTCGGGGCCACGTTCCAGAAATTCAAGGTCACCGCAAGGTCCTGCGCAATGACGTTTGTGCTGGTCGCCCCGGCCCCTACCCACACCTCGCACGAATCGCGGAGATCTTTGGCTACTTTCGAAACTGACTCACGGCGCGAGGTGGCCGTGCGTGGCGCTATTCCGTAGGCCAAATTTTCGGGATCACTTTTGGAATCCCCGGTGCCCAGACCCGCAATGACGCGGCCGGGGGCGAGTTGCGCCAGCGCACGAAATTGCCGCACGAGGACCGCGTCCTCCACCAGGCCCACCCTGGCCACCAACACACCGAGAGTTACACGGCTCGTCAACTCGGCCACACGAGCCAAAATCCCCAAGGGAGCAAGTGCCGGTCGCTCCGGGGAGCCGATTGGCCACAGATGGTCGTAGACGAAGACCCCGTCGAGGCCAAGGGCCTCCGCACGCTCGGCTACGTCGAGCGCTCGTTGCGGGGTGGATTGGAAGGTCGGGAGAAGGACTCCTACCTTCACCCGAGTCGCTCCCGCGCCAGCAAGGCGGCGCCGATAGCACCCGAAATTTCTCCGAACTGCGACTTCACGACGGTGATGGGTGGTCGTGCCGAGGATCCTTCTACTAAAGATTCCAAATGACGCTGCGCTGAGGGGAGGAGGAGCTGCGAGGCCTCCGAGAGACCGCCACCGATGACAAAGTGTCCGGTGTCCAGAATGGCCGTTAAATTCGCCAAACCCAGCGCGAGCCACCAGCCCACTTCATTCATCACGGCTATTGCTTCCTCCACACCAGCCGCCGCCGCCCGCGTGACGTCTTCACCTCGAACGGACTCAGCGTCCCCGCATTGAGCCACCAGGAGCGGCAGACGACCGGCGCTGGCTGCTTCACGCGCGAGGCGTCCCACTCCCCCACCGGACGCGAAACGCTCCCAGCAACCGCGTGACCCACAGGGACATCGTGGTCCCGCCGCGTCAACCACCATGTGGCCAACTTCACCCGCGAAACCACTTCGACCCCGCAGTAATTCACCTTGGGAAATAATGCCACCGCCGATACCCGTACCCAGGGTGATCATGATCATGTCGTCGTAACCGCGTCCCGCACCCAGGCGATGTTCTGCTACCGCCGCGCAGTCAGCGTCGTTCTCGCACAACACGCGGAGCTGGGGGTCGTAGGCCGCCAGGGCGGTAGCCACGTCGGCACCCGAGGCCGTGGGGAGATTGGGAGCGAAGGCCAAAACTCCTTCTCGTGACATCATTCCGGGGAGACCCACACCCACGACGAGATCATCGTGATCGTGGCGCGCGCGTAATTCGTTAATGACGGCGTAGACCGCTTCCGTGGTGGCGTCTCCGGCGGGACGTTGATCATCATGGGGCGTGGCCACTCGGTGGGAATCGACAACAACGCCGTCCCTCAGAACAATGCCGAGAACCTTGGTCCCGCCGACGTCAACGCCGAGGGTAAGGGAACTCACGCGAGCGACTCGGCCCGAGCCTTCAGCTCGCGCAGCGCTTGGACTTGGATGCGGCCAGCCGCCCGAGATTTAACAAAACTGGGAATGGGTACCAGGAGGTCGACTTCTAACTCGTAGCGAACCGTCGTGCTATCGCCGTGCACGCGAAAGTCGTAGGAACCGTCGAGACGCGTCGTGAGGTCTCCGCGAACTTGGCTCCAACGCAAAGTGGCCGGCGCCTCGCTGTAGTCGTAGCGGAGGGTGTAGGAGGTAGTGCGACCAAACGCCGCGGCGCGAAATTCGACATCCAGCGGACGTCCGCTCTCATCACTCGAGAGCACGGTGACTTTTTTGACGTCGGCCACCCAATCGGGATAGTGGAGGTAATCAGACGCGACGGCGTAGAGGGTATCCACGCTGGCCTTCACCTCAATTGATTCGGTCGCCTTTTGGCTCACCTCGCACCTCCGGTGCATTCAGATTAGGTCAGCCTTCGTCCCCAAGGCGGTACCTATCGAAGGTCTCTAGTTCCCGACCGAGCCGCTCCGCAAGCAGAGTCCACGAAAAAGTCGATTCGGCGTGCCGACGGGCGTTGCTGCCGAGTTGACCTCGAAGATCGGCGTCACCGAGAAGTTTGGCTATGGCCGTCGCCAAATCGCCACTGCTGGACGGGTCATCCACCACCATCCCCGTCACGCCGTGTTCGACGGCGTCGTGAGATCCTCCCGACCGACCAGCAATCTGCGCCACTCCGCAGGCGGCGGCTTCGGCGAAGACGATGCCGAAGCCTTCTTGCTCGAGCCCCAGCCAACGGCTGCGGCAGTCCATCACCATCAGATCACTCGCGGCAATCCAGCCCGGCAAGTCGTCGTCACTCACTCGACCCAGAAACCGGACCGGAGCATTTTCATGGTGGGCTAGTTTCTCCAAGCGCTCACGATCACGACCGCTTCCGCCGATGGCTACTACCAGCTCGGGGAGGCTCCCGCGGAGCTGCGCGGCCGCCCGAATGAGCGTATCCATACCCTTACGGGGAACTAAACGCGAATATGACGCCACGACTAAGTCACTCTCGGCAAATCCGAAGTTCTCGCGGACCTCGCGACGGCGAGATGAGGAGATCGGGAAAAAACGCTCCACGTCTACGCCGGGTGGAATTTGAATAACCGGTGGCATGTCCGCTCCCGCCACGCGCCGCGCTTCGGCTTCCGGATAGCTACCCGCGCATACGGCCACCGCAGCGTGTCGCAAGATGTACCGCATGGACGAGGATGCCACGAGCAGTCGCCCAGGGATGGCGACTTCGGCACCGTGGAGAATGACACCGTAGGGGCGCGACAACCGGGGTCCGAGGAGACCGAGTGGCCACGCCGGATCGAGGAGAACAATTTCGGGTTGATGCCGAGCAATGGCCTCTTCGATTGCGCGCAGGGCGCGGGGCTGCGGAGCGAACAAGGTTCCTTGCGTAACTCGCTCAATGACCACGTCACAGTCCTCATCGAATTGCGCTGCGCGAGGATCGCTCGTAGCCGTAAGCACGACCGCGCGACCCGCATCGAGCCGACGCCAGAGTTCGTGAAGGTAGACCTGGATTCCCCCCGTTTTCGGTAGGTAGTCGTTGGTCACCAGGAGGTGGCTCGCCATGACCCACCACGCTAGTCAGCGGGTGGGCTCAGTGTCGCCGCGGAGAAATAGCCACGAACTTCAATCGCGGAATCATGCCTTCTCCGCTGAGCAAGGTGGCCAGGGCTGCATCATCCGCGGCAAATTCCACTGCGCCGGGCGTACTGCCGAGAACAAAGGACACGAGGCAATCGTCGCAGTCCGTGGTGGCCCGTCGTACACAATCTCGACAGGAAATCGACATTTCAATCTCTGATGACATACAACCTCGCTTCAATGGTGGTCCCACCACTGTGGTGTACGGCTGTGACACTCAGCGAACCGAGATCTCCTCAGCTACTTGCTCCGGCGAGAAAACTACCCCTTCCGCCACGATGCGTGCGGGGTGTGGCTCGATCACGACGTAGGTGGGTGGCCATTTCATACCGAGTTGTAGGAGCACCGCAGGTGCCAGAAAAACCGTTTGGCGAGCAGTAGGGAACGCACCTTCGCTGGCAACAAAACGTAGGTCGTAGTCAGCGAAGGCTCCGAGGTCACCGTGCAGGAAGGATTCACAGCCGTCGCAATTTTCCTTGACCGCGACCAGCAAGGTCGTTCGCGTGAGGGTGAACGTCTCTTCACCGTGAGGGCCTACCCACGACCACGACGCCGGTACTTCTCGTGGCTGAAGCGAATCGATTGATCGCACTAACTATGACGCGTCGGTTAAAAGTTCCACGTTACGACCATGACCACACCAACGGCAGGTCACCGAATCAACCACGTGGGAGACGATTTCGGGTTCTTCAATGGACAACTCGCCACCGACGGTGTAGTGATGGAAGGCGCGTCGCGTGGTGGTCTCCACCACGTCGAAGCGTGTGAGATTACCGCAGGCGTTGCATCGGTAGCGATGAGTCATGGGAACAAATTAGTGGGCGCGGGCTCTTGATGATGCATCAACGGTTCCCCTCGGGACCAAAAAGGTGGCGCCACCTCTGGTCGTACTCGTCGCTGGACAGCAATCCTTCTTCGAGCGCTTGGCTGAGTCGATCGCCTTCGTCGAGTGTGGACAAGGTGCGAAAGCTCACCTGACTCCGCTGATGATCGATCACTCGTCGCAGCGCGTCGGGGCGGCGGATGCGTGCCAAGGCCCACGAATTCTGGGTTGTTTCAATAACCACGGTTCCGCGTTTCGCCAGCCGGTCGAGAAAATTCTGATCCACGCGGGTGATAATGACCGTTGCCAAATCCAATACCGAACGGCTAGTAGTGAGCACGCCCGTGGAAACCCACACTCGCTGGTTCGTCACCACGATGGTGTTCGAGCGCGAACGCAGAGTTCGCATGGCGAGAACCGCCACCGGAGGGACGATGAGTACGAAGGTGGCCCAGGCACTCACGTGGTGAAACCATCGCCACGTCGCGTTTCCTAGAGAAACCAGAGCCATCGAGACCATCGAGACCACGAGCGGTCCAAACAGTCCGCGCGAGATGGGGTGCACCGTCACGATGACGACTTCCCCGTCCCTCAATTCCCTTTGTCGGCGCATTTCTCTAGCGTAAACAACTCCACGCGGGTGCGCTGTCGGTAAGGTATCCGGATGCGTCGGGTTGTGGCCACCGTGATAGTGCTCGCAGGACTTATGACCACTGCTTCCCTGGTTCGAACGAGCCCCGCCTCCGCGGCGGACGGGCTGCAAGCGTGCTCCGTGGGACCACCACCGAATCCGTGGCGCGGCGCCTGCGGAACTTTTAATGGGTACAACACCTACTACGGACTCGATGGTCTCGGTTTTCCCACTCCACTCGGATGGGGCATGTGCGCCATGCGACCCGCCTCGGGTAGCGGCTACCCCTCGCCGGGCTACCGCTACGCCCCCAGTGCCGCCCCGTCAGGGTCAAACCTCTCGCGCAATAACCAATTGGGCTGGGCCTTCTCACAAGCGCAGGCTCTCGGCTGGTGGGTGAATGGTCGCGCTGGTCGCTTTAGCGCCAATGAAATCGGGGTCGCGGCCAAACTCTTGTACGACAATGTGGTCTGGGGAATTGCTCGACCGGGCACCGTCGCCACCATTTCGAATGCCTACAACGACTTACTGACCCTTATGAATTCCGTGGGCGCCATCACCGCCACGCCCGTGTTGAACGTGGCTCTCGTGGGAGGTGGATCCACGCTGGAGACCCACGGGACGATTCGCGCCACGGTGACCGTTCCCGGTTCCAATCTTCCGCTCGCTGGTCAAGCAGTAACGCTCACTCTCTCGGGTGCCACCTTCGTCGCAACGGGTAGCTCGTCACTAGCGACAAACACGAACGCCAGTGGTGTGGTCGAAGCAGAATTTCACGCTACCTCCCTTCACCCTTCATCCATCACCGTTACGGCAAGCTCCACCGTGGCCGAGCCCGGACTCTTGTACTACGGACCCACGTACATCATCTTGAACGCCCAGACCATCTCGACGCCGCGCGCTCCCGTGCTGGCGACGCGCGTGCTCGCTCTGAACGCCCTCGGCGTCCAAACAGGAACGATTCGCGTGCACAAGTCCGGCGATGATGAGCCCTACTTGCCGGTGTCGAACGCCGTCTTTCACGTCATCAACGGTGTCGGCCAGGTGGTCGACACCCTCATTACGAACCATGAAGGTCTCAGCCCCATCTCGATGCCCCTGCGGGCGGGAACCTACACCTTGCGTGAAGTCACTCCACCGATTGGCTATCAATCCGCACCCGACCGCAGCGTGGCCGTGAGCGCCAATCACCACAGCGAAATCTCCGTGGGGCCCGCGCAAGGTAATCGTGCCATCACGGGGGCCGTCACTATCGACAAAATAGATGCGCTCGCACGCACGCCGGTGAGTGGCGCAACTTTCGAGCTCTTTTTTGACCAACAGAACAATTCCCATTTCGGTGACACTCGGGGAAGATGCGTGACCGACCACCAAGGACATTGTGGCTGGGTTGATCTACTTCCCGGCTGGTACCAGCTCCACGAAGTGCACCCACCTTCCGAATATGCCCCGGACGCCACTCCTCGTACGTTCTATCTCGAAGGCACCGAGAACTACCTCGCTACGTGGGTCAATCACCCCCTCGAAGCCACCATCTACGTGCACAAATTTAATGCCAGCGGTGCTGTCCACGTCGGGGTGCCAGATGCTACCTACGACCTCTACGTACGCGCTCCCTTCCCACCCGGCGTGCCGGTGACCACGCCGCACGACGCCGCCGAATTCCCGGGCCTGCAATTTGCCCAGCGTGGCACAACGAATCACGAAGGTCAGTTGGCCTTTCATGTTCGCGCCGGCTACCAATGGTGCGTACAGGAAGTCAGCGCCCCACCCGCCTACATTGTGGACCCCGCACTGCACTGCACGGGAACGATTGAACGTGCGAGCACGCCCGTCATTGCTCTTCCGGAAAAGATTTCTTCTCTGCATCTCCAAGTGCGCAAGTTCAATGCCAGTCGTCCGAATCTCGGCGTTCCGAACGCTTTTTATGCGCTCTTTGTTCGTCACCCCTTCCCCACGGGCTTTTCGCCGGCCCCAACACCCACCGATATCACCGTGCCCGACGGGACGAGTCTCTGGGGTATCAACCACACTGACGCTGCCGGTCATTTGGTCTTCACCATTCCCGCGGGCAATTCGTGGTGCGTGCAGGAAATCACCGCGCCGCCCGGCTACGTGCTCGACCCCGTCGTCCACTGCACCGGCGTGCTCATGAATGACGCGCCACTCGCTGACGTCACCGTGGCGGTACCAGAAGTTCTTGCGGCCACTGGTAGCCACGATCATCTCTACGGAGAAATTGCAGCCCTCTTCCTCGCCCTCGGTGTCTCTCTCCTTGAACTACGACGTCGCTATACGTTGCGTAGCTGACGCGCCGCCATCTCAAAATATTCGCTGATCTCCGCGCGATCGTCCACCGCCAGCAACTGGCCGACTTCCTCCAGCGCCGCCCGCATGTGCAGCAGCCACGCATCACGGGCGCGCTTGGTGATACGGAACTCGGCGTGGCGCATACGCAGACGGGGATGCCCACGAGTGGCCTCGTAGTCGCGTGGCCCACCAAAATATTGACTGAGAAACAATGACAGGTGCGAATGAGCGTCGGTAAGGTCTTCGGGGTACATCGGCAGGAGGAGGGAATCCTCTTGGACCCCTCGGTAGAAAGCCGCTACGAGAGCGTCGAAGAACTCCTGACCGCCCGCCCTTTCGTAGATTGTCAATTCGGTCACACATCCACGCTAGAGCAGTGAGTGGTCGAGCACGCCAATCGCGGCTAAAGTTGTTCTGCGGGTGTAGTTCAATGGTAGAACTTCAGATTTCCAATCTGATAGTGCGGGTTCGATTCCCGTCACCCGCTCCACTACCCGACGTACCCTGCGTGGCCACTTTCTTGGCGACTTGAGGCCTAGCCTCAACCCATGTCCGACAAAATTTCCGCCACCCGTTCCCGTCGCCGCTCCACCGTTCTTTTGGCGACCGCGATTCTTGTTGCCGGCGCCATCGTGATGGTGGTTCAACCATGGAGCTCATCACCGACGACCACCGCGCCACCGGTATCTGCGCCCACCTGGACGCCATCGATACTGGTGACGACTCACGTCGCCACCACCGTGAACAACTACGAATTCACGGCCAAGTTTGCCAATATGCGGATCTACCCCATCAACTGTGAACTCGACACCGGTGTGCCCCACGGGATGACCGCGGCCACGTGGCAAGGGGCATACTGCCTCTCGTACACGCCTTCTCTACTCCAGAACGTGCGGATGGATTCACGCGGTCAACTAAAAACCTGCGTCGGGCAAGACTGTGGCTCGAACCCCGCACTCACTACCCCGGTTGTCAATACGGGAACCATGATCACGGCAGGACAATTCAGCTGCGTGGTGGGTGACGATTACGTCGAGTGCCACCTCAACGGGAAATCAGGTAACTTCCGAATTTCCAACACGGCGATTAGTTCCGGCCACTAAAGCGACCGCGCTACTTCGCTTCGAGGGCATCCTTCAGGGAATCGAGCGTCTGGCGAATCGACGTCTTCACGAAGCCCAAACGGTCGGGGGTGATTTTCTTTCCCTGCGAGGCAACAATTCGACCACGCTGGTCGGTCCAGGTCTCCGTCACCCGACAGCCCGTAGGGGTAGCTTCGATGCGATAGGCCCAGGTCGCCACCTTCAAGCCAAATGCACTCACCGCAAAGGCGAACTCAGATGGTTCGTGAAACTCGGTCACCCGTACGGTCGTGGTCCATTCGATTTTCCCATTGGAGTTTGTTCCACGAAATCGCGCCCCGAGGGCGGGGCCGCGTGCCCCACGGGTCCACGAGCCGCCCGTGTTCTCGGGGGAATATTTCCCCATGGAGGTCAGGTCACTGATGGCGGCGAAGGCAATCTCGCAGGGAACGGCAATGTCTACTGAGTCGGAATAGTCCATGCGGCAATCTATCGCTCGCCGAGAAGGAAGCGAGTGAGGTCCCCCCACGCACGTCGGTCTTGGAGAAGAAAGAGATGACCGCCTTCGTAGAGAGCCAATTCACTCCGAACGATGCGTGAACACAGAGCAGTCGAGTTCTCGACGGGGGCCACGCCGTCGTACAGACCGGCCGCCACCAAAGTAGGAGCAGTAATTCGATCAAGGCGATCCCAGGTGTCGTGGAAGCTACGGGCGTACAACTGCAGGGCCTCCCCCGCCAGCGTGCGTTCATCTTTGTGGGCACCGTCCGGATCTCGAGAGAATGCCGCTACCTCTCTCGCCGCGGCATTCTCGGCAAGGTACTCGGGTGTAAATCGTCGATCCCACAGAGTCGTCGAAAATTCGGCCCTTTCTTCGACCTCCAGGTCCAAGAGCGAGTGCAGAGGGAAGGAACTTCCCCCCTCCCCTCCCGGCGAGGTGCAGAGAAGTGCCAGGCGTGAAACTCGAGCGGGGAAGTTGACGGCAAACTCCTGCGCCACCATGCCACCGAAGGATATTCCCAACACCGCGGTCTCATTCCAACCGAGGTGATCGAGCAGGGCGGCACCGTCGTCGGCATAATCGGCCATGGTGGCGTGCTGCGATGGTGGTATGCCCGTCCGGCCGAGACCCCTCTGGTCGAGACAAATCACCTCGAAATTTAGGGCCAGAAGTGCGAGAAGCGGCTCCGAACCCTCAATGGTGGCTCCCGACCCGCTGAAATACAAGAGTCGTGGCCCCACCCCGCGCCGGTCGTAAAAGATTTCGAAGCCCTCGCGAAAGAAACTCGACACGTCGTTCACCCCAGAGGAAGTCGAGGCGCTTCCGCCAGACTTAAGCCGACCAGGCGCGACCCACGACGAGCGCTTATTGGGTAGATGACATCGCAGCGAAACGATCGATCTTTCGCTTCACCGGAGCGACCGCCGCGCACCTCGACCCATTCGTCTCCACTGACGTGATTGATGACGTGGGCCACGAAGACGTAGCTACGACGCCGCTCGCCTTCGAGATTGACGATGAGCCCATCACCGGGTTGAAGTCCCGCCCAGGTTGTACTGCGCAGTAAATTGCCCGACGTACTCGTCGCGCTGCGGGGTTTTGGCACTCCATAGTTCTAGCCGACGCGTGCGACCCCGTGCCCGTGTTACACGGGGTCGGTACGTTTTGCCCATGACATTTCCGAATCCACTTCCTCGCTCGCTGTCTCCCTCGCGCTTGGCCGATTTCCAATCCTGCCCTCGACGCTTCCAGCACGCCTCTATCGATCGCATTCCGCAACCCGCCACCTACGCCACCGTGAAGGGAAACTTCGTGCACAGCATCTTGGAGCACCTCTTCTCCCTACCGGCTCTCGAGCGCACTATCGAAGCTGCTCGCGGATTCATTCCCCTCGCCCGCGAGGAAAAACTCACCGAGCAGGCGAAGGTCGACATCGACTTCAGTCCGGACCTCGAGGCCAAATTACTCAGTGAGACCGAAGCCATTCTGGTGAAGTACTTCGCCATGGAAGATCCCAGAATCGTAACGAGCGAAGGCGTGGAACTCAACATCGACGTCACCGTTGACGACGTGCCACTGCGAGGAATTCTGGACCGTCTCGACCGCGAAGAAGACGGAAGCCTCACCATCGTCGACTACAAAACCGGTGGGCTGCCGAACCGTGACTTTGACGCGCAGACTTTTGCCAACACCGAGCTCTACGCCGCTTTGACTGCGGCCGCTCTCGAGGAGACCCCCGTTCGCATCCGCCTGTATTACGTGGCTCATGGCCAGGTCATCGAACGAACCGTGTCCGACGTTGTCATTGCCGCCCGTCGGAAGGCTGCGGTGGGTGCGTGGAAACGCATCAATGACTACTACGAGCAGGGCGAGTTTCCTGCCACCCCGTCGCGATCTAGTTGCCGATTCTGTGCGTACAAAGAGATCTGCAAGAAAAACGGAGTACCCGTACCGGCCTAACTCCTAGGGTGAAGTAATGGCCGACGTTATTATTTCCTACGACTACCGCTGTCCTTTCGCGAAGAACATGCACTTGCACCTCCTCGCCGCTCAACGTGCAGGACTTTCACATCGGTTGAGCTTTGCTCCGTGGACAATGTCCCAGGGACACCGTGCTCCCGGTGCCCCCGATGTGTGGGACGACCCCACCAAGATGTCCGACCATCTAGCCCTCTTCGTTAGTGCCTCCGTGCGGGACCAACAGCCCGAATACTTCGCCGCCGTCCACGAGGCCCTTTTCCGTGGCCGTCACGAAAAGTTTGTTCGTCTGGTCACCGAAGAGGAGATTCGCTCCGTGCTCGCAGAGACGGGTGTCGATCTCAATGCCGTATTCGCGGACGTTGCGAGTGGGCGCTGCGCCGAGGTGATCCGCGATACCTTCCGCGAGTTTGAAGGTTACGAAGCCTTTGGCGTTCCCACTTTTGTCATTAATGGTGACGCGACCTTCATTCGATATATGGAGCCACCAGTTAATGACACCGCCAGCGCCGAACTCATCAACTCACTCATTACCCTGATGACCACGGGCGCAGCCATCAACGAGTTCAAGCACACTCGCGTACCGGCTTAAGACAGCCCCAGACGTTCCCATTGCGCCCGCGGTGCTTCCAATTCGTCCAGGGCCACTCGCAGCAATTCTCGCGCTGCTGCCACGCGACGCGGATCGTCATCATCGTGGATTTCGTCGGGGTCATTTTCGCGATCGAAAAGCCACGACTGCATTTCCCCGGTGCGCGCCCAGAAGGGAACGGGATCATCCACACCGAATGCTTGTCGAATCACTGGCACGTCCGAGCCGGGCATGTAGTCCAAGGTCGCTCGACGATCCGGTCGAGGTAATCGCAGGCTGGGGAAGGCGTGTACCGGCATGGTGGACCAGCGATTGGAGAACATCTCGAGTGGTCGGTTCCCCTCCAGCGGAGCGGCGACGTACTTGCGCTCCTTGTCCACCACTGTAACTTCTCGTCCCCAGACACCCGTGAGTAGATGCTGGCGCTTCGACGGCCCCCTACCGGTGAGGGAGTCCACCAGCGAGTAACCGTGCGTGCGATGTACGGCCCGCACTCCAAAAATTTCGCACAGGGTGGCGTGCACGTCGACGGCCGTCGTGAGGTCATGCACGTCCTGGGCGGGACGTCCGGGCCAGGCCACCATCAGGGGGATGTGACCCATTTCGTCGTAGAGGGGGACGGCGGGCTTCCCCCAGATACCACCGCGCTCCCCCAGGAAGTGTCCGTGGTCAGTCATCACGACGACCGCCGTGTTCTCCCAGAGGATCTTCTCGTCCAAGGCGTCGAGCACCCGACCGAAATAGTGATCAATCATGGTGAGCTTGGCGCCGTAATTGGCCCGGATCTGCCGACCCGTACGTTCGTCCGGCACGTGCGGCCCACCGGCGGGCGTATAAGGCGGCCAAATGACCTTCGGGCCTTCCCACTCGGGGTCGTACATCGACGCCCAGGGCTCCGGGGTGTCGAAGGGTTCGTGCGGATCAAACTCATCGACGAAAAGGAAAAATCTTTCGTGGTCAGTGGCGTTGTCCCGCAACCACTGCGCGGCTTCGTTCATCGTTTGCGGTCCTGGGAAGTCGTCAGCTTCTTTGAAATATGTTCGTGAGCTGTCGTAACCACGATGGATGGATGCCGATTGCGCCGGTACGGCAGGCGTACCGAACCACGAAGGGTCGAGTCGGGTCTTCCACGGGTCGTCCTCGTGGCCGCGGACGTAGGACCAGGCCGAAAAGTCGGTGTGATAATTCTCGCCACCACTTTCAAAAAGATGTGGGTGGTCCGTGATGAGTTGCGTAGTAACACCCGCCGAGCGCAGCGAAAAGGTGATGGCGTCTTCCCATAACTCCACCGACCCCCACGGTCGCCACAGGAAATCGAGAGATCCGACCAAGATGTCGTGTCGGGCCGGCATACAGGGCAAGGATCCGGTGTGGTGATTGGTGAAGCGCTGTGCCCGTTTCGCGAATCGAGTCAGATTCGGCGTGGCGAACTCGTGCGCGCCGTAGGCCTCTACTAGATGCCGGTTCAGTGAGTCCAGCAACACCACCACCACATTGCGTGGGAGTACTGGTGGTGTGTTCACAATTAGATCAGTGACGACAAAAGTTCGTAGGTCGCTTCTTGCTCATCACGCGATCCCGTTACCCCCGCCTGGAATTCGGTGGCCCCGGCCTGCGCCAACTGGCCGATGAGGTCCGTCACTTGTTCCTTCGAACCAATAAAACCCACGTCGGCCGGCGTCACGGCCCCCTCCTTGGCCATCATTTTGGCGTAGCTCGGAAGGGTCGGGTACACGGCCAAGCCTTCGTTGATCTTCTCGCGAGCGCTGGCTGCGTCCGTGGTGACGCAGATCGGAAGCGCGCAAACGATCCGCGGAGCGGGTCGACCCGCCGCGGCGGCGGCGGCACGGATGTTCGGAGCGATGTGCGACGCCACGGTCTTCAATCCGGTCATCCACAGACAGGTTCCGTCAGTAAGCGTTCCGGCAATCTTGAGCATCTGAGGTCCGAGGGCCGCGACCAGCAAACTGGGGGCCACCCATTCCTTGGGGCCCATCGTTCCTGAGACCACCTTGACGCGCTCGCCGAGAGACATCACGTCCTCACCGCGCAGCATCGGCGCCAAGGCTTCGAGGTATTCCTTCATGTAACTCGCGGGACGCTCGAAGGAGAGACCCCACATGGATTCCACCACCACCTGGTGGCTCAGTCCTACGCCGAGGGAAAGGTGTCCGCCTATCGCGTTTTCTACGGTGCGGGCTTGGGCGGCCAGCATGGAGGGGTGGCGTGGCTGAATCGGAACAACCGCGGTGCCAAGGTCGAGCGTCGGCAGTTCGCGGCCCACGAGCGCAAAAGTAGTCAGGGTGTCGGGGCCGAAGATCTGGGCGGCCCACAAGGACGTAAAGCCACGGTCGCGCAGGGCACGGGCGCGCTCAATGGTCTGGTCGATAGTGCCATCGGTGTCGAGTTGGGTGGCAATGCGCATGGGTTCTCCCTTGGGCTACGGGCGGTAGCGTTTTATCTATGTCGAAGGATACCGAACTCACTACGCAACTGCGGGTAGGCGTCGTCGGCGGGGGTCAACTCGCGCGAATGATGGCCGAATCTGCGCGAAATCTTCCTCTCACACTCTGCGTTATGGGAAGTGATCCCGGTGATTCGGCCGCCGAGCTCGCGGACGAATTCTCCCTCGGCTCGCCCCACTCCGCACACGACCTCACGCTCTTTGCGGGTGAGGTGGATTGTCTGACCTTCGATCACGAACTAGTCAACCTCGATGCCGTCCATGCTCTGACGCACGATGGCCACCACGTCTACCCCACCGCCGATTCATTGCGCTTCGCCGTGCACAAGGCCTACCAACGCACCACCCTGGCAGCCTTAGGAATTCTCGGACCGGCCTTCGCGGTTCTCGAAAAATTCGACGACGACGAATTCGAGATCTTTGCCGCCGTCACCGAACGCGTTCCCGTAGTGAAGGCGGACCACGGTGGTTACGACGGTCGCGGCGTGCTGGTGAGCGACTCTCTCGACGAAGCAAGAATTTTTGCGCAGCGAGTAGGGACTAGCAGCCAGATCCTTCTAGAGGAGCCTGTCAATATCGTGGCGGAAGTAGCGGTCATTGTGGTCACGTCACGAAACGGTGAGCGGGTGGCCTACCCTCCCGTTCTCACGCGCCAAGTTGACGGAATGTGCGTCGAGGTGAGTTATCCCGCCGGACTCGATCCCGCGATTCTCAACGAGTGCGCGTTAATTGCCGACCGCGTCGCTGACGTAACTGGGACCGTAGGAGTCCTGGCCGTCGAACTTTTCGTGACCTCGACCGACGTGGTGCTGAATGAAGTGGCCACTCGACCCCACAACAGCGGTCACTGGACCATTGAGGGAGCGGCCACGTCACAGTTCGAAAATCACCTCCGCGCCGTCGCGGGCTGGCCCTTGGGCGACACCACGCCGACATCTGCTTTCGTGACCATGGTCAACGTGGTGGGCTCCGAACGCCCCGGTGACCCGCACGCCGCCCTCGCGATACCGGGAGCCCACATTCACGACTACGGTAAATCGTGGCGACCGGGACGAAAACTAGGTCACGTGACCGTCTGCGGTGACGATGACAGCGTGGTCTCGCGAGCTTGGATGGCAGCCGAAGCCCTCGGCACTAGCGCACGGAGGAAACCATGACCACCACTGTCGGCATCGTGATGGGATCGGCGTCGGACCACGACGTCATGTCCGAAGCAGCTACCTACCTCGAGCGTTTTGGGGTCACCTTCGAAATCCACGTGGTCTCCGCTCACCGCACTCCCGATGCCATGATCGCCTACGGTCACCAGGCCCGTGACCGCGGCCTGCGCGTCATCATTGCCGGAGCCGGCGGAGCGGCTCACTTGCCCGGAATGCTGGCCGCGGTGACCACCTTGCCAGTTATCGGCGTGCCCATTCAATTACCTCGTCTGGACGGACTGGACTCACTCTTGTCCATCGCCCAGATGCCCCGTGGCGTTCCCGTGGCCACCGTGGCCATCAACGGCGCAGCCAACGCCGCCTTGCTCGCGGTGCGCATTTTGGCGACCAGCGATGCTGCCCTCGCCGCCCAGTTGGAGGATTTTCGCCTCGGGCTGATTGACCAGGCCACCGAACAAGACCGGAATCTCCCCCGAAACTAAGACTTTCCCCAACGAGCACTGGACGTTCACCACCGTCACCACCTTGCTTTAGGCTGTAACTCACCACGCGATCCAAGGAGTCATCATGGGCATCATCAAGCGAGCACAGGGCATTTTTCAGTCCAAGGCCAACGCGGCCCTCAATAGAGTCGAAGATCCTCGGCAGACGTTGGACCTCACCTACCAGCAAATGTTGGACAATCTGACCAAGGTCAAACGTGCCTTGGCCGACGTGGCCACCTCGCGCAAGCGCCTCGAGTTGCAGGCCGAGCAGATTAAGGCCAAGGCCGACACCCTGCAGAGCCAGGCCGCCGCCGCCGTTGCGCAGAACAACGACGCTCTGGCCCGCGAAGCCCTGACTCGCCGTGAGGCCCTGATCTCGCAAATGGCCGAACTGGAGACGCAGCACGAGACCATCGCCGAACAAGAGGCGAAGTTGGCCGACACCGCCCAAAAACTCGAGGTGGAAATCGAGGCCTTCCGGACTAAAAAAGAGACCATTAAGGCCACTTACACCGCGGCGGAAGCGTCGAGCCACGTGGCCGAAGCCATCTCCGGAATTTCCACCACTGCCGGTGACGCCGGCGCAGCCCTTCAACGCGCCCAAGACAAAGTAGCCACCATGCAAGCCCGCAGCGGTGCCCTCGACGAACTTCTCGCGTCGGGTGCTCTCACCGACCTCACCGCGCCAACTGACGATATCCAAGCCCAGTTAGACAAGGCCAGGGCGTCGACCAATGTCGACGCCCAACTCGCCGCGCTGAAATCCAGCGTGAGCACTCCAGAAATCTCAACGGGAGATAAGTAATCATGGCGCATCAGCACGGTTTCGAAACAGACAAGGGCCTCAGCCGTCGAATGTTCATGACGGGCCTGGCCATGGTGGCGCTCTACGTCGTCGTCTTTGGCATCCTCGCATCATTAGGGATTTCGATGGTGATGATCGTGATCTTCGAATTCGCCTTCCTCTTCGGTCAGTATTTCTACAGTGACAAAATCGCCATGTTCTCCATGCAGGCGCGCGAAGTCACGCCCGAAGAGGCTCCACAATTGCACGCCATGGTGGATCGACTCTGTGCCCTCGGCGACATGCCCAAACCTCGCGTCGGCATCGCCCGCTCCGATGTACCCAATGCCTTCGCCACCGGCCGCAACCCTAAAGCCTCGGTGGTCTGCGTCACCGAGGGCATCATGAAACGACTCGATGACGAGCAGCTCGAAGCGGTGTTGGCTCACGAACTCAGCCACGTCGCTCACCGTGACGTGGCCATTATGACCATCGCCTCGTCACTAGGAATGTTGGCCGGCATCATCAGTCGCATGGCCATGTGGGGCGCGATGTTCTCCGGTGGTGGCAACGACCGCGACAACAACGGTTCAAATCTGTTCCTCTTGGAAATAGCGACCTTCGTTATATCCATTGCCGTCTACGTCGTCAGCTTCCTGCTCACCATGTCCCTCTCGCGCTACCGCGAACTGGCTGCCGACCGTTCGGGAGCCATTCTCATCGGCAAGCCCAGCGTGCTGGCGAGCGCCTTGGTGAAAATCAGCGGCGACATGGCCAAGATTCCGAATAACGACCTGCGCAAGACCGAAGGTATGAACGCCTTCTTCTTCGCCCCCGCGTTCTCCAAGGGCTCCGCAGCCTCGCTCTTGTCCACACACCCCTCACTCCAACAGCGCCTCGACCAGTTGGCCCGCTTGGAAAAGGAAATGAACGCCTAGATGGGTCTGTTTGACGCGCTGAGGGGACGCACCCCTCAGGTAGCGCCCAATCTCGATGCCCTCTTTGGCATTTCAACCGGAGCTCTCACGCTCGAATCGCAATTAGACCTGATCAGTTCGGGCCAGGCCGGACTGTGCTTTAAGTCCGGGAGCGGGGCGAGTGAAAAAGATAACGACCAATCCATCACGGATATTTTGTCGGTGGACGCGGCGAGTGGACACGTATCGCTGACCACCGATGATCTCGGTTTTACCTGGGTGGTCATCACCGATGCCGACGTGTCGTCACTCGCCACCCGCCTGCACGGGGCCAACGCCACTCTCAGCGATCACGGATACGGACCACGTCTGTTGTGCGCGGCCTTCGGATTTCTACCCAAAGTCGCCCCGGGCGAAGGCGAAGTCCACATGATCTACCTCTTTAAGCGTGGTACCTGGTATCCCTTCGCCGCACAAAGTGACCAGCGTCGCAACAACGAGTTGGAACTCCGGGTACGCAGTTTCGTGGGCGACGACCTGCCCATGGAAAAAGACCTCAGCCGCTGGATGGCGCTGTGGAACCTTCCGGTCGCTTAAATACCTCGCGCGCTCCACTCGGCTTCGACCGCTTTCACCCAACGACGGTCACGTCCGGTCAGTCCGTCGACGTCGTGTGACCATAAGGTCACGGTGACCGCTTCGCCACACTCCACCAGCGCGTGGTGATCCTGCACGCGCGAGACCGTATCGATGACGTCGCTGATCGCTGCCGAGGAACCGCCGTGGAGGGCAATCGTTGCTGCTAAACGCCGATTCACCACCGACCAGCGGGGGAATTCTTCTACCAGCGCTGCGAGATCGTCGTCACTCAGTTCGCTCACGGATGAGTCATTTCTTCGGGAACCACCGCGGCGTCAAATTCCTCACCGCTCAAAAAGCCCAGCGCCACCACTGCTTCGCGCAGAGTGCTGCGCTCCTTGTGAGCCTTCTTAGCTACTTGGGCGGCCTTGTCGTAACCAATCAAAGGGTTCAGAGCGGTCACCAACATGAGCGAGTTATTGAGGTGGTGCGCAATCTGCTCGTAGTCGGGTACCAGACCTTCGACACAGAATTCACGGAAACGATCACAGGCGTCCGTCAGCAAGTCGATGGAGTGACACACGTTGTGAATAATCACCGGCTTGCAGACGTTCAGTTCGAGATTTCCGCGCGCTCCCGCAAGCGAGACGGCGGCGTCATTTCCGAATACCTGAATGGCCACCATGATCATGGCTTCGGACTGCGTGGGGTTTACCTTGCCCGGCATGATGGATGAACCCGGCTCATTCTCGGGGAGCTGAAGTTCTCCGAGTCCGCTGCGCGGCCCGGAACCGAGCCAGCGCAAGTCGTCAGCGATTTTGGTCAACGACGCGGCCAAGGTCTTGACGGCCCCGTGGGCGAATACCAAAGCGTCGTGAGCGGCCAGGGCCGCAAACTTATTCGGAGCCGTCACGAAGGGCAGACCGGTCACCTCGGAGATTTCGACCGCGACGCGGACACCAAATTCTGGGTGCGTGTTGAGGCCGGTACCCACGGCGGTTCCGCCGGCCGCCAATTCGTAGAGGCCGGGCAGGACCAACTGCAGGCGTTCCACATTGGCGTCGAGTTGGGCTACGTAACCCGAGAACTCCTGCCCCAAGGTCAAAGGGACGGCGTCCATCAGGTGCGTACGACCAATTTTGGTCACGCCGGCGTAGGCCTCGGCCTTTTCGTTCAGAGCCGTGCGCAGCCGGATGACGGAGGGGATGAGCCGTTGGACGATCTCGCTGGCGGCCGCAATGTGCATGGCCGTGGGAAAGGTGTCGTTGGACGACTGTGACATATTGACGTCGTCATTCGGGTGAATCGGGGTCTTGCTGCCCCGTTCGCCACCGGCCAATTCAATGGCGCGGTTGGAGATGACTTCGTTGACGTTCATGTTGGTTTGGGTTCCCGAGCCGGTCTGCCAGATACGTAGGGGGAATTCGTCGCGCAGCGTGCCGTCGGCGACCTCGCGTCCCGCGCGCTCGATGAGATCACGCTTTTCGACAGTTAATTTTCCGAGAGCGTGGTTGACACGAGCCGAGGCCAGCTTTAAAACGCCGAAGGCTCGGATCACGGCCTGGGGCATGGTGTCGGTACCAATTGCGAAGTGGTGGAGGCTGCGCTGGGTCTGGGCGCCCCAGTAACGATCAGCGGGGACCTCAATGTTTCCCATGGTGTCTGATTCGGTACGAAAACTCGACATGGTTTCTCCTCCCATTGTTTCTTGGCGAACAAATACCGCTCTACGAATCCTGGCGGACCCTCTTGTTCATCAGTTCCAAACTAGTAGCCTGACCCTTACCGAACGACCAAGGAGTCGCCATGTCTGACGTTCTTTCCCCCGCGGCCCGCGCCATTTTTGCCAAGAAGGTCTTGGCCCACGTGGCCACCCTTGGTCAAGACGGTGCTCCCCAAGTAACTCCGGTGTGGACCATGCTCGACGGTGACGACGTCATCATCAACACCGCCCTGGGCCGGGCCAAGGCTCGCAACCTCGCGAACGACGCCCGTGTGGCCATTTCCCTGACCGACCCCGACGACCAATACAGCGTGATCGCCATTCGCGGTTCGGTCATTGGCTTCACCACCGAGGGGGCCGATGAGGTTATCGATGCCCTGGCGAAGAAGTACCTCGACCTCGATAGTTATCCCATGCGCACGGAAGGTGAAGTCCGCGTCACCGTTCGAATTCAGACGGATCGAATCAGCCAACAACCTCAGGGCTAGCCCCGAGAGTTCCGCACGAAATATCCCGATCGGGTCGCGGAAGATTCATCGCGTCCGTGAGCGAGCCCGCAGCGTTCGACATCGTCACCGGTCCGCCCGCCAACAAGGCTTCGATGATCTCACGCGACTCGCGCGAGAATCCCCGTTCGTCGAAGACCACCACTTCGGAAAAGGGGGCGAGGAAGCTCAAGGTGGCAATTTCCCGCGCAGCGACGGCAGCCGAAAAACCTTCACTGGTATTCACGCCCAGCGCCGCGGTCCTCGGCCAACGCTCCCCCACGGCGCCGACTAACACGGAGAGTTCACCGGGATGAAACCGAACGATGGCTTCGGGGTATTCCTTCAGCGCCGCGAGAAGCTCTTCGAGCGAGCAGCCTTCGGGAATTCCCACGACCACACGGGTCACGGGGCGATCTCGTCGTTCTCGGGGAGACGCTCCACGTTGACGTCGCGGAAGGTATGAATGCGTACCGAAGGGACGAAGCGTGCCGCACGGTACATATCCCAGACCCAGGCGTCGGTCAGCGATACCTCAAGGAGGGTGGGGCTGTTGTTCGACAACACGGAAATTTGCACGTCGTTGGCCAGATAGAAACGACGGTCAGTTTCTACCGCGTAGGTAAACATCGAAAAGACCGCTCGATACTCTTGCACCAGCGCCATTTCTAGCGTGGCTTCAAAGTCATCCAGTTCTTCTTCGCCCATGGAGACGAAGAACTAGTCGTTCGAAGTGGTAACGCGCAGCTCTTTGATCTTGGCAGCCTTGCCGCGCAAGTCGCGCAAGTAGTAGAGCTTGGCTCGGCGCACATCACCGTAGGAGTCGACTTCAATCTTGGCGATGGTCGGAGCGTGGACCGGGAAGGTACGTTCCACGCCGATGCCGAAGGAGATCTTGCGAACGGTAAAAGTCTCGTGCACGCCCGAACCCTGGCGACGAATAACGACGCCCTGGAAGATCTGAATACGCTCGCGGGTTCCTTCGACGACGCGTACGTGCACCTTCAGGGTGTCACCGGCGCGGAACGAAGGAAGGTCGGTGCGGAGGGAGTCTTGGTCGATAATGTCAGTGGGGTTCATGGAACGGTCCTTTCGGGGCCACCAGGGCTAGATAAGTTTAGCCACAAATGACCGGCTACTCCACTTCGGCGAATTCCGCCACCGCAGCGACTTCCGCGGGGTTCAAGCCACCGCGGGCGCTGATCAGGTCCGGACGGCGCTTTTGGGTGCGATACACGGCCTGTGCGAGGCGCCAGCGGGCGATACGCGCATGGTCACCGCTGCGCAAAATCTCGGGAACCACCCAGCCCTCGAGGTCGAAGGGCTTGGTGTAGTGCGGGTATTCCAATAGTCCGTCAGTAAAAGACTCCTCTTCTACCGACGCATCGTTACCCAGAGCGCCGGGGAGCAGGCGCACCACCGCTTCAATGACGCTGAGTGCCGCCAATTCTCCCCCCGCGAGCACAAAGTCACCCAGGGAGATCTCGTCGTCCACTACGTGATCCAAGGTGCGCTGGTCAAAGCCTTCGTAGCGACCGCACAGCAGCGAAAAGCCGGACAGGCCCGCGAGTTCGCGCGCGACGGATTGGTTAAAAGTCCGCCCCGAAGGAGTTACCGCAATGAGGGGACGTGCCAGATCGGGAATCGCGGCCACGGTGTCGATGATGGGTTGCGCCATCATTACCATGCCGGCACCCCCACCAAAGGGGCTATCGTCCACGCTGCGGTGCACGCCCGACGCCGCGTCACGAATGTTGTGACAGTGCAGCCGCCACACTTCGTTCTCCGCGGCCCGTCCCAGAACTGACGTTGCGCAGTACTGGGTAATTGCCTCAGGGAACAAAGTAAGAACGTCGATGCGCAGGCTCACTGATCGAAGAGGCCTTCGGGCGGGTCAATGGTGATGCGCGTGTTGGCTTCGATTTCAACGACGAAGGTCAAGGGCACGAGATGACCCGACGACAGGACCAGAATGTCGCTGGCGGGATTAGCTTCGACGTCAGACACCGTGCCGTAGGACGTCCCGGCCAGGTCCACCACCTCAGCACCGAAGAGTTCATCGATCCAGATGACGTCCTCGTCGTCAATTTCCAAACGTGGGGCTCGTAGCACCACTCCTCGAAAACTCTCGGCAGCGTTTCGGTCCGGAATCTGGTCGAAACTAACGAGATAGCGAGTGTTTTGGTGATGAATGACGTGACGAATTCGCAAGGGACCGCGGTCGGATTCGAGGGTCTCTCCCACCGTCAAACGTTCGGTGCGATCGGTCCAGAGTTCCACCGCCACCTGACCCTTCAGGCCGTGGGCCTTCATAATCTGGCCAACTTCTAGCAGGCGCTCGTCGGCGCTCATCACTAGTCGACGATGTCGACGGTGGCGGTCACGCCGTCACAAGAGCCCGCGGCTCCCACGATGGTACGCAAGGCCTGCGCGGTACGACCACGACGGCCAATAACGCGGCCCATGTCGCCGGCACCCACCTGCAACGACAAGATGACTTTGTTTCCGGAGTCTTTAGCGGAAACCGATACGGCTTCGGGCTCATCGGCCAAGGCCTTGGCCACGTAGGTCAATACGGCAACGGCCACGTCGGCCTGCGCTACCTGGTCGACGTTGGCGTCGTCATAGTTGTCATCAATGGTGTTGATGTCGCCATCAACGTATTCGTTCGTCATGTCGCTCACTTGGCGGCCTTGGCCGCCTCGAAGGCGTCCAAAGCTCCCGAGGTTTTGAGAATCTTCGCCACGCGCTCCGTGGGCTGGGCACCGTTCAGCAACCACGCGACGCACTTGTCGTTGTCGACCTTCAGCACGGTCTCGGGGTTGGCCTTGGACAATCCACGAGGCTCGTAGGTACCCACGATCTCCAGGAAGGCGCCGTTACGGGCGGCACGGGCGTCGGCGGCCACGATGCGGTAGGTCGGCTGCTTTTTCTTACCCATACGGACAAGGCGGAGTTTGACTGACACGAAATGTTCCCTTCGAAGTTGCACTGAAGACATTCAGCACATCGGTTTGATTCCCGAATGTGAAAGTTTAGCGGTTTTTGGGAGGGGTGACCCTTCCGCCCTTTTTCTTCTTGTTCTTGGGCCCTCCGGAGGTGGGGGCGACGATTGCTCCCGGGCGACGGGCCAAGGCGGCTTCTAGGCCTTCCATGCTCGATAAATCGCCCCCTCGCGCTGCGGCACCGCGGGCGGCCAACTGCGCCATTTTGCCCAGTCCAGGGACGTTGGGCATGTTTCCCCCCGCCATCTGCTTCATCATCTTTTGCATCTGGGTGAATTGATTGAGCAGTTGATTCACCGCCGGCACCGTGGTCCCCGAACCGTGGGCAATGCGGGTACGGCGCGAGCCATTAATAATTGTCGGATTGCGACGCTCTTCCTTGGTCATAGAACTCACGATGGCTGCAACCTGATCGAGTTGCTTTTCGTCGACGTTGTCGGCAGCCTGACGCATTTCCTTGGTGACTCCTGGCATAAGACGCATTAATCCGCCCATGGAGCCCATCTTGCGGACCTGGTTCATCTGCGACATGAAATCGTCCAGGGTAAATACCCCCGACATCATGCGGCTGGCGGTGTCCGCCATCACGTCAGCGTCCATGTTCCGTTCGGCCTCTTCGATGAGGCTCATCACGTCGCCCATTCCCAAGATGCGTGACGCCATGCGATCGGGGTGGAAGAGATCAAACTCCGACATTTTCTCGCCGGTCGAAGCGAAGACCACGGGTCGTCCAATAACTCCCTGCGCGCTGAGTACGGCTCCTCCGCGGGAGTCGTAGTCCAACTTGGTGACGATGACCCCGGACAGTTCCAGGGTGTCGTGGAAGGTCTTGGCGGTGGCCACGGCATCTTGGCCCGTAGAAGAGTCAATAACCAAGAAGGTGTAGTGCGGAGTGGTGGTCGCTGAGATGTCTCCCACTTCGGCCATTAGCGCGGCGTCGATGGAAAGTCGTCCGGCGGTGTCGATAATGACGACGTCACGACCTAAACGTGTGGCCTCGGCCACACCCCGTCGTGCCACCTCGACCGGATTCGCCAGCTCGGAAAAAACGTCGACACCAATCTGAGATCCCAGAACCCGCAATTGCTCCACGGCCGCGGGGCGTTGCAGGTCCGCCGCCACTAAAAATGGTTGGCGTCCTTGCGCTTTGAACCAGTTAGCGAGCTTCGCCGCCGTGGTGGTCTTACCCGCACCTTGAAGACCGGCCAACAAGATCACCGTTGGTGGCTTGCTGGCGTAGGTGATTTTCAGGGGGCTGGACCCGAGCACTTCGATGAGTTGTTCGTGGACGGCCTTAATGACCTGCTGGCCCGGCGTCAGCGAACGCGAGAGCACATCGCCGCCGAGGCGTTCCTTAACTGCCGTGAGGAAGCCACGAACCACGCCCAGCTCTACGTCCGCTTCCAGAAGCGCGGCGCGCACGTCGCCGAGGGCCCGATCTAAATCCTCCGGCGAAATACGGCCGCGCGACTTGAGCGAGCTGCCAAATTTCTCAAGACGTTCAGAGAGGGTGTCGAACACCATCTCAGGCTACCGTCAGGCTTCGAGGAGGGCGTCAACGAAGGTGTCGGGGTCAAAGACCACCAAATCTTCGGGGCCTTCGCCGATACCAATGAGCTTGACGGGAATACCCAAGCCGTGCTCAATGGCCACCACGATGCCCCCGCGTGCGGTGCCGTCGAGTTTGGTGAGGACTATTCCGGTCACCTGCGCGGCCGCCAAAAACTCCCGTGCTTGCGACAGGGCATTCTGTCCCGTCGTGGCGTCCAGGACCATGAGGGTTTCGGTTACTTGACCCGGGGCTCGATCGGCGACGCGTCGCACCTTGGAGAGTTCGTCGAGCAGATTGCTCGACGTGTGGCGACGGCCCGCGGTGTCGGCCAAAACCAAATCAGCTCCACGGGCAAACGCGCGCTCCACGGCGTCGTGCACCACCGAGCTCGGATCAGCCCCTTCATTCGCGCGCACTACGTCGGCGCCGGAGCGCTCACCCCACAGACTTAGTTGTTCCGCCGCTGCGGCGCGGAACGTGTCGCCCGCCGCCAACACCACCTTGCTGCCTGCAGCGACTCGCCGGGTGGCGATTTTCCCGATAGTGGTCGTCTTGCCGACGCCGTTTACTCCGACGAAAAGCCATACCGGTACGCGTCCGACCTCCACGGCGGTCGACAGTTCGCGGCTGGCCGAGGTGAGTGAGGAGCGCAAGGCGCTGCGCACTGCCACGGCCACCCCTTCGGGCGCACCATCACGTCGTAAGTGTTCCACGATGCTGGTAGTGGTGGGCAAGCCCACATCACTACGCAGGAGAACCTCCTCCACGGTGTCCAGCTGCTCTTGCGTGAGAGTGCCGGCACCCAACGAGCGCACGCGATCAAAAACTGAGCGCGAACTCGAAAGACGTGAGCCCAGAGTCTCATCCAGGGCATCCAAATCGGGGCGAGCCGCAATATCGTGCACCAGCACTGAGGGCATGGCCGCTCGCGCGGAGGGTAAGGACTCGCGGGCCACGCGAGTTTGGCGACGGCGAACGGCAATGAACGCTGCGAAGAGCAGGGCCACCGTGGCCACTACTACGAGAGCGATCATGCCTCGAACAGTTCCTTGTCGTGGCGGGTCACTCGTTGACTGACGACCTGAGAAATTCCGCCCGGCTTCATGGTCACACCGTAAAGAGCATCGGCGTTTTCCATGGTGCGCTTTTGGTGCGTCACGATGAGTAATTGCGCTTCGTCCCGGAACTCATTGACCAGACCCAAGAACCGCTGCAAGTTCACGTCGTCCAAGGCCGCCTCAACTTCGTCCATCATGTAGAAGGGGCTAGGGCGCGAACGGAAGATTGAAAACAGGAAGGCCAATGCGGCCATCGAGCGCTCCCCACCGGACAAGAGCGACAGCTGGCGAACGTTACGTCCCATTGGTCGCACTTCAATTTCCACACCGGTGTTCAAGGGGTCGTCGGGACTAGTCAGCACTAAGCGACCTTGACCCCCGGGGAAGAGCACTGAGATCAGAGTGGAGAAGTTCTCGTTCACGTCGGCCATAGCTCCGGAGAAGGTGGTCATGATTTCGTCGTCGAGTGCGCGGATCACTTCTTGGAGTTCGCGGCGCGCATTGCGTACGTCAGCCACTTGCGTATCGAGCTCTTGGTAGCGGTCTTCCAGGGCTGTCAACTCTTCGAGGGCCAGGGGGTTGATGGGTCCGAGGGAGGTGATGCGCGCCTCTAACTCCGCCAGACGTTGTTCAATGCTGACGCCGTCGGGGAGTTCAATTTCATCGACCACGCCAAGTTCGCTGGGTTCAATACCGAGATCACGACGAATGGCCTCTTCGAGGTTGGTCACTTTGACCGCCAGTTCGGCTTGTTCAATCTCCGCCTTGCGCGCCGAGTCTCCCAGTTCGCCCAAACGAGCTTCGGTGGCGGCGCGGTGGCGGCGCAACTCCTCGAGGCGCTCCGCACCGGCACGTGAGGCTTCGAGTTGTTCGCGGTAGGTGGAGCTCATGGCCTCTTGCGCCAGAGCGACGTCGTCGTTGGCTATTTTTACGATCTGTACCAATCGGCCCAATGCACGAAGGTCGAATTCTAGATTTTCACGACGCGCAGCCGCTTCTTCCCGTTCGGCGCTGTGGCCTTCGAGACGTGCTTCCACTTCGGTGCGACGCTGCTCGGTAAGTCGACGTCGCTCGGCAAACTCCGCTTCGCGTCGCGTGAGTACCGTGGTCAAATCAGTAACCCGACTGCGGTGGGCGTCCACCGTCACGCGCGCCTCTTGGGCCCACTCTGCTTGTTGGGCAGATTCAGCCACCTGGGCTTCGAGATTCACAGTGGCCTCACGCACACTGGCCAGTTCGGCAGTCACAGTGGTCAGATCTTGAGTCAACCCCATCGCTTCGGTGGCCAGGGTGTTTCGCACGCGATCAAGATCCACTACCCGCTCATCACAGGTGTTCTGGTCGCGGGTGAGTTGCGTGAAGCGCGATTCAATGGTGGCCACAGCAGTCGACGTCTCATTCACGGCCGCACGAGCGGCGACGGCGACGCGATCTGCTTCGTCGCAGCGACGACGGGCCGGGCCGACGGCTTCGTTGGCGGTCTCAGCTGCCGTGACGGCTTCATCAACGGTGACACGGGTAACCAGGGCGCGACCCGACGCCACGCGCCAACCGGTGGCGGCAAAACGGTCACCGTCGCGCGTCACGATAATCAGGTCCGGGTGCGCGGCCGCAACTTCAATCCCCACATCGAAACTTGCCGCCACGAAAGCTCGGCGGAACAAGGCGTCCAGCACTCGGCCGACGTGCTCAACATTTCCTCCACGGGGGCTCACGAAGGAGCGCAGAGGCTCGCAACCCGCAGGGGTTACGGGAACATCGGCGAGATCATCAAAAGCCGGGAGGACCAATCCGGCGCCACCTTCGCGACGCAGGGCTTCCAGGGCGGCTTTGGCCGAACGACGACCGTCCACCACTACCGCGGCCGCGGAGGCACCGGCGGCTGACTCCACCGCACGTTCGGCACCGGGGGCGATCTCAATGACGTCGAGGAAGGAGCCGAGAACGCCGTCAAGCTTTTCAATGACCGCGCGCGATCCACTTCCGGATAACTCTTCCAACGCGCGCGAGAGGGCCTCGGCGCGTGCGTGTGCGCGAGCGGATTGGTCGGTTACTTCTCGCAGGTGCGCTTCGGCGCTCGTACGCTGTGATTCGACTCGCTCAGCATTCGCCACGGCTTCTCGGGCAGCCGACCGTGCCGCCACCGCATCCACCTCGGCTTGGCCCACGGCACTCCGATTCTCTTCGCGCGTGACCAAGGACGTCTCGAACTGCTGCACGGTGGTGGCCAAACGTTCCGAGGTGCGGCGGAGGTTTTCTTCGGCGGAAGCCACGCTGCGTTCTAAAAGATCACGTCGCCCGACGACCTGCACTAATTCAAATTCCAGATTGTTGCGCTCAGCCGCTCCCCAGGTGGCTTCATACTGCGATTCAGCGGCTTCCAAGGTGGCGCTGGCGCGTTGGAGTTCTTCACGCTGCTGCGTGAGCGTCTGCTCGTCCGCGGCAACCAGCAACAAATCAGCAGCCATCTTGGCCGAATCGGCTTCCAAAGTTGCGATCACGTTTTCGTCCGCCGAGGCGGCGAGAGCACTACGCAGCGAACGTTCACGTTCGGCGACCAAGGACAAGGTGCCACGGGCGCGCTCGGACAAACCTTGCAGTTGGCCCAAGGTCGATGCCAGCAGCTCTTCACGACGCGACGCCATTTCGGCGGCCACGGTGGTGGCCTGCGCATCGAGCGTGACGATCTCGTTGCGAATATTGCGCTCGTGCTGGGTGGCTTGCCCTAATTGCTCCACCAGCGCCCGTTGGCGTTCGACGTGTGCGGAGAGGCGCTGGGAGAAGTGGAAGCGACGTACGTCACGAAGCTCCGCTTCGATGTCGGAATAGCTGCGCGCCGCGACGGCCTGTCGCTCCAGCGGACGCATTTGACGACGTACTTCACGAATCAAATCACCGAGACGTTCGAGATTTTCCTGTGTCGTCGTCAGGCGTCGTTCGGCGCGTTCTTTGCGACGGCGATGTTTCAAAACGCCGGCTGCTTCTTCGATGACGGCACGCCGATCTTCGCCACGTGAGTCCAAGATGGAAGCCAGTTGTCCCTGGCTGACAATCATGTGCTGCTGACGCCCCACGCCGGAGTCACTCAACAATTCTTGAATGTCCAACAATCGACAGGTAGCGCCGTTGATCGCGTACTCGGATTCGCCGCTACGAAACAAAGTGCGCGAGATAGTGACTTCGGCCCCGTCAATGGGGAGTTTTCCCGACGCGTTATCGAGCGTGAGCGCTACTTCCGCACGACCGAGGGCCGGACGAGTCGACGTACCGGCAAAAATAACGTCTTCCATTTTTGACGAGCGCAACGCGCGTGTGGACTGCGCGCCCAAGACCCAGGTCACCGCGTCGACGACGTTGGACTTTCCCGAACCGTTGGGACCCACGACGGCGGTCACGCCCGTCTCGAATTCCAAGACGGTGGTGTCGGCGAAGGACTTAAAGCCCTTCATGGTTAGTCGCTTAAGAAACACGATGCGACGCTACCAATCTTTGAGGGTGTGAAATACCGCCTAGTTCTGACACTTCGGACAAAAGAAGGTCGAGCGTTGCTTGGAGACCACTCGTTCGATGGGCGCACGACATTGTCCACAGGGTTGACCTTCGCGGTTATAGACCTGATGAAACTTCTGGTACTCCCCCGGCTTGCCGTCTGGGTCGACGAACTGTTCGTCGCCCAGGGTCGAGCCGTGGTGCTTAATGGCCTCGGAAAGGATCTCCGTCATAGCCCGATGGACACGCCGAATTTCGATGGTCGACAGTGATTCACTGGGCCGAGAGTAGAGAACTCCGGCGTTGTAGAGGATTTCATCCGCGTAGATATTCCCAATACCCGCCAGCACGTCTTGATCGGTAATCAGGGCCTTCATCTCGGTCGTGCGTGAGCGGAAAATAGTAGCTAATCGGTCCCAGACGATGGCGTCCTCGAAAGGATCCAGGCCCAAGTGGGCTAGCTCCGGGACGGCCAGCCGCGTCGCCATGCCGTCACCACCAATCGACAAACGCGCGTATTTGGAAACTTCCGGGCTCACACCCTCCGGCAGTGGGCGCGAAACGAATAATTCACCAAAGGTCCGCGGATCGACGAAGCGTAGTTCCGGACCTTGATTCATGGTGAAGACCACGTGCGTGTGTTTGGGTTTGGGATCTTTTGTCCCCTTGGACCGCAGGAGTTGGCCGCTCATGCCGAGATGGGCCACCATTTTTCCGCCATCATCGAGTGCGAAGACGATGTTTTTCCCCAAACGCGTGATGGACTTGATGCTGCGACCCTCAACGTGCTCACGGAAATCCTTCGCCGTCGCGTGACGGCGAACTGCCCGGCCATTAGTGACCGCGCAGGCTTTGATTTTTTTTCCGACCATGTCGCGCGCCAATGACGCGCGCACGGTTTCTACTTCAGGTAGTTCAGGCATTGTCTCGTCCCCCCCAGGCCGATAGAGCGGCCGCCACTTCGGCGGCCTTTTTTGATCGTCCACGCCCAGAGGCGTGAATTACTTCTCCAATTCGCACTTCCGCAACAAACTCTTTATCGTGACTCGGGCCTTCGCTGGTCACTTCGTAATAGGGCGTTCCGAGCCCCGCTGCTTCTGCCCAGTGACGTAAGCGGGATTTGGGATCTACCTCGTCGGGCGCGGCGGCGGCTTCGCGCAAGGTCTCATCGAGTTCACGAATCACGAAGTCACGAGCGGCGTCGTAACCCCGCTCGAGATACACGGCCGCGACCACTGCCTCGAAGGTATCGGCCAGAAGCGAAGGGCGCGCGTGTCCCTTAATTTTGATTTCGCCACGACCGAGCCGCACGTAGCGTCCCAGATCTAAGCGTTCGGCGGCTTCGGCCAGCGAGGACTCATTGACAACCTTCGAGCGGGTCAGCGAGCCCGTGCCCTGATTGAGTTGGGGATAGTCCTTGATGATGGCATCCGCCACCGCCAGATCGACTACCGCGTCCCCCAGAAATTCCAAGCGTTCATTCGATTCCACGCCGTTCTCCGCCGCGAAAGAAGAGTGCGTCAAGGCAACGAGCAGCACCTCGCTCGAAGCTTTCACTCCGACCTGGCGCGCCAACGCCTCAAAGTCGTGCGTGAGCAGTAGAACTCCTAGGCAGCCGAGAGCTTGTTGGCGACGTAGTTCACCGCGTCCGCGACCGAGGAGAGGCTTTCAAGGTCCTCGTCGTCAATGCGAAACCCGGCCACGCGCGAGCTCAAGGCCTCTTCGAGCGCCTCGACGAGTTCGATCAGCGCCAAGGAGTCGGCATCTAGGGACGCGAAGGTGGCATCTTCGCTCACGCGGTCAGGCGAAATCTCGAGGATTTCGGCCAGGTTACTTTGCACCAGACTGACGATTTCTGCGCGGGTGATGGGGCTCTCGGACATAGGACTCCTTTGTACTACCGTACGACCAGACTACCCAATGGGGATGATTCAAAAGGTACTTATTAGCCTTGATCAGGTTGAATACTCACGCGCAGGCTGTCGACGACCCCCGCCTGGTGCAGTTCGTGGCCGACGCGAACGGCGTTCATGATGGCCGTGGCGTTCGACGAACCATGAGAAATGATGCAAATCCCGTCCAGACCCAGCAGCATGGCGCCACCGTGCGAGTCCGGCGACAACTGCGACGCCACCGGCCAGAGGTGCGGAAAAAGAACGTTGCCAGCCGCCTGTGTTGATTCATCGGTGCCGATGGCATCGAACACCACCTTCATCATGAATTTCATGACTCCTTCCAGAGTCTTGAGGGCCACGTTCCCGGTAAAGCCGTCGGTCACGATGACATCGACGGGAGCGGGGATCAAGTCGCGGCCTTCGACATTCCCCACAAAGCGCAGACCGGGAGTCGCGGCCAGGAGCTGGTGCGTCTCTTTGACTAAGGGCGTCCCCTTGGTGGACTCTTCTCCAATGGAGAGCAAGCCCACCGTGGGGTCAGCAATTCCAAATCGACTCGTAGAAAAGGCCGAGGCCATGAGAGCAAACTGCACCAGCATCTCCGGCGTGCACTCGGAATTGGCACCCGCGTCGACCATGACCGTGGGCGCGCGACCGGGATTGGGCAAGGGAGTGGCGATACAGGGGCGAATGACGCCCGGAAGTCGACCCATGCGCAGGAGTGCAGAGGCCATAGTTGCACCGGTATTACCGGCCGACACCATGGCGCCCGCTCGACCGTCACGAACGAGTTCCGCAGCGCGTACCAGCGAGGAGTCCTTTTTCTTGCGCACCGAAGCACCCGGGTCGTCGTCCATCGCGATGACTTCAGTGCAGGCGAATACCTCAAAGTCGTGCGTGTCGCCCAAAAGCTCGGGAGGTCCTACCAAAATGACGTCTATCCCGAGCTCCTCACGAGCGCGGAGTGCACCCGCGATAATTTCGCTGGGGGCGTGGTCACCACCCATCGCGTCGAGGGCGATGGGCAAGGTCAACTTAGTTAACCTCGACCGCGACGCGGTTCTTGTACCAACCGCAGTTCGGGCAGACTACGTGCGGCAACTTCGAACTGGCACACTGCGGGCAAATCGAACGTGCGGGCAGCTCCAACTTCCAGTTGGCAGCGCGTCGGCTACGACCACGGGCTTTAGATTGCTTGCGCTTTGGAACTGGCATCGTTCTTCTCTTTTACTCGGAGGAAGCTTCGTTCGACTCGTTGTCGACGAAGCGCAGGTTGTCTAGTGTAGCCCAGCGGGGATCTATCGGCGCCAGGCAGCCACAATCACCCAAATTCTTGTCGGATCCGCAGTGAACGCACAGTCCCTGACAGTCCGGTCGGCAGAGGGGCGCTACGGGTAAATCCAACAAGATGGCCTCGTGTACCAAGGGGGCTAAATCCACGAAATCGTTCACCACGAGATAGGCGTCGTCATCGCCCGGGCCTCGATCATCCACGAAGCGCTCCGAGACCTGCACCTCACTGTGTCCATCGATATCGATACTGCAGCGGCGACACAGGGCACGCCAGGGTGCGGCGATCTGACCCCTCGCCCGCAGACCGCCACTGAAACTTTCGAGATGCAGGTTCACCTCGGCGATTGCGCCACGCGGCACGTCGGCCTCCCCCGCTGGCAGGGGATCGAATTCGTTCATTTCGTCAAAACGAGCGGAGAACTCCACGCGAAGTGTCGACGGTACGTCGCGCAGCAACTGCGCCACGGGCACCAAGTAGGCCGAAGCCACGCGGCTAGTCGGTGTCTTGGTCGAAGAAGGAGTCTTCGACCGGAGCGTCGTACGAGTTCGATGCGTGTGGGGTAACCGAGAAGAAATCGCTCGAGGAGGCAGGTGGCGGCGTCACAGGGGCGACGGGACGAAGGCGCTCGCGTCCCGTCGTCACGGTCTTCATCAGACGATCAAGAACAATTTCCATGCCGCCCAATTTGGTGTCGATGAAGTCTTCGGCCTCGTTGATACGCGTGCGGGCGCGGTCATCGGCGTCAGCGATGATTTGTTCCGCCGTCATGCGGGCTTGGCGAACGATTTCGGCTTTGTCGACCAAGCGTGCGGCTTCGCCGCGCGCGGCGTCGAGCATGCGCTCTACTTGACGCTGCGCGTCGTCGAGGAGCTGATCACGGTCGCGCAACACCCAGCGGGCGTCCCGCAGTTCAGCCGGCAGACTTTCCAGGGCGTCGCCGAGAAGATCGAGCAATTCCTCCCGATTCACGAGGGCCGATGACGACAGGGGCATTCCCTTGCTCTCTTGCACGAGCTGGGTTGCCAAGCGGATGCAGTCCTCGATACCCATCTGACCGCGACGTCCCACGTCGCGCACCGGAATATCGGGCTCAAACTGCTCGTCGTCGTATCCGTCGAAACTAGTCATTCTGTCTCTCCTTCAAATTTCGCAGCGAGTCGAATCGCTACCGGGGCCGGAACAAAAGGACGTACATCGCCGCCGTAGCGGGCTACTTCGCGTAACAGGCGCGAAGCGATGAAGGAGTGGCTGGAACTTGACGGAATAAAAAGGGTTTCGACGCCCGACAGGGACCGGTTCATTTGGGCCATTTGTAGCTCCGCCTCAAAATCCGAGACCGCGCGTAGCCCCTTCACGATGGCGGTGGCGTTCACGTCCTTAGCGACATTGACCAACAGCGTGGAAATCGAGACAATGCGGACATTTTTGATGTGGGCGCACGACTCGGCAATCATGTCGCGGCGCTCTTCCAGGTTGAACAGCGACGTCGACTTTTGGGGATTACGGATGGCGGCGACCACAATTTCGTCAAAGATGTGACTCGCCCGCTCCACCACTTCTAAATGGCCGTTATGAAAAGGGTCGAACGAGCCCGGAATCAGTCCAATCGTCATTGTGCCACCAGTGGTTCCAACATAGTTACGAGCGTAGTCCCGTAACGCTTGGTTTTCGTTATCTCCCAGCCCGCGGGTGCGTTGGCCACTCGGTCATTTTCAACAATCACCCGTGACGCGCCGACACCACGGAGTAGCGCCCCGACATCCACTGCGCCATAGGGGGGGTCGGCCAGAACAAGGTCAACGTCCTCGGGCGGCGTCCATAGGGGCAAGATGGCGCGAATGAAGACCGCTTCGCCGGATAGTCCAAAGGGAGTGAGATTCGCCTTCGCGGCCTGCAGGCAGGCCGGATCAGAGTCCACGAAGTAGGCCTTCTTGGCTCCCCGACTCAGGGCTTCAATCCCGAGCGCGCCTGAACCGCAATACAGATCGACCACCACGAGATCCATCAATCCCCCCCGTGATTCGAGCATGGAGAAGATAGCTTCCTTGGCTCGATCGGTGGTGGGCCGAACGGTGGAGGGAAGTTTCGCCCTCAGTGGTCGTCCTCGAGCCTCGCCGGCGATAACGCGCATCCCCCTAGGCTACGCCTTCTTCTCGGGGAGCGCGAAGGGTATCTCGCGGACGCATCTTGACCATCTCGGCAACAACACAGCGACTGTCCGCCATCACCTCGGGTCCGTACTACATCATCTAAAAATAGTCGTCTAGGACTTGAACAGATAGTTCGCTTCCTCGTCGTCCACGAAGAGCCGCAGTTCGTCTGCCAATCCAGCAAAGGCATCCAAGGTTGGACTTTCGGCGACCATCTGGTTGGCCGCATCGCGCGCGGCAGCCAGAAGGTCACCATCATGCACGAGCGACGCCAAGCGCAGGTCGCTGCGACCTTGTTGGCGTGCGCCCAGGAGAGTACCTTCACCGCGTAAGTCGAGGTCGACTTCCGCCAAGAAAAACCCGTCGCGCGACTCCACCAACGCCCCCACGCGACGCTCTCCGTCGGGGGTAGAAGGTGAACCCAAGAGATAGCAATAGCTCTGATGTTGTCCACGGCCTACGCGGCCACGTAACTGGTGGAGTTGCGCGATACCGAAACGCCACGCGTCTTCAATGACCATGACCGTGGCGTCGGGGACATCCACTCCCACTTCAATCACCGTGGTGGCGACCAACACGTCAATGATGCCCGCGCGAAAGGCCTCCATGGCGTAGTCCTTCTCGTCGGATTTCATTTGTCCGTGGAGGAGTCCCACGCGCAAACCCTTGAGTTCCTGCGCTTCGAGGCGGTCGCGTTCGGCGACGGCACTCGTGGCTTCCACCTTTTCCGATCCGTCCACCAAGGGACAGACCACGAAAGCTCGACGACCCGCAGCCACTTCCTCTCGGACGCGCGACCACGCCGTAGCGGTCTGCGCCGCCGAGCAGGCGTAGGTTTCGATGGCCAGTCGCCCCACCGGCATTTCGTCCACCAGCGTGAGGTCTAAATCGCCAAACATCACCAGCGCCGCGGTACGCGGAATGGGCGTCGCGGTCATCACCAGAAGATCGGGGTCGCGTCCTTCCTCAGAATGCGTGCGACCCTTGTCGCGCAAACTGGCCCTCTGTTCAACCCCAAAGCGGTGCTGTTCATCAATCACCACCAGCCCCATGGCCTTGAAGAGCACGTCACCCGTGAGGACCGCCTGTGTTCCCACCACGATGTCCACGGCGCCAGAGGCGATGTCCGCCACGGTGCGGCGTCGTTCCGCGGCCGAGAGTCGGCCGGTAAGTAAGGCCACGCGAATTTCTCGTGAACCACCCAATACCGCCGTGTCAGATATCACCAGCCCCGCCAGGTCGCGGCGCATCGAAGCCACGTGCTGCTCGGCGAGTACTTCCGTCGGCGCCATCAGCACCGCTTGACGACCACCGTCAATCACCGCCAGCATGGCCGCCAGCGCTACGGTGGTCTTTCCCGACCCCACGTCTCCCTGGAGCAAACGGTGCATGGGTCGCAACTCGGTGAGATCGGAAAAGATGTCCGCCAGAGCTCGTTGCTGGGCGCCGGTAAGAGCGAAGCGATGACCGGCGAGGAACTGTGCCACCAGCGAATGCGCGGGACTCACCTGCGATCCGGGCACGGTAGCGAGATCGGCAAGTTCTGCGGGGTGCGCCACCCCTGCGGCGGATTCTTCGAGGCGCCGTCGGCGTAGGGCTAGCAGCAACTGCAGTCGAAGGAATTCGTCGAACACCAAGCGTCGTCGAGCCGGCGCAAGGTCCTGGGTCTCGGTCGGTGAGTGAATACCGTGAAAGGCCGTAGTGCGTTCGACCAAATCATGAACTCTACGTTGGTCGTCACTCAGCGGATCAATAATCTGCCCGGCGCGACGCAGGGATTCTTCGACGAAACCACCCATTTCCCACGAAGTGAGACCGGCCTTACCGGAAGCCGGGTAAATCGGGACGACGCGACCCACGCGACTCGGGTCACGTTCCTCGCCGCTGGCTCCCACAATCACGTCCACCACGGGATTCGTCATTTGTGCGGTTCCGCGAAAATCGCTGGCTGTACCAAAAAAGAGTGCCTGGGATCCGACGGTGAGTTGTCGCTCACGCCATGCCTGGTTGAAAAAAACTACTTTGAGCGAACTCGCACCGTCCGTGACGGTGACTTCCACCATGGCTTTGCCCGTCTGCGTCCGCCGTGCCGAGCACTTTACGACTTCACCAAAAATCGCAACCTCCTCGCCGAGAGCGAGGTCGCTCAGATCGACTTGTTTGGTGCGGTCCACGTAACGTCGCGGATAGGTAGTGAGTAAATCGAAGACCGAGGTAATGCCCATTTGCTCCAGCGAGGCGGCCCGTTTTTCTCCGACATGCTTCAGGGCCGTGACGGGGACGTCAGCCAGCTGACGAAGGGGGCGTGGAGGGCTCTCGCTCACTCGATCCCGAAGAGGTACGGATACAGGGGTTGACCACCGTGGTGCACCTCCACCTCGAGGTGGTCAAAACGTTCACCCACAAATTCTCGAATACGACGGGTATTGGCCGGCGTCGAGTCTTCACCTTCGATAATCGTGAGGAGCTCGTGCGCGTCGGTAACCAAGGCATTCAGTAAACCCGCGGCAGCCAGCGAAACCGAATCGGCAATGGCCACCACGCCCTTGGCGTTGAGACCAATCCAGTCGCCCACCTTCACCTCACCAGCATCCGTAGCGGTATCGCGCACGGCCTGGGTGATTTCGGCGGCTATCACGTGCTCGTACGAAGCGATCATCGCCACACGATTCTCCGCCGCCGTGGCTCCTGGGTCATAGGCGAGCAAGGCTGCAAAACCTTCGACGATGGAGCTGGTGGGGACGACGCTCACGGGGAGATCCACCAATGAGGCGACTTGCTCGGCCACCGGTCGAATGTTCTTGTTATTCGGAAGAATGATGACTTCGCTCGAACCCGTGGATTGTGCGGCTGCCACTAGTTCGGCCGTGGAGGGGTTCATTGACTGGCCGCCCCTCACCAAAACGCGCACGCCCAGGGAGCGGAAAATACGACCAATTCCTTCGCCCACCACGACGGCCACCACCGACGTAGCTGGAGCGGGACCGAGGTCGTCGAGATCGTCGTGGTCCAGCTGTTCGGCCACGCCTTCGCGGACCCATTTTTCCTCGACTACTTCGTCGAGCAGGTCGGTCACCCGAATCTGTCGAGGGCGTCCGGCATCCAGGGCAGCCTCAATAGCGGCGCCCACGTCGTCGGTGTGGATGTGACAGTTGTACAGCCCGTCACCGCCGACGATCACGATGGAGTCGCCGATTCCCATCCACACTTCGCGGAAGGCAGGCATGGTGGCGTCGTCGGCTTCCAAGAGGTACATAACTTCGTAGCGCAAGTCAGCGATGCCACCGTGACCGTGTTCCTTAACTTCTTCATGGGCGATGACCTCCATACCCTCTAACGAGGGGGCGTCGGGCAGCGGGTCACCCGCAACGACGTGACAAAGGGCGTCGATCAGCAAGAGCAGGCCCGTTCCACCGGAGTCGACCACGCCGGCTTGTTTCAAAACGGGGAGTTGTTCGGGCGTGTGGGCCAAGGCGGCGGCGGCGGCTCCGCGTGAGGAGTGCACCATGGCGTCCAGGGAAGCGAAGGTGGCGTTCGCCCCCAGAGCGGCAGCACGGGCCACCGACAAAATCGTCCCTTCAATTGGTCGAGCTACCGCTTGACGCGCGAGAACGTCGGCGTGCGTCAACGCCGCGGCCAGAACCAGCGGGGTGATCTGCGTTTCGACCTTAAATTTCTCCACCAACCCACGCAGTAGTTGGGACAAGATCACCCCAGAATTACCCCGAGCGCCCATGAGCGATCCGTGCGCGACGGCTTTGCAGACGGCCGCCAAATCCGCCGCGTCCGGCAATTGTGCAAGCTCGGCCGCCACGGATTCAATAGTCAGAGCCATATTGGTACCGGTATCCCCGTCCGGGACGGGGTACACGTTCAGGCGATTAATGACCTCTTTATGGCTGTGCAGAAGCCCGGCGTAGATTTCTACGACCGAGCGGAAATCACTGGCTGAGAGGCTCGAGAGTACGGGCATTGGCTTCGATGCTACAATGGTCCTCCGGTTCATATCGGCTCTGTCCCAAAAACAGCGACCCCTACACAAGGAGATAGTTCATCATGGCCTCAGTCTGCGAAATCTGCGGTAAGAAGCCGTCGTTTGGTATGAACGTCTCCCACTCCCACCGCCGCACCAAGCGCCGGTGGAACCCGAATATTCAGCGCGTGCGCGCCTTGGTCGGCGGTACGCCGGTTCGGGTGAATGTCTGCACCGGCTGCCTGCGTTCTGGCAAGATCACCAAGCCAGTTCGTCGCAACGTCGAGGCCTAGCCTTTTCGTCCCGTGTGAGGCCACAATTGTGGCACCACGATCTTTATTCCACCCCACCCCTATCTACGCGTGAGGTGGTCGTGTGACACCCTCTCTGTAAGTTGCGGCTCTAATTTTGAGAGGGGCGTGACGATGACAAATTTTGGTATCGGTGCTTCCCTAACTATCCGATAAAACCGGAACTAGGTCGTCGTGGCTTCGCCGATTCCCACTGCGAACCACTCCCCTCGTGAAGTTCTCGGTGCCTCATGCATCGAATCGCTATGTCTATTTTTTAGAGAAGGAAAACCTTTTGCTTGACCATCACACAACGAGCACCGACAATCATTCGGCGTCGCTTCCATCCACTGAAGGAACCAAAACGATGACCACCATGAGCAGAAAAGATCCTGTTCGAAACGAAATGCTGGTGCTGGAAACGAACTTTGTCACGGACATAAATAGTCGACGAGTGTTGCAGAGCATCATCACCGACGCATTCGCGTCAGGACAATTTTGCATCAACGTGCAATCGGGTTTTGCTACCCACCCCCAGGCGCGCTTCACAATCGAGGAAGTGACCATTGCTCTTCCCACGGGAACCAAGTTATTGCGCGTGAATGAAGCGGAGCCCTACGTGGAAGTGGTCTGCGAAGGACCCGGCTGGATGATGAGTCTCGTCATCTGGAGATATCGCGTCACGTACACCGTCTTGTGCAATCACCACGACACCGCCACCGCTCTCGTCGACCACTTGCGCGTGATGCTGGAAGTGACCGAGACGCCAGAACCGACCACCTGTTTTGGTAGTTGGACCAACAGCGATGAATTTGCGGACCGACAGGTGGTCGATCGCGTGGAATGGGTCAACATCCGCGAGAATTACCCCTTGGCGATTCGCCCACAACTCGATGCCGTAGCCGCTCTCGAAAAGAAGAACGTCCCCAATGGCTCCATCTTTTTGTGGACTGGGGAACCTGGTTCCGGGAAAACGTGGGCCATTCGCTCGTTGATGACGAGTTGGGAACCGTGGTGTCAGGTAGACGTGATTTGCGACGGTTCGGACTTTCTCGCCTCAGCGGCGTACCAGACGCGGGTGATTCGTTCGTCGCATTCGAAACAAATGCGCCTGATCGTCTTGGAGGATTGTGATGCACTCATCGTGAAGCAAGAGAACCGAAGCCAGCAACTAAGCGCACTGCTCAATCTCAGCGACGGTCTGGTGGCGCAGAATAATCCGATAGCGTTTTTGCTCACGTCCAACCTCAGTGTGCAGCGTATCGATCCCGCTGTGTTGCGTCCCGGTCGTTGTTTGGCCGAAATCTATTTTGGAAAATTCAGCGCGGAGGAGATTGTGCAGCGCCGACCAGAGCTTCTTCACGCTGCACGAGAAATGAGTTTGGCGGAGCTGTATAACTTGGATTCGAGCACGCCAAAAATTACGACACACAATTTGGAAACGCGCTTCGGTTTCCATCAGTAGCCTCACCCCTCATTGTCACTCACTCATGACGAGTTCTCCGAGTGTCGTCACGAAGGCGACACTCGGAGTTTCCTTTTCGGTCCACGAGTTTTCTCCCGCGGCGAGAAAACTCAATAACCACCTACAAAAGCCATGTAAGTAGGTGTGTTTCTTACAACTTTTCATCGGCACTTTTCTGGTCATCGTCGCGGGTCGTACCGATTCTCTAGTGGTACCAGAGGTTTTTTGAATCGGCACGAATTTTCTCATGATGCAAAGTTCCGTACCAGTGACAAATTGGTGCATCCGCGCGTACACGGCGTCTTTCTACCTATGTATCATCAGCGAAGCATGTCAGCAAGTCCGGAGGGGGATCACATGTTCAGCAGCATTGTTCAAGTAGGAATCGCGATTTTCGCGTTGGTTGTTTTGTACGGTAGTCAGCGTCATCACGCACGCGTCGCAAAATTGTGCGCCACCGTACTCACTACAACAACCTTGAGCGCACTTGCGTTCGTACCGAGTGCGAGTGCGACTCCTACGATGGGATCGCAAGCACCATTGTCGATTGCGAATTCAATTTTGACGGGCCACGTAGGAACTTCCGTGACGCTAATCACCGACGGTGGTTCCGGCAGCGGGGCGCTCTCTTTTAAGGCCACCGGCAAGTACTGCGTTGTTAAGACGAAGTACCTGAGCGCCACCATGCCCACCTCCTGTGCGGTGACCGCTACTAAAGCAAAAGACCGCAACTTCAATGCCGCAAGTTCTCACTCCGTTACTTTTGTTTTCTTAGGTAAGACTCAGTCCGCCCTCGTGATCCACAGCACCTCGCTGATTGGCGTTGCTGGCAAGTCCGTGACGCTATCTACTACCGGTGGAACGGGCAAGGGTGCAGTTAGCTACCAGGCCACCGGTTCTAATTGCACGATTACCAAGACCTCTTTGACCGCCAGCGCAATGACCACCTGCTCGGTGACTGCGACCAAGGCCGGACTCGCGGGCTACGCGAATGCCATTTCGGCACCTGTTGTTGTCACGTTCATTCCGGCAACCTTCCAGATCATTAACAGCCAGACCAACGGGACTGTTGGCACACCAATCACCGTGATTGCGGAAGGTGGATCGCTCACCGGAACCGCTAGTTATGCAGTGACCGGAGTTGGCTGCACCATCAATGCCAGCTCGGGCACTTTAAATGCGTCGGCCGCTGCGACGTGTGCTGTTTCCGCGACCTTGAAAGCCAACGGCATAGTCGTAGCAACGGCACCTAGCGTTAGTTTCGGATTCACCGTTGAAAACCCGACAGTAGCCCACCCCGACGTGGCTACTTTGACGTCGGTGACCGGAACGAGGGGTGCACAGATTAATGACACCGCCACCGGTCAGGTGAACTTTATTAATCAGTACTTCAACCACGCTGACCACTGGTACGTCAACTACCTTCCGGCTGGCGCGACAGTAGTCATGAATTGGCACGTCAACGGTTCGAATGGGATACCTCTCGCCAACGCTGCCGTGACCCTCCACACCAATCTGGACTATTCATGCGCTGCGGGTGTCACCTGGACGACCAGCAGCTTGAACGTGTACCCAGGATGCAACGGGGGATCCGAAGGCACGCTCGCCGGCACTACAGATGCCAACGGAAACGTCAGCTTCACCTTGGTCAACACCAACCTGGTCGGTGGATCGGCCCCGGCTGACATGACTACCACGGCCGGCGTTACTGCCAACGAGGGAAGTACGTTCCCTTGGACCGACACATTGCTGCAAGTCACGAACGACACGTACACGGGAAACCCCGCGACGCAGATCAACCAAGCAACCGACCGCGTGGACTTCATTGTCATTCCTTCTTCAAGCAAGGTAGACGCGCCCACAGTGGCCCACCCCGATGTCGCCACCTTGACTAGTGTCACAGGACAGCAGGGTTCCCAAATTGATGACACCACTCGTGGTGACAGTCAATTCATCTATCAGTACTACAACCCCACTGACCACTGGTACGGGAACTACATTTCCAACGGCGCCACTGTCACCATGACGTGGCATGTCAAGGGCTCGAATGGCCAAGCATTGCCCAACGCACCGGTGACGCTCCAGAGCAACCTTGCATACTCCTGTGCCAATGGAGTGACCTGGGCGACGGAGAGTTTGAACGTGTACCCAGGATGCAATGCCGGGGCACAAGGATCACTCGCTGGCATTACTGACGTGAATGGGAACGTTACTTTCCACCTGACAAACACCAATACCGACACCGGTACGACGCCGAGTGACACCACAACTGGTGCAGGTATGGAGCACAACGAAACAAAACTTTCGTGGACCGACATGCTCTTGCAAGTTGGTAACGATGTTGTGTCGGGAAATCCCTCAACCGAGGTGAACCAAGCAACGGACCGCGTGGACTTCCTTGTCCTACCGTCGATTTCGGGATCAACCCCCACGGGGCCCACCTACGCCAACCCAGACGTGGCCACGATGACGTCGGTCACGGGAGGCGTCACTGCTACCCCGCTCGACTTCACCTGGCAGGGCGACCTCTGGTTTATTAACCAGTACTACTCCCCGAGCGACCACTGGAATTTCACCTACATCGTTCAGGGATCGAGCATTACCGTGAACTGGCATGTGGCCGGCTACGACGGTGCACCACTCGCTCACACTGCGGTCACCTTGCACACAACCATTGGTGGTAACGATGCAAATTGGACTTCAGCCGAGATGGACTCGCAAGGAAATATTGCTGGAACCACTGACGCCAACGGAAATATCAGCTTCACCATCACCAATGGTGATAGTGGACTTTCCGCCAGCCCGACCAACACTACGAGTGCGGCGACTGCCCAAGGCTTCGAAGGCACAGCTCCGTGGACACGTATGGTGCTCGTCGTCGGCTCGGACGTCATCACTGCCGGAACAGCACGGCCAACCGTGAACCAAGCAACGGATCTCACGGACTTCATCGTTGTTCCGAGCGCTGGCTCGGGATCGGGATCAGGCAGCACCGCTCCGGCTGGTGCCACCTACGCCCACCCAGACGTGGCAACCTTGTTGTCCACAACGAACACCCTCAACACCACGCCCTACGACAAGACCGCTGACGGTGACCAATGGTTCATCTGGCAGTATTTCTCGGGAGGCGACCGTTGGTTGCTGAACTACGTAACGCAGGGCTCGACCATTATCCAGACCTGGCACGTCGTTGACTACACCGGGGCGGCACTGAAGAACACCGCCGTTACCTTGATGACGAGCTACGCGGGCAACGACACCCACTGGAGCGCCACGGGCATGGTGAGCGGAAACGTTGCTGGAACCACGGACGCCAGCGGAAACGTCAGCTTTACCCTCACCAACACCGACACCGGAATCACGGCGACCCCTTCAATGGGCGTCAACCCAGGCGCTGGTGCTGGCGGAGAATCAACCAACCCCTACTCCCGTATGGCTCTCGTCATTGGAACCGTTGTTGACCACGCTGGTTACCCCGCGACCGATGGTGCCGTTGGAAGTGTGAGCGACACGATTACCGCAGGCGTTCAAAACGACATCAACCAAGCCACTGACTTGGTTGACATCATCGTTGTTCCGAGCGCTGGCTCGGGATCGGGATCAGGCAGCACCGCTCCGGCTGGTGCCACCTACGCCCACCCGGACGTGGCGACCTTGACGTCCATCACCGGAGCAGCTGGCCCTGCGCCGATTGACTTCACCTACATGGGCGATGGATGGTTCATCTGGCAGTACTTCTCGGGCGGCGACCGTTGGTTATTCAACTATGTGACCCAAGGATCTTCAATCACCGAGACCTGGCACGTAGCAGACTCCAGTGGCGCAGCCTTGGCGAATGCCACCGTAACATTAATGACCGGATTTGCGGGAGTTGGTTCTCACTGGACAGCTACGGGCATTGACTCACGCGGCTTCGTGACCGGCACGACGAACGTCAGCGGAAACGTCAGCTTCACCATTACCAACACTGACACCGGTGTGACTAACGTTCCCGCTGACTTGACCGGCGATTGGACGGCGAATGGCGCGGAGTACAACCAAACCAATCCCTGGGCTCGAACGGTTTTGGTAATCGGAACTCCGGTCACTAACGCTGGTTATCCCGCGACCGATGGTGCCGTTGGAAGTGTGAGCGACACGATTACCGCAGGCGTTCTAAACGACATCAACCAAGCCACGGACCTCGTTGACCTGATTGTCGTTCCATAGTCTTAAAGTTTTGACAGCGATTCCCCGCTCCCAGCGCTATCTCACTGGGAGCGGGGAATTTTTTGTAATCCAGCAGTGCGGAGAGTTCCGAAGCGGAATTTAATCTCCCCTACCCCAAGGAGACCCCCGAATGACAGCCAGCCACATAAGCGCCCCACGTCGTTTCCCTGATGGGTTTATGTGGGGAACAGCCACTGCCGCGTACCAAATTGAGGGGGCTGTTGCCGAAGATGGTCGCACGCCTTCCATTTGGGACACCTTTAGCCACCAGAGTGGTCGTGTCACTAATGGTGACACCGGCGACATTGCCTGCGACCACTACCACCGCTACGAAGAGGATCTCGACCTCCTCGCCGAGCTTGGAGTCTCCGCATACCGTTTCTCCATCGCGTGGCCCCGTATCCGCCCTGACGTCACGGGGCCCGCCAACGAACGGGGATTGGACTTTTACAAGCGCCTCATTGCGGGGCTTCACGATCGCAATATCACACCCCTACCCACGATGTACCACTGGGATCTCCCCCAGTCACTCGAGGACGTGGGTGGGTGGACCAATCGCGACACCGCGTATCGATTCGCCGACTACGCCGCCACTGTTTTAGAGCGCCTCGACGGAATCGGGAAGTGGACTACGTTCAACGAGCCCTGGACGAGCGCCTGGCTGGGTTACGCCTACGGTCACCACGCCCCCGGACGTGAAGATATTGGTGCGGGGGCATCCGCCACGCATCACCTCCTTCTAGCTCATGGATTGGGCGTGGAGGCGTCGCGCGCCATTCGACCCGAAGTCGAAATTGGCTTGACCTTGAACTTAGGAACACTCCGTTCGGGAACCAACGAGCAAGTTGATCGCGATGCCACTTGGCGTGCGGACGGTAACCAGAATCGTATTTGGCTCGACCCTCTTTTCCGTGGCTCCTACCCTGCGGACATGGTCGATCTTTACAGTGCCTACCCACCTGGTTTTTCGGTAGTACAGGATGGCGATATGGCGACTATTTCCTCGCCCATTGACTTCTTGGGGGTCAACTTCTACGGCCCGGGCACCGTCATGGGCGAAGGACGCGAGACGGAAGCCCGTATGGCCGGCTACAACGTCGGTCCACGGCCTGAGAGCGACGCCGTCAATAGTCTCGGTACCATTGGAGTTTCCACGCCGGGACGACCCGTCACGGCCATGGACTGGGAAATCGATGCCAGTGGTCTGCGCGAACTTCTCGTGCGTATCAAAGACGAATACACCGACATTCCTCTCTACATCACCGAGAACGGTGCCGCCTTTGCCGACTACATCGGCACGGACGGTGCGGTCCGTGACCCCCAGCGCATTCGCTACCTCGATCAGCATCTCGACGCCTGTTTAGGTGCACTCGAGGATGGTGTCAACCTCAAGGGATATTTCATCTGGAGTTTGCTGGACAACTTCGAATGGGGATTTGGCTACTCGCGACGTTTCGGTATCGTGTGGATTGACTACGACACGGGGCGCCGTATTCCTAAGAGCAGCTTTCACTGGTATCGCGGCATCACCGCCAACAACGAACTTCCCGAGTTGAGCACAGCCCTTCAGGCGCGCTACTAAGAGCCCCCTTCGAGTACCGAAACGACACGCTGGAACGATCGCGACAATCGAGCGCCAACTATTTCGCTAAAATTTTCACGGCCGTTCGCTGAGCATCGCTGGCGGGCAGCCAACAGCGCGCCATATGCCCATCACCCAGGTCCACTTCTGGAGGTTGATTTCCTCGACAGATATCCATCACCTGAGGACAACGCGGGCTGAAGCGACAGCCCGCGTAGTTGAAGTGCGTCGAGTCCACGTTGTGCGCGGTCGGCGAGCTTTGCTTCGACAATTTCTCCGGATTGGGTACTGAGGCAACCAAAAGTTGGGTGTAGGGATGGATCGGAGCATCCATGACCCTCGTGCCACGTGCACGTTCCACAACTTGACCAGCGTACATCACTGCGGATTCGTCGGCGATATAACGTGCCGACGCAATGTCGTGCGTGATGTACATCATCGCCAGCAGACGGGTATCGCAGAGCTCACGCAAAAGGTTTAATACGCCCAGACGAACAGACACGTCCAACATGGAGATAGGTTCATCCGCTAGGAGGACCTTGGGGTTTACCGACAAGCCACGCGCAATATTTACCCGCTGGAGTTGCCCACCAGAGAGCTCGTGAGGGTAGCGCTCAAGGTACTCATCTTGGGGGGTCAAGGCCACACTGGCCAAGACTTCTCGGGCGCGTATGACGACGTCTTCCTTTGGTGTGCCGTGAATAAGAAGTGGGCGCTCGAGGGAGTGCCGAACCCTCCGCACCGGATTCACTGAGGCGAAAGGGTCTTGAAGGACGAGCTGCACTTCGCCGGCATAAGCGGCCGTGCGGCGCTCACGTAAAGCGATGACTTCTCCGCGAAGCACTAGTTCACCTTCGGTCGGTGCGACAATTCGTGCCAGCATCCGGGCAAGAACAGACTTACCCGATCCGCTCTCCCCTACGATGGCCAGAACTTCACCCGCTCTTAGCGTGACGCTCACGTCGTCAACGGCTCGCACTCGACGTTTCTTGCGGAATAGACCACTCTCATTACGCCCTGCGAACTCACGCGAAAGTCCGCGTGCCTCGAGGACAATGTCGCCACGAGTGACCTGTTCCATCATGCACCTTGTCCTATACGAGAAGCTGCCCTACGTGATAGCGACACGGGAACGACTTCGGTGGATGAGGAGTCGTGAAGCCAGCAGGCCACCGATCGGTGACCGTCTTCAATGGCGACCAATGGTGGTGCTTGCGTACGACAGCGATCGTGCGCCGACGGGCAGCGTGGGTGGAAAGCGCAGCCGCCGGGAGGTGACTTGAGGTTGGGTGGCGAACCGGGGATACCCGTCATGTGCACCCGATCACCCTGGAGAGGCGGAAAGGAATTCATCAAGCCCAAGGTGTACGGGTGACGTGGAGCGCCGTGCAATTCAACGGCCGGAGCACGCTCCACGATTTCACCGGCGTACATCACCATGATTTCATCGGCCAATTCCACCAGCAAGGAGAGGTCGTGGGTGATGAATATCATCGCGAAGCCCAGCTTCTGGCGCAACTCATAGAGCTCGGACACAATTTCACGCTGCGTAACTACGTCCAAGGCGGTGGTGGGCTCATCCATGATTACAAGTTCGGGACGCAGTGCGAGAGCCATCGCAATCATTACGCGCTGGCGTTGACCACCCGACAATTCGTGGGGGAAACGTTGGAGTCGGTCGGCCGCGAGGCCCACTAATGCCAGCAGCTCTATCGCTCGCTCGTGACGTGCCGTTTTGGACGACGTGCGATCATGACGACGCAAGATCTCATCGAATTCCTTGCCCACGCGCCGCAGGGGATTCAGGGCGTTGAGCGCACTCTGCATCACGATGGAAACCTGTGACCAGCGCACCTGGCGGAGTTCGTCCTCGCTAGCCGTGAGGACGTTGAAGGCTTCCCCATTTCGCTCTCCCGCGAGGTGCAGGGTCACCTCGCCGGAAGTAATGACCCCCGGCGCGCGCAGCAGGCGCGTCAGACCATAGACCAAGGTGGATTTACCCGACCCGCTCTCCCCCGCCACACCCAGCACTTGTGAGCGGCCAAGAGAAAAACTAACGTCCGACACGGCGCGGACGGCATCGTCTCCGTAGCCATAATCCACGCTGAAGTTCGTAACGTCCAGCACTGGCACCAACGAATCTTCGTTCACGAGGAAGCCCCCTTCTTCCCCTCTTCGCTACGTTGCACGGGAGTGAAACCAAGTCGGGGTCGTCGCGCCATACCCACACGGCGCCGTTGACGTGCCGTGAGTCCGGCGGCGCGTAAGCGTGGATTAATGAACTCATCGATGCCAAAATTAATGAGGGCCAAACTAGTCCCCACCAAGGCGATGGCGATCCCCGGCGGGGCGAGCCACCACCATTCATTCGCCAGAGCCGCGTTATTGGTCTGCGCCCAATACAACATGGTCCCCCAGTTCCACGTTGCGACGTTGGTCAGGCCCAAGAAGGCCAGGGTGGTGTAGACGCCTACGGAATACAGAATGGTAAACAAAAAAGAGGCGGCAATAATGGGTAGTAAGTTTGGTCCGATTTCACCCAGCATGATGCGCCACCGGCTTTCGCCAATAATTCGAGCCGCTTCGACGAAATCACGATCGCGCAGCGACATCGTTTGCGCCCGAAGAACACGTGCCCCCCAGGCCCATCCGGTCAGAGCGATGACCAGACCCACCACCAAGGGGTTGGCCTGCTCCCCGGCCGGAAGGTAACTGTTAATCACGATGAGCAGAGGTAGTCCGGGGATTGCCAAAAAAACGTTGGAGAGAAGTGAGAGGCCCTCGTCAGTTCGACCTCCGATGTAACCGGCTGCCAGGCCCACCACCAAGGAAATTATGGTCGCCAAGGTTCCGGCGATGAATCCCACCACCATGGTCACACGACATCCCACGAGAAGCTGCGAGATCACGTCTTGGCCGAGAGCGGTAGTGCCGAAGAGGTGATGCCAGCTCGGCCGCAGGTTCGGGACGAAAGATGTGTCATTCGGGTCGTAGGGCGCGATCCACGGTCCGAAAAGCGTCAACAGAATGAATATTCCTAAAATACAAAGCCCTACCAAAACCTTGGGCGAACGAGGAACCCTGATCGACCGCATCAGTTCACCGACGCCGTTCTGGTCCGAGGATCAAGGACGTAATAAAGGATGTCCGCCAACAAATTCGCTCCCAGCACGGTGAAGGTAATCATTAAAAAGATGCCTTGCAATAGCGGATAGTCCTCATTGCCGACCGCACTCACCAAAAGGTTCCCAACCCCGGGATAGTTGAATATTTGCTCCACCAAAAGAGAGCCCGACACCAGCAAGCCAATGGTGAGTGCGAGATTCGCTACTGATGGAAGGACCGCATTGCGCGCCGCGTGCCACATCACGCGACGGCGCGGAAGACCCTTTGCCACGGCCATCAGGACGAAGTCTTCGCTCACCGTGGTCACCATCATGTTTCGCATTCCCAACATCCAGCCCGCTAGCGAACTCAGAACGATGGACGTTAAGGGAAGTTCCGCGTAGCGAAGAACGCTAGCGATGTAAGCCCAACTCCATCCCGGGTTCAGGGATGAGTCGTACGCGCCCATAATAGGAAACAGGTGCAGGGTTCCGGCGAAGAGCATGATCAAAATCGTTCCCAGAAAATAATAGGGAACACTTTGAAGAAATGTGGCCACGGGGATGATCGAGTCGGCACGTGAACCGCGCGTCCAGCCAAAAAGGACGCCCAAAGCGGTGCCGATAACAAAACTCACTACTGCGGCCGTACCGATGAGCCCAATCGTCCACCACATCTGCGACGAAAGCACCTGACTCACCGGAGCAGACAGGGTAATGGAGACTCCCAGATCACCACGGAAAAGTTGCCCCCAGTAGTGACCGTATTGGACCCACATAGGTTCATTGAGACCCTGCCCAAACTGGGCCTTTATGGCGGCAATCATTTCGGGGGTAACACGTCCCTGTAATTTCCCGATGAGTTGCTCAATGGGGTTTCCCGGCATGAGTCGCGGCAAGACAAAATTTGCTGTGATGGTGGCCCACGCAGTGAATACGTAGATACCCAAACGTCGCAGTGCAGTCCTCATGTGAGATCCAGCCCACTGTCGCCGCAGCCACAACTCTCCCGCACCATAAGTTGCGTCGGCAATATTTCCACTGTCCCAATCTCTATCTGTCTGTTCAGAAGACCCACCACCATGTTCACCGCAGCTACGCCTAGCTCGAAACTAGGTTGCGACACTGTCGTCAAGTTGGATTCGGATTGACTCGCGGCGGCGATGTCATCAAAACCAGTCACCAAAACATCGCGGGGGACCTTTCGACCACTACGCAGTAGTGCTCGCACCACACCTAAAGCCATTTGGTCGTTCGCACAGACGAAAACTTCGGGAAGTGCCGATGTGTTCGCCATGCGAAGATCGACCGCATCTTCCGCCCGTGACAGGGAAAAATCCCCTAGCAAGAAGTTCTCCTGACGCAGAACACCTCCGCAGGCATTCAGCGAAGACTCAAAGGCTTTAAATCGAGCCGCAGCGTCAGAGCTATCGGGGCTGCCAGCTACAAAACCGAAATCTTTCACCCCATGTACGTCGACCAGGTGGCGGACTACCGCCTGAATTCCTCCGTCATTGTCAACACGAATAGTGCCTCCGAATTTCAACTTCCCGGAACCCGAAAGGTGCACGGAGTGCATTCTCTTGGCAATCCGCATGGCGCCGACGTTGTTCACAACGCGGTCCGACAAAATAATTCCGTCGACCGCACTGTAGAGATGGTGGACGGGATTGGAGGCGGATTCATTTCCCACCTGCACCGCACACGCAAAGAGCGAGTAACCCAACTCCGCAGCCCTCCACGACGCACCACGGACAATTCCGTCTGCGTAAAGAACGCTCGCATCGTCATCGCGAATGGGAAAGGCTGAGTGACGATCCTCCTCGAGGGGATAGGCCAAGCCAATCGACCAACGTCGCCCACCCGACAAACTCCGCGCCGCGGGGCTAGGTACGAAATTGAGTTTTTTCACCGCCGCGTCAACGCGATCGCGTGTTTCAGGACGAACCTGCGCCGAGCCGTTAAGAACTCGGCTCACCGTAGCAATGGACACGCACGCTACGTCAGCAACGTCGTATATCGTGGCGGAACCTTTGGCCATTGTCACCCATTCTGTAAGCGATTACATTGTAAGCACTTTCAGGCTAGATGACCAAGCAAAATCAGAATTTGGCAGAATTTTCTTAGAAACTCGACGTTCGCTTGGACCACAGGCACGAGTTGAAAGTGGTGAGCCAAATTCACGTTTCGTGATCTCCGTGATTGCGCAAAAATTGGAGTGCACACGAAGTTTGCACGACCGAGGATACCACGAAACAATGTAAGAAAACTTTTTCTTTCTTTTCTGAAAGATTACTTAATACGCACCTCAGCCACCTTCGTGCCGCGAACATGCGATGAGATCTCATTCGTGGCGGCAACTATTCTTATCCCTACCGTCGGTGCGTTTCGTGCCGCAAGAAAGCGAGACGTCCCGCAATGAGAAAATTTCTGATCATGCTGAGCGCCACAATGTGTTTGAGCGGCAGCATTGTGGGCTTCGTGGCAACCACGGGTGGTGCCTCCTCTTCCGATCCCACCGTACTTACCGAAGAAACCAACGTGGGCCAGATATTCACCAACAACTTCAACCCAGCGAACAGCCAATCAACCAGTACACAGATGTCGACGAACGGTTTGTCCTACGAACCCCTCATTATGTACAACTCGCTGAAGGCAAACTCTTGGAGTCCATGGCTCGCTACGTCGGAGATGATGAACTCGACTGGCACCGTAGTCACCTTCACCATGAACCCCATGGCCAGCTGGAGCAATGGTGCTCCCCTCACCGCCACGCACGTCGCTAACGAATTCAACGCCATGAGCAACAACGCCACTTTGAATATTTTTGGTCTCCCCGCGCTCGCGGGACCCGCGACATCGTCCGGAAACAAAGTAACCCTCACCTACGCCACGCCACAGTTCTCGAATCTTGAGGCGCTCGGAAGCGTGCTCATTTTCCCCGTGTCCGGCGACGCAGGTATTCCCAGAAAATCAATCATCAAAAGTGGCAATGACAACTTGTCAAACGAGAACGTGATCGGAAATGGACCGTATGTGCCGACGAGCTACAGCGGTCAACTCATCAAATACACATTGAATCCCCACTGGAAGTTGACGCCCAAGCCCTACGTCACCGGAGTTAACATCCCGTACTACGCCTCCAACCAAGCAGCCACGCAAGCTCTCGTGGCGCACACAATTGACTGGGCCGGAAACGACATCCCTCAAATTACGCGCACCTTCGTCGCTGCCGATCCCGCTCATAATCATTTCTATTACCCCGCAGGTTCAACCGTGACTCTCTGGTTCAATACGAGCCAGTCGGCTCCCGATGGTCAAACGAACTGCCTCGGTGACCCAGCTTTTCGTAACGCTATCTCTATGGCGATCAACCGCAGCCAACTGTCAACTATCGGCGAAACAGGCTTCGAGGCCCCCGCGACCTCAACCAGCGGGATGACCCCATCCCTGTTGGCGTACCAAGGTTCTTACGCCAACAACATCAACGTTCACGGCTGGACGCCGAGTCAGGTGTCCTCGTACCTCAGCGCGGCGGGCTACACCCGTGACGCCAAGGGCTACTTCCAGGTCTCGGCGGCCAAGGCTGTCACCGCCACAGGTTTGCCCGCTCGCACCGAATGTAAGTTCAGTATTCAAGATCCTGTCTCCTACTCCGACTACGCCGAAGACATGCAATTAATTGCTTCCCAACTCCAAGCCGCACACATCAATGCGTCCTCACAAGGAGTAACCACGGGTCAGTGGAACGCCAATATTTACACGAGTAATTTTGACGCCATCATTCGCTGGGGCGCCGGCGGGTCCAATCCTTATTCGCAGTTCCAGAACTGGCTGGATGATCCCGCCAACACGGGCGGAACCACGAATTTCGGTGCCTACATCAACCCGATCGCGATCAACACCTTGGTCAAGTTGGCCGCGGCCAAGCCAGGAACTCCCCCTTTTCAGGCGAGTGTGAATACCTTGGCGAGCATTATGACCACCGCCGTTCCTCAGGCACCGATTCTCTACGGAGCCGACTGGGATGTGTACACGACGATTCGCTTTACGGGCTGGGTAACCGCCAAGAACCAGTACGCCTACCCGGGACCTGCGGGCAACAGTATCGCCTTCGTTATTACCAAACTAAAGAAGTCGTAGCCCGAGCACTCGCTCGACAATGGAAAGAGGTGGCGCCATGCGTCGCAAGTTAGTTTCGATGTTGGCGGTATCTTCCGCTCTTCTTCCCGCAGGTCTGATTTCACTCCCTGCCGACGCGGCGGTGGCGGGATCCACTTTCCACGCATGCCGTTCCGGATCAACCCTCTCGCACATCAGCGTGCTGTCCCACTCCTGCGCCAAAGGCAGCACCCTTGTAGGTGGCACATTCAGTAAAACAAAATTCACAAACGCTAACTTCACCGGAGCCAATCTGACGGGGGCCAAACTTTCAGGCGCCATCCTGTCGGGAGTTAGGTCGGGGGCGATCAAGGGTGCGGCCAGTACCCTGCCCGCGGGATGGACCCTCTCGAGCGGGTATCTACTCGGACCGACAGCCAATTTGTCGAATGCAAACCTCACGGGGGTCAATATGGCTTCTGCGAACCTCTCGGCCGCCAACCTCAGTAACGCCACTCTGAGCAGCGACGTCATCACTGGTGCAAACTTTTCTCACGCCAACTTCGCGGGACTCACTTCATTTTCCCTCGTCGGCCGACCCAGTGCCGTTCCTACGGGATGGGGAGTTGCCGCGGGTTACTTGGTGGGACCTGGGGCCACCCTGAGCAGTGCGGACTTCACCAACGCCAATCTCACTGCTCTTAACCTTTCCGGGGCCAACCTCTACGGTGCGAATCTGACCCGCGCCAATTTCACCGGCACGAATTTGAGTGGCGTATCGATGGCGATGGCGACCTTAACTGGCGCTCGCTTCGCCGGGGCTAATTTAACTGGGCTTATTTCCTCCTACGAGATTGGTCGTCCGGCGAGCCTTCCGACATCGTGGCATCTCATGAGCGGACCTTTTGAAGGTGGTGTCATTTCGTACCTCGTCGGGCCCGGTGCGCGTATCGGTGGTGCGCACCTGGAAAGTCTGTCGTTCAACGGTTACGACCTCACTGGTATTTACTTATCCGGGTCTCACCTTGCAGGAACGAGCTTCGTCGGAGCCACCGTGAAGAATGCTTCGTTCAACAGCGTCAGCATGGGAGCCGCCACCCTAGATCGAGCGAACTTTACGGGTACTAGTTTTCTCCAGGCGGACTTCAGCGGGGTCAGTATGGCCGGGGCAAACTTTACCAACGCGAACTTCAACGGGGCACGCTTCCTGAGCATCAGCGGCATGGACACTGCGAACTTTAAGGGGGCGACGTGCCCTAACGGCATACGACACGGCAAGCCCGGAGCCAGCTGCTAGTCAATCCGTAGAGCACTCAATTTGGCGTGCTTGCGAGGCGATCCGAGCGAAGCATGGGACGACTCGCGGCTCGCGACGGACGATCTTGCCGCAGATATTTCCATTTCAAATTCAGCGGAAACGGTACTACTTCTGTGCAAATTATTGATTTTTCCGCACACGACACCGAGCGGTAGAGGCTGTCGAATCTATTCAGCAGTGCCGAGTAGCCCACCACGTCGCAAGCGCTCGGTTCCGACACATCGGACAAGGAGGGCGAAATTGACGCCGCGCCTCGCCAGGTCTCAGGACAGCCCGCTCACCCCCGCGTGTAGTACCAACAATCCACCGCAACAACAACAAGGTCCCGCGAACATGTCGCGAGACCTTGTCTCGTTATTTGCTCTCAAAGAACGTGCTGTTAGTGCAGCGTCAGCGTTCCGTAGTGCGTGTTTCCCACCGTATATTGGTAGTACTTCACCGAAGCCACCTTCATTGTGGCCGAAGCAGGGGTCGGCGTACCGGTGAGTTGTGACACACCACCGATTGCGTCATTCACGAGGATGAAGAAGGGTTGATTAAACGGCCACGATCCGCCCAAGGTCGGGTTAACTGTTCCAGGTCCGTAGGTCTTGTATTCGTATGAGTTTGTTCCGGTGCGAGTGGTTGTCATCAGCTGGCGCGTGGCCGGCGTGTAGGTATCACTCGCCCATGCCACACCATCCAGAAGGAAAATGATGGAATTAGGTGACCACAATATTCCGTAAGTGTGCCAACCTCCCGTCATCTGCGCCCCCGTGAGAAGCGACCGCTGCGTTAGGCCGGATCCGCCACCCCAGTCCGTATTCGTGTCGGGTTGGTTCGAGTGAATCGTTGATGATTCCGTCGAGTTGTTGTTCAATCCCTCGGCAATGTCAATTTCTCCGCAGTTCGGCCACGGCACCGATGGAGCGGAAGTCAAAGAGGTGTAACTCTGTCCCATCATCCAGAATGCTGGCCAGTTGAACGATCCTGAGGGCATCCAAATCTTGGCTTCGATTTCTCCGTATTGAAAGTTCACCTTTCCGTTCGTCCAAATTCGCGCACTCGTCCAATTGGACGTCGCGAGATTTGAGCAGTTTGAGGTGCATTTTGCTGAAATGGCAAATCCGCCTGTTCCGTCTTGCGCTACGGCCGAGCTGGTGCTGAGCTCAACTTCACCCGTGCCAAAACCCGTCTTTCCGCCTTGGACCGACCAGACATTGCTGTTCAAAGGGGCACCGGACGTGCCAGATTCTGAGTCGGACCAAATCAAAGCACCTGGGTGAAGATCAAAATTGGTGGTGGGGAGAGTAGGCATCTGCGTACCCTTGTCGTACACGTAGGGCTGACTCTTCTTGGTCTTCGCATTGGTGTTCGCAATACACGTATATGTAATAGAACCCACCAGGACGCTCGAATTCAGCGCGTAGCACTGTTTCCCCGCTGGCGTTGAGGCGCCTGCATTGCCCCCCGCCATAGCCACAACGCTGGAAGCAACTACTAATGCCCCAGCCAACATGATTTGAATTTTGCTTTTCATATGGAGAAGGTATAGCAGGGCAAAAACAGAAAAACGAGAGGAAACCTTCTGAAAGTTAGTGACTTCTTACAACGTTTTTGACCCAAGAAAAAGGCTTGGAAATCAACAGCGGCACTCGCGCCCATCTCGATTGACCAACTTGCGGTCCTCACTGGGTTGGCAGACTGGGCGCACGTCACGGGGTGACAATCTGGACCTCCGTCAGCAGACCCCGACAACTTTTATATCCACGATCGTCCTCTTTGGCTGAACGTCAGCTAGGTCATCCGAAGCCTTGACCAAATTTTCTACACTCGAGCCAGTACGCCGCCACACCCGTCACAGTGGCTTGTCGCGCCAATCAATATCGCAGGCGCTTTGCTCGTGGTCCCGTGCAACGTGGTTGGATTTAGAGAGTGGCGAATGGGAAATCTGCCGTTGCCCAGTGGCGACCATTGAATCCAATCATGAAAGCCTCATATTCGGGAATATCGTTAATCAAAACCAAAACTTCTTCACCACCAACTGCCAAGGCGGTTGCTAGCGCGTCGGCTATTCCTAGGTCAGGCCCCGCCACACTGGCGGAGGCCATCGAGGCTTCGTACACACTGGTGAAGGGGTTAACCAGGTGTTGCCCCCGCTCCCCTTCGCCCGACGTCGCGAGAGCGTGCGCAACCTCTACCACGCGCACCAATTGCCCTCGATCAAAGGGGTCAACAATTCCCACACGAAATTTCTCGCCTGCGGGAAGTTCCCCGAAGAGGGCGACGTCGCCGGCGGCATTCACGATGGCGCCGGCCAGTGGACCATCCCGAAGAATCCGCACAGCGCGTTCCGCCGCCCAACCTTTAACGAAACCAGAGGGATCAAAGCCGTCCGGACACGCCCAGGGATCGAACCACCCCCCCGAAAGCGCTTTGAGTTCCTGACATCTCTGAAATACGGTTGCCAGATCGTGTGGTAACTCATCGAGGGATTCTTCCGAGCGGCGCCATTTGCTCACGGCGCTTTCTGCTTTCCAGGTTGAGAAGGTCTCGTCGACCCACTGCAGGTCAGCCGCTACCGACGTCATTCTCTGATCCCACCATCTCGCGTCAATGGGCTGCGTGGCATAACCATCGACCGTGATGGTGGTGCCCATGACCACGATGCGAGCGTGGCGATGAGTGTGCATCATCGCCCCAGGGCGCTGAGAGCTTCTTGCAGGGATTGGATGAAGCCCGCCGAGGTATAACTTGCGCCGGACACACTCGCAATGTTGGCGCTTTGTGCCCGCAAAGCCTCTTGCTCCAATATCGGTATGGAGTAGTCATCGATGTATCGACTCCTCCCGTTGCCGTAGTCGTTCAGACTCGGTACCGTGACTGAAGTTATTCTCCCGCCCGCGAGGGTCACCTTCACGGACAATGTGCCCCAGCTGTAGTCGGTGAGCTGACCGGTCGCCGAACGAGGTCCCGCGGGCACGGTGGTGGGGGGAATGGTGGTCGGAGGAATAGTCGGAGGGACGGTGGGCGGCGTACCCGGAACGGTTGTCGGAGGAGTGCTGGGCGATGTAGTGCTGGTGCTGGACGAGCTCGACGTGGTCACCGACGGTGGGGGGGACAAGGTGACCGGAGTGGTGCGAAAGAACGCGATTCCGAGCAATCCGAGGGCGGTGCCGGTGAGAACGTAGGCGGATCGTGCCATCAGAAGGAGAACTCCTCGCAGTGGATTTGCCCCGCCGGCACGCGGAGAGAATCCAGGGCTCGCAGCACCGAGGCGCTGAACTCGCTTGGCCCGCATACGTACACGTCGCTGTTGCCGAGTTGGGGAACGAGCTGATGTAAGCGCGGCGCGTTCAGCGGAACTTGGTGGCGAGTCCCGATTAACTCGTGCAGTACTCCCCCACGGCGCGCCACCAAGGCGGCGATTTCATCGTGGTGTACTAAATCCTCCATCGTTCGCGCGCGAACAATCACGGTGGGCTTGACCTTGACCGGCAAGTCCTCCAAGAGGGCCCGCAAAGGTGTAATGCCCACTCCCGCGCCGATCAAAGTGACGTCTCGGCTCTGCAATGCGTGACGAGTAAATGAACCGTAGGGTCCTTCGACGAAGACGCGGGTACCGGGTGCGAGGTGACGCACGGCCGTCGATTGATCTCCCAGTGCCTTAATCGTCACCCGTAGATAGGGTGGCCGTGGCATCGCCGATATGGAATAAGGGTGCGAATGCCATAACAATCCGGGACTGGCGAATCGCCACTGAAAAAATTGTCCGCCGTCCACGGCCAACTTGCCCACACGACGACCCTTCACCGTGATCGCGAACACGTCGGGTGCTACTTCTTTAACGGACGCCACGCGAAGGCCCAGAATCAAGTTGCGACCGAGTGGGAGCAGAACGCGGCTGATCAGCGCCACGAGCGCCACGGCAATCCACAGTTCCACCCATACTTTTTGGGTTGTCGGGCTGTACATGAACATGATGCCGGTACGGATCTGGTGGGCGACGGCTAGGCCCAGGGCGAGATAGAGATACAGGTGCACCGCCCACCAGGTTTCGTATTTCATCTTGCGACGGACTTGCCGGTAGGAAGTCACTCCCGCCATCACCAAGAGAAGAAAAGCCACGGTGGCCATAAAAATATCGGGCGCGTGAAACACGAAGGTTAAGAACTGATGAATCACCCCGCTGTGCGAGGCCGTCGCGTAGCCCCACGTAATGGCGCCAATATGTACGGCGATGAGCACAATGGGCCAGCCACCGAGTGTGCGATGCCAGCGAATAAGTCGATCCTGACCCACACTACGTTCCAAGACGGGAAGTCGAATGGCCATCATCACCATGACGACCATCAATACCGTTCCCGCCATGCCTGAGGCCCGACCCACCACGTCGAGAATTCCGGAGGGTGAGCGTAGTGATGAAAGGGAATCCTGCGAAAGACTGAATCCCACCGCGGCCACCACCATGATGGCCGTCACCAGAAGGAATGTGTCGCCCACCCACGCCTTCGGAATTTTCCTCGGACGCGGCTGCCCCTTCATTTTGGCTGCCTCCCAGACGTTGGAGCTCCGTGCGCGCGTAGGGGGTGAGTGAGCCATGAGAAAAACCTAACAATCGAAGATAAGAATGGCTGAAGAAATGAATCAAGGTCGTCGAAAATATTCCCGGTGATATCGAGAACGCCCACCCGTTCCCTTCACCACGCGGTTCTACATTTGATGCTGCCAACCATCTCGCTCGAGGGTTAGGCCGTTCAGGGTTCGCTCATCGAGGTCGGCCACCACGTGACCAATGCGCAAGGGTTCATCTAAGCCTCGTTCGGCAAATACCGCGAGCAGTCGAGCGGCATCGTCCGTCACAATCAACAACTCATAGTCTTCACCGCCGGAGAGTGCTTCATCGTGCGTTGCTCCGAGAGCTACCGGAATATTGTCGAGCACGAATCCCACGCGTGACGCATCCGCCAAGCGATGAAGGTCAATAGAAATTCCGTCCGACAAGTCCATCATGGCGTGCACGTGGAGGTCCCGAGCGGCGATACCTTCTCGCAGGCGTGGCCACGGGCGACGGTGCGCGATAACCAAGGGGTCGTCCAGCGGTGCACCCTCGCGACGACGACGAAGGCCCGCCGCCGAGCGACCGAGAGGGCGCGTCACAAAAATGACATCTCCCGCGCGGGCACCACTGCGCAATATTGACCCCTTGCCGGGAGCCTCGCCGAGCACCGTCACTGCGACCGAGACGTCGCGGGCTTGCGTGAGATCACCCCCTACCACGGGGCACTCGGTCATCGCTGCCGCATCGGCGATACCCCGATGAAGCTCTTCAAGGTCCGTTCCCGGCGGGGCGCTCACCGCCACCACGCAGGCACGGGGGCGTCCGCCCATCGCGGCCAAGTCAGAGACCGCGGAGGCGACCGCCTTGTAGCCCAGATCCTCGAGGGGGAAAAGGTGGGAATCCAGATGAATCCCCCACACGGCCACATCCGTGGAGATCAGAGTTTCCCCTACAAATGGGGCCAAAACTGCCGCATCGTCGCCGATATGGACCTCGCCGGAGGGGGTTGTGCGTCGCCCCACGATGGCAGCGATACGCTCAAGGACGGCATCCTCGCGCCGAACGAGTTCCTCCAAGGGAACGGGTGGGTCGTTAGACGAGATCATCGCCCTGGCCCGCCAGTACATAGCCACCACCCGGTGGCGTAACTATGGAGGAATTACAGGTGTCATTACCCACAACAAACCAAAAGCTCATCGACTGGGTGAACGAGGTGGCGGAACTCACTACCCCCGATCGTATCCACTGGTGCGACGGCAGCGCCGAAGAATACGACGAATTATGCCAGTTGCTCGTCGACAATGGAACTTTTACGAAACTTTCAGACGCCAAGCGCCCCAATTCCTACTACGCCAAGAGTGACCCGGGCGACGTGGCGCGTGTCGAGGACCGCACCTACATCTGCTCGGCCAAAGAAGTCGACGCCGGCCCCACCAACAACTGGCGTGACCCCGCCGAAATGCGTGGCCTGCTGAAGGACCTTTTCCGTGGCTCCATGAAGGGCCGCACCATGTACGTCGTTCCCTTCTCCATGGGACCACTCGGTTCGGCCATTTCGCACATCGGCGTCGAAATCACTGACTCCGCGTACGTAGCTGTTTCGATGCGCATCATGACCCGGATGGGCAAGGGCGCTCTCGAGGTGCTCGGGGCCACCGGTGAATTCGTTCCGTGCTTGCACTCGGTCGGCATGCCACTCGCCGAAGGACAGGCCGACGTCTCGTGGCCCTGTGACGCCGAGAACAAGTACATCGTGCACTTCCCGGAGAACAAGGAAATTATCTCGTACGGATCCGGCTACGGCGGCAACGCCTTGCTGGGTAAGAAGTGCTTCGCCCTGCGTATCGCTTCCACCATGGCGCGTGACGCCAACTGGTTAGCCGAACACATGCTGATTCTCAAGTTGACCAACCCCGAAGGCGAAACGCGCTTCGTGACGGGCGCTTTCCCCTCGGCCTGTGGCAAGACGAATCTCGCCATGTTGATTCCCACTCTGCCGGGTTGGAAAGTGGAGACGGTCGGTGACGACATTTGCTGGATGAAGCCGGGCCCTGACGGTCGTCTCTACGCCATCAATCCGGAAGCCGGATTCTTCGGCGTCGCTCCCGGCACCAACATGGACACCAACCCCAACGCCATGTACTCGGTGGAGTCCAACACCATCTTCACCAACACCGCCCTCACCGCAGATGGCGATATCTGGTGGGAAGGCATGGGCGACGCTCCCGCCGGTATTACCGACTGGAAGGGACAGGCCTGGACCAGCGACACCGGAACTCCCGCGGCACACCCCAACGCACGTTTCACGGCTCCCGCGGCACAGGATCCCGCTATCGCGCCCGAGTGGGAAGACCCCGCCGGTGTTCCCATTGACGCCGTTCTCTTCGGTGGTCGACGTGCCAGCGTGATTCCTTTGGTCTTTCAGTCTTTCGACTGGGAGCACGGAGTTTTCCTCGGTTCCATTATGTCCTCGGAAACCACTGCGGCCGCAGCCGGAGCCGTCGGTAACCTCCGCCGTGACCCCTTCGCCATGCTGCCATTTTGTGGTTACAACATGGCCGATTATTTTTCCCACTGGCTCAAGATGGGTTCACTATCCAGCGCCGCGGCCTTGCCGAAGATTTTCTACGTCAACTGGTTCCGCAAAGGTGACGACGGGCGCTGGCTGTGGCCGGGCTACGGCGAAAACAGCCGCGTGTTGGAGTGGGTCTTTGAGCGCTGTGCGGGTCGTGGTGACGCGACCGAGACCGCCATCGGCTACGTGCCTACCGCCACCGCTATCAACATTGAAGGTTTAAAGGTCAGCCAAGCAGACCTTGATGAACTTTTAACGGTGAGCGTTGATGACTGGCGCCGCGAAGTGCCGAGTATCCGTGAGCACTTCGCCACCTTCGGCGATCACTTGCCCGCTGCCCTGCACGCGCAAGTCGACGCTCTCGCAGCACGCCTGGGTTAACGACACCCCAGCAGAAAGTTGGACGCCACCCGTCCCCAGAGTGAAATCTCGTGGGACGTGGTGGCAACTTTCATTTCGGCGCCCCGCACGAGTCGGTGAACTTCTTGTGCACTCGACACGGGGTGGCCCGGGTCGGTATCCCAGGCCAAGACCAGACTCGGCACCGCAAGTTCCGCCACCGCCGCACGTGGTGGCAGATCTGACAGGGCGGCGCCACGCAACACCTGCGGGAGAATTTCCTCACGCACGCTGGGACCCGTGGTCGGCCGTGGTGTGTCCTCGAAGATGGGAGCACGTGCTTGGTTCACACTCACTTCGATCAGCGCCGCGAGGCCCTGCGATTCCACAAAGTCAGCGGCGGCGCGATAGTTGGCCGCTTGGGCGGCTCGCGTCTCGTAGGCCGTCGGTACGGCCCCCAGCACCAGCCCCGCGAAACGTTCGGGTTGTGCCAGGGCGGCGTAGATCAAAGTGGCCGTGCCCATGGAGATCCCTATTCCGTGAACCCTCTCACGGGGAGCAATCACGTCGAGCACGGCGAGGAGATCCTCGGCCAGCTCGTTCCAACAATAATCATTTTCATCGGGCGCGCCGCCCGATTCTCCGTGACCACGGGCGTCGTACTGCACCACGCGAAAATTTTCGGTGAGTACCGACCAGTCCAAGGTGGAGCTTGCTCGACTTCCGGTGAGACCGTGGGCCACGACGAGTGTCGGGCCCGCACCTTGTTCCGACCACGAAATATCCACTCCGCGCACCTGCGTTACTGGCATAGCCCTCCCCGCTCACCCGTCACCGTAGTAGCCCCTTCGTATTCCGATTGGAAGGTGCGCATCAGTGAGTAGCCTGAGATTCCCGTGGCCATCCTTCTCGACTTACAAGATATTGGCCACGACGCGCCTGATCGGACCTTGGTGCTGAAGTTTTCCTTCACCATTTCCGATGGTGATCGTGTGGGCGTGGTGGGTATTAACGGCACTGGGAAATCCACCCTCTTGCGCATCATCGCGGGAGCCTTGCGACCCGATCGCGGCGCCGTGCGTCGCGGCAAGAACGTCAGCGTGGCCTATCTCGAACAGATTCCCGTTATCCCCGAGGGCACGGTGCGCGACGCCCTCGGTGGTGGCTGGCAAACCGAGTCCACCTTGGACACCTTGGGCATGTTGGATCAGCTCGACAGTCCCATTTCCTCACTCTCGGGTGGTCAGCTCAAACGCGTTGCCTTGGCACGGATCTTCACCGATCCGGCCGACGTATTAGTTCTCGACGAGCCCACAAACCACTTAGACCTTCACGCCATCGAATGGCTCGAACAGCAAATCCGGTCATTCAAGGGTGCGATTGTCTTGGTGAGCCACGATCGCTTCCTTCTCGACCAAGTCACCACCCGCATGGTCGAAATTGATCGCGGGCAGACCTTTTTGCACGCCGGTGGCTACGCCAAACTCCTCGAAACGCAGGCCGAGCGCGAGGAACTCGCCAGCCGCACGGAAGCCACTCGCCGAAATATGGCGCGCCGCGAGCTCGCGTGGTTGCGTCGTGGTGTCAAGGCCCGCGCCACCAAGCCCCAAGCGCGGATCGACGCCGCCCAACGACTACTCGCCACCAAAGCCGACGGTCCCGCACGGGCAGGAACCTTGGACTTCGTTACCGATACTCCCCGACTCGGCAACACCGTCATCAAGGCGCACAACGTTTCCTTCGCCTACGGCGCCGCGGCACCCACCATTCAAGGTGTGACCATCGAAATTGGGCCCGGTGACCGGATTGGTGTGGTGGGCCCCAACGGTGCGGGTAAATCAACCTTCGTCAATCTTCTCGCCCAGCAACTCGAACCCACCATGGGCACGATGAAGCACGGCCCCACCGTCGTACTGGCCTACTTCGATCAAACGGGGGCTCTGCCCAACGAGAACCTCACCGTTCAAGAGTTGGTAGCGGGACCCGGCGGAGTTCCGGGTTCGGTCAGTGACATTGCCCTGATGAAGCGCTTTTGGTTTGCGGGCGCGCTCTGCGTCACTCCCGCCAAGGAACTTTCCGGTGGCGAGCGACGCCGGCTCCAACTCCTCCTCGCCTTGGCCCTGCGACCCAACGTCATGATCCTCGACGAACCCACCAACGATTTGGACCTGGAGACGATTCGGCTCATCGAAGACTTCTTGAGCGAATGGCCGGGAACTCTCATCGTGGTCTCGCACGACCGGACCTTTCTCAGCCAAACCACCGACCGTCTCCTCGAGGTGCGACCCGATGGCTCGGTCGGCGATATCCCCGGTGGTATTGATATGTGGATTGCTCGCTCGCTCAAGGTGGGCCTTGACGACGACACCCGTGCCGACAGTGACGCTCCCGCCAGCGCCTCGAACGCCAAACTTGCGCGCGAAGCGGGCAAGGACGTGTCGAGATTCGAGCGCCAGATCGCCAAAGTGGCGGAGAAGATCGCCGCGACGAGCGATTACGAAGAAGCCGGACGACTTACGAAAGACATGGACGCCCTGCGCCAACAACTCACCGAAGCGGAAGAACGTTGGTTACGTTTGAGCTCCTCGTAGGCTCGGAGCACAATTCTGGGCGAATCAAATCGGCTACGAGAATGTGAACAAGTAATTCTGTGCTCCTGCCGAGCAATCGGAGGAATTTAGTGTGACCAGCGACGACCGATGACGTAGGACGTGGCCATCACGAAGGCCATGACGCTGAGGAAAGTGTCACCGTCACCGAAATTTAATGCGATGGCCACCGGGATGATTGCCCCGATCACCCAGGAGAGTTGTTGGCGCACCGCGAAGCGGGCGAAGGTTTGACCTTGAGCGCCCTCTGGTACGTGCCGTTGCGTGATGGCGTCGAAACTAGGTGACACGATGGCGGCCATGGCCCCAATCCAACCCACCAAGACGACTTGCGTGAGGACGCGGGGATCTCGACTCGCCGCAAAAGTTCCCACGGCGATACCAAACAGCCCCAGGCTCATCAGAGTGGATTCGTGCAGACGATTACGTACGCGCGTTACCAAGGCCAATCCCAGCAATGATCCGACTCCCGCCAAGCTGAGCGCGAGGGCGAACCAGCTCAAAGGAGCGTGGGCACGACGCAGTCCGAAAGCCAGAAGGAAGGTGGCGAATCCGACCACGAAGCGCACCACGCCTGCTGCCGACAGCCCCCATGACACTTCGGCATCGCCCGTCGGCGACAATGCGTGAATGTCACGTTCGAGAGCGCTGACGTCGGACGAGCGACCTCGGCTCTGGCGAACTGGTTGAACGAGACGAAAACTCGCGACCACGCCGCCGGCGAAGAGTACGGACGCTACCCACAAGACGCTCGACGCTCCGAGAGATTTCAAAATACCCACGCCGAGAGAACCCCCGATGAGGCCGGCGCAGGTGCCGAGCAGGGTGAGTTGCGCGTTGAAGCCAGAGAACCCGGTTTCGACGGCCTCACCACTACTGGGCCAACCGGCGTCGTCGGTGCTGGCGCCGTGGGCGTGGAACTGGTCGGTACGAGCCATTTCTGGAACCAAGGTCCCTCGCGTTACGACGTAGAGCTTGGACGACACCAACATCACGAAGGCCTCGGGGAACAGTAACCAATTCGTCAGGTCGTGACTCAACTGGTAACACAAGAGACAGCGAACCAGCGCAGAGACCGCAACCAGGGACCGTCGCCCGTTCGCCGAGCGATCGATTAAGGGACCCAGGAGGGGCGATACCACCGCGAAGGGGGCGATTGTGAGTAAGAGGTACAGCAAAACGTGACCTTTGGCCTCGGTGGGACTCACAGAAAAGAACAGCGAACCGGCGAGCGAGATGGTCACCAAGGTGTCCCCCGTCATCATGATGACGTGCACCAGAGCGAGCCGACCAAAGGCGGTGGCTTGGTCGAAAAGGTCCAGGGTGGAGACCCAGACCAATGAGAGAAAACCCCGCGTTCGCACAAGGGAAGCGTAGGCCACGACCATGAATGGCACGGCCACGTCCGCCGGCCAGTAAAACTGTCATCATGAACAGCACATCCTTCTTTGCCAACTTGCCCCTCGCCTATTTGACGGCGGTCAGCTGGGCCTTCATCGCCTTCTTGGTCGGTCGAGTGGTCAAACGCCACGCCACGATCGACATCTTCTGGGGTTCAGGTTTCTTGATGGTCCTCCTAGAAAGTCTGTTCGTTTCGCGTGCGTGGTCGCACAGTGCAGCCGCGCATCCGTGGTGGGCCGTGAGTCACCACGCGCGGGTTTTCCGCTTGATTGTTCTTATCTGCGTGGCCCTCTGGTCCCTGCGACTCTCGATCTATCTCGCTATTCGGCAACGTGGTTCCGCCGAAGACCCGCGCTATCTCTACATCATGCGCGGCGCGCGTGGCCGCAACGAGAATCTCTACGCTCTAACGAAGATCTACCTGCTCCAGGGAACTCTCATGTGGTTCGTATCGCTACCACTGCAGTGGATGGCCTTCGCTAAGAGTTTCAATGCTCCTCTCGTGTCTCTCGGTGTAGCCGTGGTGGCCATTGGCTTGTTCTTCGAAGCCGTCGGTGACGGCCAGTTGCGGCGCTTCGCTCAGAATCCCGCCAACGCCGGAACCACTATGTCGTCGGGATTATGGAAATACACACGACACCCGAATTATTTCGGCGACTCGGTGGTCTGGTGGGGTCTCTACCTCATGGCCACGTCCACCGGAATGGGCGCCGCCACCATCTTGTCTCCTCTCGTGATGACCTGGTTGCTGACCAGACTCTCGGGCGTGCCCATGCTCGAAGTTCGACTACGCAAGACGCGAGCGGGTTATGAGGAATACGTTGCGCGCACTAGTTCGTTCTTTCCCCGTCCCCCCAAGAAGGCCTGATGGTGTTTGACCTCATCCCCCGCGCTTTGCACCGAGGAGAGTCCGAGCTCCCCTTCGTCGATATCGGTGACGGTAGTTCCATGCAGGTGCTCCACATAGATCTCGATCGAGGCCTATGGGTGGTGCGCACGCGTTTCCAACCGGGTTACCAGGTACAAACTCATCGCCACACCGGCGAAGTCTTCGCCTTCACCCTCTCGGGTTCTTGGCACTACCGCGAATACCCCGAGGTCAATCACGCGGGCTCGTACCTCTACGAACCAGCTGGCTCCACGCACACCTTGATGGTGCCCGCCAGCAACCAGGGGGTCACCGACGTCTTCTTCGCCATTTTCGGCGCCAACGAAAACCTCGACGACGACGGAAACGTCACCAGTGTGTGGGACGCCGCATTCATCAACATGGCCTACCGTGCGCTCTGCGAAGCCCAGGGATATCCCGCGCCGCAACTTGTCGGCGTCGAGCTCGTTTAGTTAGAGAAGCAGCCTTTTTCGTAGACGGCACGCGGCAATTGATTCGCCGTACAGACTTGGGCGCGATTCAAGGCCACCCAGAGGTTGAGCCACGGGTCGAATTGCATAACTTCGGTCACCGAGATTCCCTGCGTGCCACCATTACTGGACCCCGGTACTTGGATAGTGGCCCAGACCCAGGCGAACCCGTCGACGCATCCCATGTCGTGAATGGAGGTCGCGTAACCCACGGCATCAATGCTCTGGGAGATATTCAGAGAGTTGCAGGATTCCTGCGAGCTGGGCAAGGGCGCAACGTCCTTAACGAGGACTGCGCCCCAAGTGGCGCAGCAGAGTATTCCCACCAGCGCTATTCGACGGATTCCCATAGAAACAGTGAAACACATGGGCCGAGGGAAAAGGCGTTGCCACGATGAGCGCGACTACCAACGACCTCTCCGGATACCGAGTGACCACCATCATCGGGCTTACGAAACGAACGCGGAGCCTCGGTTCTTCTCGAGGGCCACTGCGGCATACAGGGCTACGCCCGTGGACATTGCGGCCTCGTCCATCACCATTAAGTTCGAGTGGCAAGGTGCGGCTTCAAAGAAATTCACGCCCTCGGGACAGGTGCCGAGAAAGACCATGGCGCCAGGAACTTTTTCCAGAATGTAGCTAAAGTCTTCGGCACCCATGACGGGATTCGACATTTCGATGCTGCGACCCGGCCCCATCACCCGATCCATCAAATCGCGGGCGAAGATCGCCGCTTCGTGGTTGTTGACCGTCACCGGATAGCCCAATCGCACGTCGACGTCCACCGCGACGCCGTGGGCCGAGGCCAGGCCCTCGCAAACTTGTCGCAATTGGTGACGGACATACTCGCGATTCTTCGCTGACACGGTGCGAATCGTGCCGTGAATCATCACCTTTTCGGGAATTACGTTGCTGGTCGTACCCGCAGCAATGTGCGCAATGGTGACCACGGCGGGATCGAAGGCGTCAATGCGGCGCGTGATCATGGTTTGCATGGCCAACACCATTTCGCAGGCCACCGGAATGGGGTCCACTGAAAGGTACGGGGATGAGGCGTGCCCACCCTTGCCGGTCACCGTCACGGTGATCTCGTCGGAACTCGCCATCAGAGTGCCACCTCGTGTCGCAATCATCGCGTTAGGTAACGAAGGCGACTGGTGAATCGCGAAAGCGAAATCGGGAGTCCCCGCAATTTCCAGAACACCTTCATCGATCATGATGGCCGCCCCGCCGTGACCTTCTTCGCCGGGTTGAAACATGAACACGACCTTGCCCGTGAGCTGGTCGCGACGTTGCACCAAGAGGTGCGCCGCCGACACCAACATGGCCACGTGCGCGTCATGACCACAGGCGTGCATGGCGTTCTCCACCGTGCTACGGAATTCGAAATCGTTGTCTTCGTGCATGGGCAGGGCGTCCATATCGCCGCGCAGCAAGACGGTGGGTCCCGGTCGTCCCGAATCCAGAACGGCGACCACCGAGCTCAGAGACTTCCCGCGCACCACGGTCAGACCTAGACCCTCCAGGGCTTCGACGACCACGCGCTGGGTGCGTGGAAGATCGTTGCCCAGTTCAGGATGGGCGTGAATATCACGACGCAGGGCGATGGTTTCGGGGAGGAGTGCTTCGGCTTCGGCTACCAAATTGTCGAAAAGGTCCATGGCGAAAGAGTAGGTCTGATTTGCCTTATTTACTGAATGTGAGGAAAAGGACTTGCTTTATGGAACAGCGTTCTGTAGTATGAAAGGGTAGTAACTCGTGGGGGGAAAAACCGGGAGTCAAAAATGACCACACTTACCTACCTCGTATCCGCCGCCTTCGGTCGCCGCGGTTCACGCATTGCCGGCATGCCCCAGTATGGCGATGCCGTCGCTAAAGAGAGTCAGCTGCGCCGCCGCGAAGAGGCCTACGCCACTTTCGGCCGTTAGAACTTCTGGGTAGAGTTCTCCTACCCGCCCAGAGGAGTTTCTCGTGAAGGTTGAAGTGAACGGTGTTCGGCTCTTCTTTGAAGTTGTCGGCGAGAAATTGGAACTTCACGGGACTCAATTGGTCGAGAAGCCGACCCTGCTGGTCCTGCACGGCGGACCCGGTTTTGATCACCACGGCATGCGGCCATACTTCGATCGTTTTAGTGACGTCGCGCAAGTTATTTATTACGACCACCGCGGCAACGGCCAAAGCGAACGAGGTCCCCTCGAGTCACTGAATTTGTGGCAATGGGGTGACGACGTGAAAGCATTCTGCGATGTCCTTGGGGTCCAGAGCCCCATCGTTCTCGGGCACTCTTTCGGAGGCTTCGTGGCCGAGTCCTACATGACGCGTCACCCCGAGCATCCCGCCAAGGTCATCCTTTCGTCCACGCAGGGTCGTAGCGGCAAGGACGAAAGCTTCGCCACCTACCAGCGCCTGGGCGGTGCGCCCGCTGAGCAGGCGGCTCGCGCGGCTTTTACCGATCAGAGTCTCGAGAACATGCTGGAGTTTCAGCGTGTGTGCCGACCGCTCTATCACCGCACCGAGGGGCACGGACTCCCCACCCGACCGGGCATATTTACCGCCGAGACTCTCCTCTACTTCTGGCGTGACCACGTCGAAGTCTCCGATGGTGCATGGCGCGATTTCTCTTTTCTCGAAGGCTTGGCTTCCACTCAATGTCCGGTGCTGATCTTGGGTGGGGATGACGATCCCGCCTGTCCCCTTTCGTTTCAGGAAGAACTGGCCGCGGTGATTCCCCCGGCCTTGGTGAGTTTTCACCACTTCGCGAATTGCGGTCACGGCACGTACTTTGACTGCCCCGAGGAAACCGAACGGGTGCTCAGGGACTTTCTGGTGGAGTCCACACACCCTGCACAGTGATGTGTCCCGCCGGGCGACGGGCGAGTAGTTTTATTCGGGAGAACTGCGAGACGTTCTCCCGAAAGATACGGGGAGAACCATGAAATTCACGACCGACTTGCCTCCTTTCGAGCTCACCTACAGCGACGTATTTCTGGTCCCGAGCTACTCCGAAGTGGAATCTCGTTTGGACGTGGACTTATCCACGCCCGACGGGATTGGAACCATCCCCCTCGTGGTGGCCAACATGAACGCCGTGGCGGGTCGCCGCATGGCCGAAGTCACCGCGCGACGCGGCGGCATCACCGTTCTGCCCCAGGACATGCCCTTTGACGTGGTCGCCCGCACGGTGGCCGCCGTCCGAGCCGCTGATCCCGTTCTCGACTCCGCTCTCACTCTCGGACCGAGCGACACCGTTAACGACGCCTTGAACATCGTGCACAAGCGTGCCCATGGTGCCGTGGTGGTGGTGGACGGCGAGCACCGGCCCCTCGGAATCTTCACCGAGAAAGATGGTGACGGACTCGACCGTTTCACCAAGGTGGAATTCGCCATGAGCCGCCCCGTGGACACCGTGTCCGCACGACTCAGTCCTACCGAAATGTATGAGGAACTGAGTCAGCGCCGACTAGGTGTGGCCCCAGTCGTTGACCAGCAGGGCCGCCTCGTGGGCGTAGTGACCCCTACTGGTTGCGTACGATCCACTATTTATCGGCCCAACACCGACGATCAGGGTCGACTGAACGTGGCGGTGGCGGTGGGAATCAACGGCGACGTCGCCGGTCGTACCTCGCGCCTAGTGGAACTTGGCGTTCGCACCATCGTGGTCGACACCGCGCATGGCCATCAACGAAAGATGATTGAAGCCATTCGCCTCGCGCGCGCGGCCGCTCCCTCGGCCACCATCGTGGCCGGTAACGTCGTCACCGCTGACGGCACGCGAGAACTTCTCGATAGTGGGGCGGACATTGTCAAAGTAGGCGTGGGCCCCGGAGCCATGTGCACCACCCGCGTAATGACGGGTGTAGGCCGACCGCAGTTCACCGCCGTGGTGGAATGCGCCGCGGCCGCTCGCGCAGCGGGTGGGCACATTTGGGCGGACGGTGGAATTCGCCACCCCCGTGACGTTGCGCTGGCTTTGGCTGCGGGAGCCAGCAACGTGATGTTCGCTTCGTGGTTGGCGGGTACCTACGAAAGCGCCACCGACCTTTTGCACGACGAACTCGGTCGCAAATATAAAGAGAACTACGGAATGGCGTCTCGACGTGCCGTGACGGGACGCACGCAGGCCGAACACGACATGGAGCGCGCCAAGAAGCAGCTCTTCGAAGAGGGCATCAGTTCTTCGCGTTACTACCTCGACCCTCAACGCCCCGGCGTGGAAGATCTCATCGACCACATCATGGCGGGTGTGCGTAGTGCCTTTACCTACGCCGGCGCTCGTACCGTTGTCGAATTCGCCGAGCGCGCAGTGGTGGGTGTGCAGTCAGCCGCGGGATACTCCGAAGGGCTCCCCCGTCCCACGAACAGCTAGGCGGGTTCGACAGGTATTTCTGATGTCCATTTCGTGACGACGCGATAATTCTCGTCATCCAATTGACATCATGGGGTGGTAACGATGGCTCAATGGTGATCCAAATGCGGACGAACAGTTTTCGGTATCTCTACATATTTCCTGATAAAAGACTATTTTTGACCCATACTCCCTATTCTTGACTAATTTAGTAATGAATAGGGGAATTGATTCCCCCGGAGATAAAGGACGACATCGTGACAAAGGCGGAGACGGAAGTCGAATCGGTCAAACGGTCCAGCAACTTTTTACGTGGCGAGCTCGCGCAAGAACTTCGTTCAGATAGCCCTTCGGTGAGTAACGAGAGTGAACACATTTTGAAGTTTCACGGCGTCTACGCGCAGGACAACCGCGACGTGCGACGTGAGCGGGCGCAAGCCGGCGAAGCCTTGGATTACATTTTCATGACGCGAGTGGTTATTCCTGGTGGTCGCCTGAGCTCCGAGCAATGGTTGGCCCTGGATGCCGTGGCCGAAGATCTTGCTGACGGTTCCATTCGGCTCACTACCCGCCAGGCCGTTCAATTTCATGGCACCATCAAGTCCGAACTACGTCCGCTCGCCGAATCCTTGGATGCGTACCTGTTGAGTTCCTTTGGTGGCTGTGGCGACGTGGTGCGCAACGTCGTCATGTGTCCGCACCTCCCCTTCGACCCACGCCACACCGATCTCGATACCTTGGCGTCGTCTATCTCTACGCGTTTTCGTCCCAAGACTCTCGCACACTGGGAGATTTTCGTTGACGGAAAGGTGGCCGCTTCGCGCGAGTCCGACGACGAACAGCCTTTCTACGGCGACACCTACCTACCGCGAAAATTTAAAATCGCCATCGCCCATCCCGAAGAGAACTGCGTGGACGTCTTCGCCCAGGATGTGGGTCTGATACCTATTACCCTGAGCGACGGGCAACAGGGTTTCACCGTTCTGGTGGGAGGGGGGCTCGGACGGAGTTACGCCAACCCCGACACCTTCGCCCATCTCGCCGTACCGCTCACCACTCTGCCCGCGGTTGAAATCGACGAATTAATCGCCGCGATCCTCTCCACCTACAAAGACCTTGGTGACCGCACCGATCGCAAGCGCGCCCGCATGAAGTACGTCGTCGCCGACCACGGTATCGACTTCTTCCGTGCCGAAGTCGAAAGTCGACTCGGACGATCTCTGCCAGATCCACGTTCGCTCCCCAGGTCGTTTGCGGGCCACGACCACTTGGGCTGGGAGCAGCAGCCCGACGGTTCATGGAATATCGGCATCCGTATTCCCGCAGGACGGGTACGCGACAGCGAGGCCAGCCAGGTGCGCACCGCGCTACGAGCCCTCGCGAGCGGGCTTCGTATTTCCTTCGTGCTCACCCCTCAGCAAGATCTGATTGTCACCGGCATCGCCTCCGACGAGAAGAACTTTGTCGCCGGACACCTCGCCAGCCACGGCGTACGTCTACTCGAAGAGTTAGGTCGCGTCGAGCGTTCGGCCCTCGCCTGCCCCGCCTTGCCAACCTGTAGTCAAGCGCTCGCCGAATCAGAACGAGTTCTTTCCAGTCTGGTCAGTGACGTGGAGAACACTCTGGAAGCCCACGCTCCGCAGCGGCAACCCTTGCAACTACGCCTTACTGGTTGCCCCAATGGTTGTGCCCGCCCCGCCGTGGCCGAGGTGGGTGTGGTCGGTCGCACTAAGTCGACCTACGACGTCTATGTCGGTGGCGGGCCTCGTGGGGACCGTTTGGCCGTACTACTGCGCGAGAAAGTGAAATTGGCAGAAGTCGGCGAAACGCTCGCTCCCTTGTTCCAACGCTGGAGCGCCGAGGGCCTCCCCGATGAAGCCTTCGGAGACTTCGTGAGCCGGGCGGGTCTCTCATGACGGTCTACCTCGTGGGAGCCGGGCCCGGCGACGCCGACCTGCTCACCGTGCGCGCCGCCCGACTGCTGGCTTCAGCGGAGGTGGTCGTGCACGACCGGCTCATTGACCCCAGCGTGTGGGAACTAGTTTCACCCCACACCGAGAGAATCGACGTCGGCAAAATTCCTGGCGGTTCTTCCAGCCAAGAGATGATCAACGCCCTACTGGTTTCCTTGGGACAACGCTACGAAAGGGTCGTGCGCCTCAAGGGTGGTGACCCCTTCATCTTCGGACGTGGTGGCGAGGAGGCGCTTGCCCTGCGTGCAGCCGATATCTCGGTCGAGGTCATCCCGGGCATTTCCTCCGCCTTCAGCGCTCCGCTGGCCGCCGGAATTCCCGTTACCCATCGCGGGCTCTCGCAAGGAGTGGTGGTGGTCACCGGCCACGTTCGTCCCGGCGCGAGCTTTCAGCTCGCTGCGGTAGCTCACCCCGATTTCACTTTGGTCATCTTGATGGGCGTGGCACAGCGCGCTGCGATTCAAGCCGAACTCTTGTCGGTGGGCTTGGCCCCTGCGACGCCCGTGGCGATCATCGAAAGGGCGTGGACGAGCAGTCAGCGTGTGCAGCGTGTGACTCTCGATTCCCTCGACCGCGTAGAAGTTGAGAATCCGGCCACGATTGTGATCGGGGCCGTCGCAGCGCTCAGCGTGGTGGAGGTCATGGGAGAACTCCAGGTGGCGGGGGTCGCGTGATTCCTCTGGCCTTTCACCTGTCTGGACGTAAAGTCCTCGTTATCGGTGCCGGTCGCGTGGCGGAGGCCAAATGGAAACTGCTTCTGGACGAAGGAGCCGTAGTCACCGTTATTTCCCCCGAGGCCCTCGTGAGCATTCCCGACGCGGTCACCTATCTGCCGCGCCGGTACCACGCGGGTGACCTCGACGGCTTCGTGTTAGTCATCGTTGCCGTGGGCGACAACGTGGTCAATGCCGCCGTGGTGGCCGAAGCACAGCAACGCGGAATTTGGATCAACGTGGTGGATAATCCGTCCCTGTGTGACTTCTATTTCACTGCCGTGCATCGCGACGGTGACGTGGTGATATCGGTGTCCTCCTCGGGGTCGGCACCAGCCTTGGCGCAGGCAATTCGAGACCGTATCCGATTGCTCCTTCCCCGCCACCTCGGCGAGGTCGCAGCCACCTTGCGTCGCGAACGCGATCTCCTCCACGCCGAAGGTCAATCCACCGAAGATTTCTCGTGGCGTGAGCGAATTGAAGAGTTATTGACCGAACCAAAGGCGCGGATTTAAGCAGTATCGGGAGTAGGGCCGGTGGGGATCGAACCCACAACCAAGGGATTATGAGTCCCCTGCTCTAACCATTGAGCTACGGCCCTGCAAACAACGACTCAGACGCTAACACCCGTCGCTCCCTTGTCGTACTCTTGCGGGGTGACCCAACTTCGTGCCCGTAGTTTCGAACCCAACGACCACCTGACCATCACCTTGCCGGGGGGCCAGCGCGCGCACCGCGACCACGTCAGCCAGTCCGATCGTGTCGCCAAGACCTTCTACGAGGTACGTCCCGGAGTGTGGAACTTCGTCGGTAATGGATTCTCGAATCAAAGCTTCGTCGAGGCTCCCGACGGCATCATCGCCATCGACTCGGGCGAGTCGGTGGAAGAGATGCGTGAAGCCATCCACGAGTTACGCCGGCACACCAGCAAGCCCATCGTGGCTGCGCTGTACACCCACTTTCACTACGTGGCGGGCACCAAGGCCATTGTGGAAGAGACCGGCGAAGTGAACTTTCCCATTTGGGGTCACGAACGCATTGCGGGAAACCTCGTGCGGGCCACCACCGAAATTGGACCCACGTACGCCCGTGGCGTGATTGAGCAATTCGGAATGTTCCTCCCCGACGATGGCCCCGACGGTTTGGTGAATGCCGGCCTCGGGCCCTACTGGCGAGACGCCGCCCACGCACCATTCTCGCCAGGATTTATCGCGCCCACCCACACCTTCGGTGACCAAGCCGTCACCATCAACGTGGCGGGGCTGCAGGTCGACGTCACCCCCGCACCTTCCGACGCCGACGACTCCGTGACCTTCTGGTTTCCCGAGTTGGGACTTTGCGTCAACAACGCAGTGTGGCCCGTACTTTTCAATGTTTTTGCCATCCGTGGCGAGGAGTACCGCGACCCTCGGGTACTCGTCAAAGGTATTGAGCACATCTTGGGCCTGGCTCCGGAGTACCTCGTCGGTGCCCACGGTCCACCCCTCACGGGACAAGCCGACATCCTGCGGAGGGTCACGGTGTATCGCGACTCGATTCAGTACCTCTGGGACCAAGCCGTACGCGCCTCCAACGCCGGACTCACCAGCACCGAGGTGGGATTATCGGTGAGCCTCCCTGACGCGTATGACGCCGACTACCTGACATCCGAGCTCTACGGGGTAGCCGAACACCACCTCCGTCAGATTCAAATGGGACTCTTCGGTTTCTTCGACGGTGACGAAGCCAATCTCTTTCCCCTCCCCACCCCCGAGCGCTCGGCTCGCCTCATTGACGGCTTCGGTGGACGCGCAGAAGTGCGACACCAAATGCAGGTCGCCATCGACGGCGATGATCTGCGATGGGCTTTGGAACTAGGAAGTTGGTT
>Ga0136642_1000007_pt1 | contig 157456 bp, 138 predicted proteins | sample LowCatLa1302831Y_FD_115313 | JGI IMG/M metagenome (GOLD analysis project Ga0136642, IMG submission 115313) | Freshwater microbial communities from Lower Cathedral Lake, Yosemite National Park, California, USA - 13028-31Y | ecosystem: Environmental > Aquatic > Freshwater > Lake ... | reverse complement strand
CCTGTAATACGCCCCGCGCTCACATCCTCACGGGACACATAGCTGACCGCCCGACTACGCCGCGCCGGCCCAAAGCGGGCAACCAAGCGCGTCCACAAATCCCAATCCTGACACGCCACAAAATGCTCATCAAAGCCACCCACGGCGCGCACGCGCGCGGTGGTCATCAACGCTTGGCTCCCGACCCAGTTGTAATGCAACAATGCATCGAGCGAAATGTACTCGCCACGATGCACGATGGGACGTCGCCAGCCGTCACGCTCTTGATAAAACCCCGCACACACAAATGCATCCTCGTCGCGGTACGCGGCGAGTAACCCCGATACATGAGACGGCAGCATCAAATCATCGTCATCGATTCCAGTGATCCATGCCCCTTGCGCCACACGAATGGCCGCATTACGCGCACGTGCCGCACCCTGTTGAGTGGCCAGTCGCAGGTACTTGATGCGCGCATCAGCACGCATGAGAGATGCCACGCGCTCAGGAGTCGTATCGTTTGAGGCATCGTCCACCACCAGTAACTCAAAATCCGCATGGTCCTGCTGCTGCACAGATTGGATTGCTTCCACCAAGCGATCCGCACGATTGCGGGTCGGCAAATAAATTGAGACGCACGGCATGCGTTAGGACACGCTCTTTGCAAGAATCGTAAAAACACGCTCCCACAGCGCATCCACGTCGAACGCCATCTGCCGGCACAAGGCAAGCGCATGGCTATTCACACCCCGAAACTCCAAGAGTGGCTCAAGCAACTGCAGCGCATGACTCACGTCCGGTGTCGACAACAAATTCGCGCTTGCCGCAAAATCTGTAAATAACGCTTGGTATTTATGGCTCCAAGACGTCCCGATACAGGGAACCCCCTGTGATAACGCATGCACGCAGCCATGATAGCGCGACGAGATCACCAAGCCTGCCGCACCAATCACGCCTTTCACCGCTGCCGGGTCCTCCTCGCGGATCACCCGCCTATCGCTTACTGACGCTGCAAGCACATCACACAAGGCCAGGTCCTCGGCACCGCCGTGATTCAGGATACGCACCAAGTGGCCACGCGCTGTCATCGTCTTGATCAGACGCACGAGCATTGGCACATAATCGGTCTGCCAGTCTCCGGTCGTATCGGGATACAGTTGACTTGGACGATCCAACAAGCGTGCGTTGGGAATCACCAAGACCGTGCGCGCAGTCACGCCAGAGGCTGCGAGCGCACTGTGATTCGCTGCCATGCCAATGGTGATGTCCGGCGCACGCAGTAGCACAGATGGCGCACCACACAGCAACTTTTCGACGTGATCCTGCGAAACGTCATCGCGTGGGCAGATCAATGCCGCACGCCGCAAGGCAGCACCAAAGACCTGAAAACGAGGTGATGTAAAAGGACCAAAGGCTTGCGGCATAAAAATATACGGTCGACCACGCGCCTGCATACGCACGAGCTGCGCGGCCGTTTGTGATGCACTCACCACACCCCACCGATCGCCATACGCGTAACCGGACACATCAAGCACCGCGGACAGGCCAGGCTCACACACCCTGTGACGGCGCAGTAGCCAACGATGCAGCGCGCGCGGCAAGTGATAGGCGAGCGGCGTTAAATCGAATTCACGCCGATGCAAGCGTATCCGGTTTACGGCAGGCACCGTGCCAAGTTCTGCAGGACTTGCATTAGGCCCTGTGCTCATCGCAAAGCGCGCCTGCGGAAACCGCGCGCTTAAGCGCTGCAGACTCGCTGCCAACATCAGGCGCGCACCTTGATTGCCGAACTGCGCCCCTTTGATCTCAATCAGCACACGAATGCGCTCGATGGTGCAAGAATCACTGCATTAACTCGCGTAGTCATTGTGCGTACGCAGCAGCGAGTGACTGGATTTTTTTGCCGAATACGGCACGCCTCCCATCGGATCGGCATACCCGATCGCCAGCAACATCACAGGCCGTATGTGTCTTGGTAACTCCAGTGCCCGGTCCATCTGCCGTTCCAGCATTTCGATGTCAGGCCAGTTGATGGGACAGCTCGACAGGCCTAACGTTTCGAGTGCCAACATCAGCTGCATCGCAACGAGCGCGCCATCAATGTAAATCAAGTGGCGATCCCGCGCAGACTCAAACGCACTCAAATCACCCAACACGACCATCAAAGCCGAAATGTTGTGCGCATAACCTGCGGTCCCCATGGCAATACTCGCTACGCGCACAGCCTCAGCTGGCTCATCGATGTAACGAAAAAACAAAGGCTGACGATTACATGCCGAGGGCGCTTCCAGTGCCGCACTCACGGCCTGATCAATCAAAGCCCGCGGCACGGCCTCACGCGTAAACCAACGTACCGACCGTCGCTGCCGGCAAAGTGCATGAAAGTCGGCAAAACTCACCTCCGCCTTGGGGAGACTGTGTTGGGCACGCGGCACTGCCGATGGGTGCGCGGGCTGCACCGATGCCAAAGCGTGGTACTCGTCGCGCAGCGATGCAAGGCTGGGGACATTGGTGAGCGCCGCAAAATAGGCGGCCAACACCGCGCCGGCCCATTGCAGCTCCGCCGAATCAAAGTCCGGCACCTGCAGCGCCTGCGCGTAGGCACGGACTGTCTCATGAATGTAATCCTCCGCAAAGACTGCCTTACGCGGCTGCATCACCAGTCCCTTCTCAAGACGATGCACATTACGGCGCAATAACGGATTCGTGCGTGTCACGTCGCGCATGCTCCGGTATTGGGCGAGACCTGCTGCCACTGCGCGGCGCTCACGCGCATATGTCGCGCGACTGATGATCCGATGCAGTACTGTCCCTACGACGCTGTGACGCAAATAGCGCAGTGATGTCAGCACACAAGCCGAAAACAATCGGGTCATGGCACGTCTTACTCTATGGTGAGGTGAACCGCTCTCGCGTACACCATACAACGCGACTGTGCAAACAGTCTAACCACGCTTGCAACACTCACAAAATCAGCACACCAAAAAAAACGGCGGGGCACTGCCCCGCCGTCTTTAACACTCAACTCAACCTGCTGGATTACAGCGTGTTGTTGTTCGATGTGTTGATCACGATATAACGCTGACCATTCTGCACGTAGGCGCTGTAGATCTGCGAACCGTTCTGGCTCGGGAACTCTGCAGCCACTGCCACCCAGACCTTGCCGTTTGCAGGCAGCGTTGGGAAGCAGCTTGCCACTGCCGCATCAACGGCACCTGACAACTGCGTGACACCAGCCGCGGCGGCTGTTGCAACGTTCTTTTCTGTGCAAGCCGTACCCGCGGCACCGACCGTCACAGATACTTTGCCGGGCTTGCCAGTTGCGTTCGTGACGTAAATCACGCGCGACAACGTGCCTTGCGCATCGTATGGCATGTACGGAATAAACGCTGTGAAGCCATTTGTAGTCCACGCACCTGCTGGACCCGACGACAACACCTCAGAGGCAGGAGTGTTTAACGCATTCTGCCACGTTACAGACGTCTCTTGCGTAAACGAGCCTACCGAAAACGGCAGCAACTCCGAACCGCCACCCGCGCTCGTACCGCTCTCCACCTGAACATAGGTGCTGTTGCCTGGAGCATACGAGTACGACGTGACGCTGCCACAACCGACATTAACCTTCCCGAACACCTGATCGTTGAAATCGGTGGTGTACAGCGCGCCAGGCGCTGCGGCGGAGTCATCGCAATTCGTTCCACCGTTATCAGCAAAACTGAAATTGCCAGTCACGACTGTTTGAACTTTGGGGCTTGCGCCCAAACCAACGGACAATGCGCAAGCGCCCTCTGCCGGGGAGGAGGAGCTGACGCAATAGTCGCTAGTCTGAACCTCTAGTTCGCGCGAATAAATGCTCGTGAAGTCCACACCAAAGCTACCCGACGTCAAATCAATCGTCGCGTTAAGGCCGTTATTGGACTTGTCTACCACTGCTGAGTACTGCTCCACAACTGCCGCCAGCGGCAGGCAACTTACAGCCGGTGGTAGACTCGGATTGACGTAGCCTTGACCCGAGTGCGCGTAATCAATTTTCACGCCTCCTGCAACTGAAAACAATTTAGCCGCTACGTTCAAGACCGCACCTGCGCCCGCAGCCTTGAGCTTCGCGATGGTGGTCGATACACCAGTCACGTGACAGCAAGAGGAACCAGTGCTGGATCCTGAATTGTTGACGTAATCGTAGGAGCCGCCTGCGCCGGTGCCCACTGCCGGAACCAGTACGGTGCCCTTACAGGTGACTGTAGGCGCTGAGGTATTCGTCAGCGGAATACCGGAGAACGACAGGGTTAGGCTGTTGTCCGGCGCTATATCGAGCATGTTGTCGATGTAAAAGTCGAACGTTTCGGTCGCTGCCGATGCCGAGGCCAACGCTTCCGTTGTGTAAACATGTCCAGGATACGCGTAAATGTTCGCAGCAGCACCTGCCGCACCACTAAATCCGAGGGCCGCTGAAACCGCAGCAGCGAGTCCCATCTTTTGTTTGAACGTCATGTGTGACATTGCTCCATTAAACTGATTGATGATGAGCCTCGAGTGCGGCCCTGATGCCTAACTAAAAAATCCCTAAACCTCGTAAACCAGACCAGCAGTCTTCACCGAATGAATCCGACTAGTTGAATAGCATTTTAGAGCCGCCACACTAGATGTCAACACCTAATGCAGTAATTGCAGCAATTTTTCAGTCCGCATCACCATGCGAAGGCTTTGATGTTGTTTTTTCACAACATCACGGGTGAGGAGTGGTGACCGGGGCAGCCGCTCCAGGCAGCGTGATGTACTGCATCGCGCGCTGAACGCCGCCTTTCACCGACTCCCAGTCGTCTGATGATTCGAGTACCCGAGGAGTGATCAAGAGCACTAATTCAGTTTTTGCGTGGGTTTTCGACACAGAATTAAACAGCCAACCCAATCCCGGAATGCTGCCTAAGCCCGGTACGCGCGTCGAGCTCACCGAATTGTCCATGGAAATCAGCCCCGCAAGCAGAACCGTCTGGCCTGATTTTGCCACCACTTCCGTCCGCACCGAGCGATCAAAAAATGTAGGCGCTCCTGCAACGCTGGAGGCTCCCGGGACCGTATCTGAAATCGTTTGATCGATGCGCAAGACCACGGTGCCTTCGGCATTGATCGTGGGACTGATCGACAAGGTCAAACCCGTGCGTCGATACAGCACGCTGGTCACCGTTAAGCTCGAGGTTGTGGGACTCGACGTAGTGGCCCCCAAAGTGGGCACATCGTTACCCACCGTAATCGATGCTTCAGCGCCATCGCGCACGATCAAAAACGGATTCGACAGAATATTCACCTGCGAATCGTTTTGTGTCAGCGTCGCCTTCACGCTATTTGTGATGTTCGAAATGTAATTCAGCGCGATGCCACCGCTCGGCAATCCTAACTGCCCCACCGTACTCGCCGCGGCCTTACCAGACGACGATTTCAAGGCAAATTCCACACCGTGCGCGAAGGCACCGGTCATATCCACTTCGGCCAACGTCGCTTCAATTAAGATTTGCCGTGGTGCTATATCCAAGCGCCGAACCATCGGTAGCAACGCTTCATAGCGCGGCCCCGTGGTATAAAAAATCAGTGAATTCGACCGAGGGTCCACTGACACAGTCACGCCATCACCGCGAATGGACATCATGGACTGCTCACCACGATTGCCACCGCCAGCACTGCCGGCCTCGCGCCGCTGCAGCGTGCCCGATGAGCCAGATGCACCTCTGCCGCCGCCCGCACCACCGACCCCTGAGAGCCCCTCTCCACTCGCTGTGTCCCCGAGGGCCGAACGCGTATCGCGCGCAGAATTACCTCCCTCGACAGTACCGATCCCACCGGGGGGACTAATCAAAGCACGCAGTGATAAGCCTAAATCCAACGCACGCGCGTACTTTGGGTGATACACAAAATACTGCTCCGCCGTGCCCTTGCCCGGCCGATCAATTTGGCGCGTCCAATATTCCGCACGCGCCAGCAACTCTTCGCTCGTCGCAAAGACCACCACCGACCCTAAGCGCTCGAGCGGCACCAAGACCAGCGTTTTCCCATCACCCCCGCGCCCAAGACCGACCGGCACGCCCTCGTTTTCCATCAAGGTCATGAGTTGATCGGTATAGTCTTTGGTGCCGATGTACGTCAAATTGACGACCGCAAGCGCGCTCGCCCGCGTGGCCGGTTGATCAAGGAGTCGCACCACATCCAGCACCTTCAACACCGCATCGCGCTCACCTGTCACAAACAGCGCCGAGCGACTGTTATCGGAGACGACTTGCGCATCGACGAGGTCCTTCAAGGTCCGCTCGATGTTGGCATTGGCGCCATAGCGCAGTGGCACGATTTGTAAAATCGTGCTCGGTGCATCCGGCACATCCTCGGCTTTCGCGCCAAGGCCAATCACCACATTGTCTTTGCCTTTGCCATCCGCCGGCACCACAAAATACACATCGTCCTTGAAATGCACAGCGATATGTCGCGGTGTGAAAATGTCGGCAACCAACTTGTAAATGGCGCGACTACTCACGGGCGCCTGTACATTCAAGGTAATGGGCTGTTCAAGACCCGGGATCCCCTCAGCGATCACATAACTGACTTGCAGCAAATCACCAAACACATAATGCAAAAAGTCCTTCATCGGCATTGCATCCGATGCCGCAGTCAACTTGTTATCGGCGGGGAAATTATCCGATAAATCGTGCTTCATGGGCTCGGCCCCCACGCGGGCAGCCGCATTGAGGCGCAGGACCCCGGTGTTTAATTGCGACAGCGCCTGCGGCGTCGCTTCAGCGCTTTGCTCAGCACTCGTCTCGCGCGGATCCAATGCCGCCATCGACGACAGCGCAAATCGCGAAGGCCCCGCGCAACTCGCGAGCAACGCGGTAACTACAACCAATAGCATGCGACCGTTCATGTAGAGCCTCTCGTGGCGCGGTGTCATGCGCGCTGTAACCACAACCATCCCATCCTTCAAAGCCAACTCGGGCGACGAGTGATCCGACGCCGCCATCATTGCGCTCCCCCACCGCGCGATCCCGCCCCTTTGGCACCAGAACCACGGCCTAAGTTCCCCTTGCCTACGCCGCCACGTTGCTTGCCCTCGCCACGTTGCTTGCCCTCGCCACGCGCTGGACGCTCCCGTTTCGGCGGTGCCTGCTGCTCGCGCTCCGGCCAATCGCCGCGCTGATGTCGGCGCTTACCGGCTGCGGTCTCAACAACGGTGCCCTCCGCAGCCGCGGCCCCTGGCGGGTGCGACTGCCCCGACTTAAACAATCCCAATTCACGCGTATCGGCAGCGTAAACCAATGTGGCGGCACGCGCCGATAAGCCGCTCACCTTCCAGTCGTGCACCGTGTCGCCTACAACAACATGCTGATACTCGGCCGTTAAGTTGCCGGGTAACCACGCCGCAATGACACCACTCAACGCATCGCGGTTTGTGAACATTCCCACCAACGCAAACTGCCAGCTCTGCGGATCTGGTGGTCCGTTTGGCTGCTCGGTAGGATCTTTGAGTACAGGAAACCACGCATGCATCGTGGTTTGCATCTGCGCCAGTGTCTGACCACCGCGCAGCGCCACAGGCACCTCAGTCGTGACAGTATGCAGCGACGCATTACGCCCCACATACAAGCGGCGCCCAAAATCACCTCCCGCGAGCAGCAGCGCCAACACCACGAGCGATACCACTTGTAGACGTGGGCTCATGGTGCCGCCTGCACACGATAAAATAAATCGCCGACCAGTGTGAGCGTACCGAGCGTACGGCCCAGTTCTGCCGTTTCCACTTTGCTGCTCACTTGCACTTCACGCACTTTTAATGACGGCAAAGTGCCTTCCAAGCGTGTGTGCAGCGCCGCAAGATCAGCCAAAGGCCCATCCACCTGCATGCGGATGCGACCGTAGCTCAACCCCGCATCTTTAACAGCACCATCTAAAATCCAATCAAACAGCGTCAGCTTCAAATTCGCGCTCGCCACAATCTGACCGATTTGTTGCTGCATGACCAAGCGATACGCCTCGGCACTTGGTGTGCTTGGAAACTGTGCCTGCGCTTCGGTAGTAGTCGCCTTCAGTGCCGCTTCGGCCCCTAAAATCGCGCTCTGGTGTTGTTTGACTCCGACCGATCGGTCCAAGTGCTTGGTTAGAACCTGCAGCCGCTCGTGCCAGGCGCTTTGTGTTTGCAGCGCAGGCACAATGGCAAAGCGCAAAAGTGCAAGACCCACCAGCGCGCCTATCAACAGGACCTTGCGCGATGGACTCACACTAACCATGTGGCACCGCCACGAATCGAAAAGTAATCGTAAAGTCCTGCCGCACGCCTTGACGCACAGGGGACGCAAAGCGCGCCCCACTGACCGCCGGATCAGCTGCCACCGCCGCCAACACATCGGTTGCCACTGGGGCACTGCCATTCAAGGTGGCTTTACCATCCACAATCGATATGTTGCGCAACATAGCGCCCTTCTGCCACGCAATGAGCGCCACATGCCACAGAGGATAGCTCGGTTGACGATCATTAATCACTTGCGCCAGCGCGTGCTGTGTACGCGCCATCCCCTCCATATGGTGCTGGCTTTCAATCAGTGCCGACACCTCAGGACCCAAGGCTTTGAGTTCAACTTCGCGACGCCATTGCGTGATCGACAAATACCCAAAGCCCAGTGCGAGGTAGGCTACAAAAATCACCGCGAAGGTGATCGCGAGCGGCTGCCACGCGATGCCAGCGCCCACCCGCATGCCGGGCTTCAAAAAGCGCAACCAAATATCCGCACTTAACTGACTCAGCCCCTGCCGCACACGCTCAGCCGACGCGGCCCGATCGATGTGCTCGGCGTCCTGATCCGGATCAAGACCCGTGGCCATCGCAAATACCGAGGCGACGCGTACTGCGCCGCCTGCAATCTGACTGACGCCGGAGGCAGCCAAAAAATACTCGAGCCCATTGCCACACACGATCGCAACCCGCTGTGCCGGCAGCGTCTGCGCCAACACCAAACTCTCAGGGATTACCCACACCGTGGCATCGAGCTGCTCAAGCACACCAGGCAGCAACTCAAAAAAAGCCACATCGTGCCGCTCGTTGAGCCACGGCCCAATCAAGGTCAAGGTCGGTGGACGCCCCTGCAACTCTTGCGCCAAAACCCGCCGCAAGTCGCGCAAACTACGGATGGGGTAGGCTTTGCGGCGCTCTGCATAATGCTCGCGCCCAAGCACTGTTAAGAGTGCACGGCCTTGCATCGGCTCACCGAGTACGCTGCGGCGCGTATCCGTCAGCCACACCATCCGGCGCGCCAACGCCGTGGCCAGCCACTGCTTAAGTCTTAGCAACACGCCATTACCTGCACGATTTCTTCCTCACGTCTGCGAATCCTTTGTGGCAGTGCCCGACAAAGCGCGGTGTGACCACACACTGAGCGCCTCTTTATCATAGGGTTTTAACACCACCACCGTGTCACGGCGCACCATCACGCCATGGTACTCCAAGGTGAGCCCCAAACGGATGCCAGGACCGGGATAAAACGTCGTGGATTCGTTTGCCGACAAACCCGTCAGGGCATTGACTGCGCTCTGATCGAGCCCACCGGCAAGGCGCATGTCAATCAACCCTTGGGCCGCACTCGGCGTCTGAGTGGCGCGTAACAGAATCGCCGGTGCAGTCAAGGGATTAAAACCCACCGTTGGGTATAGCGTGAGTAACGGCTCGAGTTGACTGTACAAGGCCTCGTCCATGGCCTGCAGATTCCGCAATTCCTCCAAGGCCTGCAGCGGTGTGGACGTCACCGGAATCGGACTTGCAGTTGGCGCACTGCTACTCACTCCCATCGCAGGATCATCCGCCATTCCCATCAACTCAGGCCGACGCAAGCCACCCAGGACGCCTTGATACGCAAGCAGTTGATCGCCCAACACAGTCGCACGCGTGGGCTCCACACCCAAGAGCCCCAGCAAAGCCATCAGTTGCGCACTGTTACTCGTCGATACCGGCAGCAACCCAGACATGTCCTGCAACTGAAAGGTAATCGAGTCCACCGTAAACGGTTCGCCATAAAAATTCCAAGCGGCGACGTACGGATTGATCGCCGGAGGCGCGTTCAACCCTGCCGCCGGAGCCAGTACCGAGGTAACCGCGGGCTTTAGCCACGGCTCAGTAAGTAAGGTGTATTCCATGGCCACTTCGCGCGACTCAGCACGCAGCTCCGCCTCCGTGCGATCCGCCAAAACCTGAGCGCGGTGCACCTGCTCACGGGCGGTGAGTCCCATTTGCAACATCAATAGCCCCAAGATGACGCTAAGCATCAGGACCAAAATCAGAGCAGTGCCGCGCTGGTGCTTCATTCTGGCGGCACGTATTTCAAAAGCGAGGAGTCCGCCCGCGACGGGACGAAAAACACGGCATGCATCTGACCGAGTTCGATCGCGATCCGCTCAGGATGCTGACGGCGCTGTATGCCATCGTACTCAGGATACCACTGCGGTCCTTGCCCCCCGACCACGCCGGGCGCCGTATCACCTTGATTGCGCGCCAACAAACTCTCCCAACCGTAGTACCGAAACACAGGCTCTGGAATATCGTACGCCACCACCATCCGGTGACTGAATGGCAAATTTTGTGCGGCATAGAGCAATCGCACAATCGTTAAAGGCGCTTCTTCATAAACCAAATTCCACGTGCCCGCCTCGGTCGCTTCCCGAAAGACACGCACCACCGCCATCGCATGCGGCGTAAACACAGGGCTGCCCGTCACCAAGGTCAAGCCCTCGTCGCGGCCTAAAAAATAAAATCCTAACTGTCCAGTCTGATCGCGCACCACCCAAGGAATCGCATCCTCAAGGGCGGTCGTCACCAGATCCAGCCGCTGCAGGCGCGCCTCCGTGCGATCAAAGCCACCGCGCCAGCCCGTCCACTGCTTGCTGTAGAGCGAATAACTCAAGGTCGCAAGCCCCACGACCATTCCAAAGATCGCCACCGCGATCAAAAGTTCAATCAACGTGAAGCCGCGGGACACCCGAATCGCCCGACCTCCCCTGTGGCGGCCCCGGTTTATACAGGTAGCCATGCCAACTCCTGATAGACGTAAACCCGCGTTTGGCCGTGAAACCGCAAGGTCAAGGTCACGTCGTACAGTCGAAACCGCGGCGGGTAACCAGACAGCACTTGTTTGGTCGGATCAAAGCGCTTGGGCGGTGAACCAAAGCGCGCCGTGGTCGCCTCGTACTCGTAGTCGACCCCCATCAAAATGCCACGCCCCTCACGGCCCTCTAGCGGCTCATTGCGCAAAGTATTGCGAATGTCGGCCGTGATCAGCGGGATCGGCGCAAGCATCCCCACCACCGACTCCGCCCGCCGAGTCGCAAGCAACGCACCGCGATAGGTTTCTGCGGTAATGGCAATGACCACAAACAAAAGCGTCGCTGCGATCAGCACTTCAATGAGCGTAAAGCCGCGCGCACGTTGGACGTGAGCACCAATCATTTGGCGTCCGTCAGCCAACGGTTCAAAATGATCGTGCGCGGGCGACCGGCTTGATTCAGTGTCAACGTGTCAGGACTCGCCAGTCCATGCGCATCGATATGAATCATCTGCTTCGGTGAAAAAAAAAGCTGCTGTAGCGCCAACGTTTTCGGCGCATCAGTCCCTATACGCCATTCGATGCCGGCGCCATCCGCCGTCAGGTCCACCTCACGCCCCTGCGCAAAGGCCCGAAACGCCAATCCCTCCATCGTGCGCTCGAGCATGAGCCACTCGGACTGCGAGCGCGCCTTTTCGACTTGATGGATGCCAAACGGCGCCACTAAGGCCCCTAAAAAACCAATAATCGTAAACACGATTAAAAGCTCAATCAGCGTAAAGCCTCGCGTGCACTGCCGCGCGCAGCACAGCGCCCTTGACCCACGGCGATCGAGCGCACGCATGGCCTAGAACTTCAAATCCGTGACGGAGGTGATGCTCAGCATCATGATCACCACCACACTGCCCACAATGAGCCCCATGAAAAGAATCAACAGCGGCTCAAGCAACGTCGTCAACCGTTGCGTCCAACTGGAGAACGCATCCCGACTGCGGCGCGCCACCTCGTTAAAGACCCGTGCGAGCTCGCCACTTTCCTCACCCACTTCCAAAAGCGACGCGTAAAAGTCTGGAAATAAGCGTGTTTGCCGCAACACTGTGGATAACTGCTCACCCCGGCGTACTTTATCCACCGCGATGGCAATCTCGCGCCGCAGCATCCCGTGGCGAATATTTCCCGTTGCCAGCGTCAATGCCCGATCCACGGGCAAGCCTGCATCCAGCATAAGACCTAAGCCACTCGCAAAGCGGATCCGCTCCACCATGGCAAGCGCATCGCGCAACCCAGGCGCACGAATCAACAAACGGTCTTTGAGATCGAGCACCGTGGCACTCGTGCGCGCGTACCACAAATAACCACCCAACACGCCCATGCCTAAGAGCACGAACCATTGGTAATGGCGCATGAACGCACTCGAGTTCAAGAGCATCGTCGTATACCACGGCAGTTCCTTCGCATCAGCGAACAAGGCCGTGAGATTTGGTACCACAAAGTTAAAAATAAACACGAGCGCCATCACGCACACGCCCAGAACTACCAAAGGATAGGCTGCGGCCTGCACAATTTTTTGGCGCATGTCGCGACGAAATTTTAAATCCTCTGCCAATCCCCGAAACACGTCCGGCAACTTACCGCTCGCCTCACCTAACGCAATCAAATTCACATACAGCGCATCAAAGACTTTGGGGTGCTGAGCCACCGCTTCAGACAACTGTTTGCCTTGCTTTAAATCCTCGGTCAGGGCGCTGAGTAATTGCGCGACTGCGCCACTTTTGCCCGCACGCTTTAAAATGCCGATGGCCCGGTCGATGCGCACCCCGCTTTCGAGCAATAAACTGAGCTCTGCGGTCAAGAACTCGAGATCACTCAATCCCACTGTTTCCGCACCAAGCCCGAGAGCGACCCGCCAATCGCGCGCCGTATCCACCGCCACAAGTTCGCTTAAGAGCATGCTGCGCGAGCTCAAGTCCAAGCGCGCCTGCTCAAGACTTTCGGCATCCACGGTCCCGGCGACCCGGCCACCCGACTCATCAAATCCCGTGTACCGAAACTGCTGCATCAGCCCGCCACCCGCAGCACTTCTTCAACCGTGGTCACGCCGTTTAAGGCCTTGGCAAAACCATCCTGCAAGAGCGTGCGCCAGCCTTGGCCTTGCGCATACCCACGCACACCGCTTAAAAAATCGCCGTCTTTTTTCAAGGCCCGCACATGCGCATCGCAGCGCAAATACTCCGCCACCGCCACCCGCCCCTTGTAGCCCGTATGTGAGCATGCATCACAGCCCTGGGCCTGCATCAGACGTGGCGCCGATAACTGCAAGCGTTCAGCGAGCGCCACCAACTGCAAGTCCTGCATTAACCGATTTGCCTCAGGATGGGGCGTAGCACACTGCGGGCACAGGCGCCGCGCCAAACGCTGGGCAATCACACTGCGCAGTGCTGCATTCAGCAAAAACTCCTCAACCCCCAAATCAAGCAGGCGAGTATAAGCGCTTGCCGCGTCATTCGTATGCACCGTAGAGAACACCAAGTGCCCGGTGAGCGCCGATTGCATCGCAATTGATGCAGTTTCCCGATCGCGAATTTCACCGATCATGATGATGTCCGGATCTTGACGCACGATGCTGCGCAAACCGGTGGCAAAATCAAAACCAATCGCTGGCTGCACTTGGACTTGATTGATACCACGCAACTGATATTCCACAGGATCTTCGAGCGTGACGATTTTGACTTGCTCGCTGTTTAGGCGACTTAAAAACGTATAAAGCGTTGTGGTCTTACCGGATCCCGTGGGACCGGTGAGTAATACCACACCGGAGGTGATCGCCAAATCCTCAAGTACCAAGGTCTCGATGTCATTGGACAGCCCCAACACTTTCATGTCATACACGAGCGCCGACTTGCGTAAAAAGCGCATCACCGCACTCTCGCCATCGGTCACTGGCAGTGCCGAACAGCGGATATCAATATCCTCGCCCGCCACACGAATTTCGATCTTGCCGTCTTGCGGACGGCGTCGCTCGCCGATGTCCATGCCTGCTAAAATCTTCAAGCGCGTAATGATTGGCAACACCATGGCCGACGGGATGGTGTCCACATCGTGCAGCACACCGTCGATCCGATACCGCACGCGCGCATGCCCGCCTTGCGGCTCCACGTGCATATCGGAGGCATTTTGCCTAAGCGCCCGCGTCATCAAGGAATTGAGTAAATTCACCGTCGGCGCTTCGGACGCGAGCTCACGCAGTCGGCCTTCTTCCACAGAACCGAGCAGTGTCCCTGCCACCGCATCTGCCGACCGGCCCAAGCGACCTTTTAAAATACCGAAGGCTTCTTCGGCCACCAGTAGCAACGTGAACTCAAAGCCTTTCGCCCGCAGCCAGTCATTCACTTCCAAATCAAGCGGCGCTTTGGTCACAAAGGTCCAGGCCGTGTCACTGCTCTGGCCATATGGAATCCAGCCGCGCGGTATGAGGAAATCCAGTGGCAGCGTTTCCAGCGCATCAGGCGGCGCCCAGCTCGCGGCGGCCGTCACGCTGAGCGTCTGCGCCCCCAGTAAGCGGGCATAAATATCGGGTAGGGCGTCTGAAGCGAGTCCACCCATGTTGACCAGAATCTGCTCAATGCGGCCGCCGTACTTGTGTTGATACTGACGCGCCTTCTCTAAATCCTCCGCCTGGACTCCAAAATCAGCAAACAAGGTAGCGAGTTGGCTCATTGCAGTGTGATGTCCGCATCGTCGCCCTCGCCACCGGGACGCCCGTCCTTGCCGTAGGACAAAATTGCATAGGGCTTACCGTCCTCACCCGGGACGGTGTAGACGTAGGGATTCCCCCACGGGTCCAGTGGCACATCCCGCGGCAAATACGGCCCGTCCCAACCCTTCTTGGTGCTGTGGCGCAGCTCATCCAATGTGGCCGGGTACTCGCCCAAATCCAGTCGATACGTGTCAAGCGAGGTGGTAATCATCTGCATCTGCGCAAGCGCCGTCTTGCGTTGCGAGGAACTCACTTTGGAAAACATCGCAGGCGCCACCAACGACAACAGCAAGCCCAAAATCACGATAACAATCAACAGCTCAATGAGCGTAAAGCCAAAGTGACGGCGGGCAGACGGGCAAGTCGACTTCAGACGCATGGTGGCTCCATGGCAGCAAGATAGTGGGCGCAGTATAGCCTAAGTCTCTGAAATTCTTAACGATGAATCCAACCCTGGCGCTGACTACCCACCGCACGAGGCCCCGACGTCATCCGTGTACAGACGGACGTTACGACCCTGAAAATCTCAGCGAGTTCCCCTCACGCGCTCGCCCGATGTGCGCGATACCAGGCCACCGTCTCTTGTAAGCCTGCCTTGAGTGCAATCGTCGGCCGCCAACCGAGTGTCTGCAAGCGCGACACATCCAGCAGCTTGCGCGGGGTCCCATCCGGCTTTGTCGCATCGAAAACGATCTCGCCTTGAAATCCAGTCGCCGCCTTGATGGCGTACGCCAGTTCGCCAACGGAGACATCCTCCCCCCAACCCACATTGATCGGAGCGGCCTCACTGTAGTGCTCCATCAAAAAAATCAGCGCGGATGCCAGATCATCCACATGCAAAAATTCGCGTCGCGGCGTACCACTGCCCCAGACAGTCACCTGGGATGCCCCACTCGCCTCGGCCTCACAAAACTTGCGCACCAACGCCGGCAGTACATGCGAACTCGTCAGACTAAAATTATCGTTTGGACCATACAAGTTGGTGGGCATCGCGCTAATCGCGTCAAAGCCATGCTGACGACGCAATGCCTGACACAATTTAAGGCCCGCGATTTTTGCAATCGCATACCACTCGTTGGTGGGCTCCAGTGCCCCGGTCAGCAAATACTCTTCTTTCATTGGCTGCGGGCAAAGGCGCGGATAAATACAGCTCGAGCCTAAAAATAAAAGCTTATGCACCCCACAGCGATACGCCGACTCAATCACATGCGACTGAATCAACACATTGTCACGCAGAAAATCAAATGGCGCCGTGTCATTGGCCAAAATACCGCCGACTTTGGCAGCGGCTAAAAACACATACTGGGGTCGCTCGGTGTTAAAAAAATCACTCACCGCCGCTTGGCAGGTTAAATCGAGTTCCGCTCGCGTACGCGTGATCAGTGCCGTGTAACCAGCAGCTGTCAATCGCCTCAGCAATGCGCTACCAACCAAGCCTTGATGACCTGCAACAAAAATACGATCTGTTTTATTCATGGGCCGCATCGAACTGAAAACCGCGCTCCTTCAGGTGCGCCTCACGCCGCGCGAGTGCCACATCGGCATCCGCCATTTCACGCACGAGCGCATCAAAGCCGATCTCCGGTGTCCACTGTAGCTCGCGGTGCGCTTTACTCGCATCCCCGAGTAACGTCTCCACCTCAGCGGGACGAAAGTAGGTCGGATCAACGCGCACCACCGTCTTACCACTCGCACAATCAATACCCACTTCATCAACACCCGTGCCATGCCAACGCAACTTCATCCCGATGTAAAGAGCTGCTTTCGTTGCAAACTCGCGAACCGAATATTGCTCACCCGTGGCGATTACATAGTCCTGTGGAACAGCTTGCTGCAGCATCAGCCACTGCGCCCGCACATAATCCTTCGCATGCCCCCAATCACGTTTTGCATCCAGATTGCCAAGATACAAGATCTGTTCCAGCCCCACCTGAATGCGCGCCAAGCCACGCGTAATTTTACGCGTCACAAAAGTCTCACCACGCCGCGGTGATTCGTGATTAAACAAAATCCCACTGCAAGCATACAAACCATAGGCCTCACGATAGTTCACTGTGATCCAGTGCGCGTACAACTTCGCAGCCCCATAGGGCGAGCGTGGATAAAATGGTGTCGTCTCGCGCTGGGGATTTTCCTGAACCTGACCGAACATTTCAGACGTTGAGGCCTGATAAAAACGCGTCTTTGTTTGCAAGCCTAAAATACGTATGGCTTCGAGCAACCGCAGCGTTCCTATACCGTCCGCGTTTGCCGTGTACTCGGGTGTTTCAAACGACACCGCGACATGGCTTTGAGCTGCTAAGTTATAAATTTCATCTGGCTGAACATTCTGAACAATACGAATCAGATTGGTGGCATCGGTCAGATCACCATAGTGCAAATGCAACCGTGCATCGGCCACATGCCGATCTTGATACAAATGATCAATGCGGCCGGTGTTAAGCGACGAGGCGCGGCGTTTCAAACCATGCACCTGATATCCCTTGGCGAGCAAGAGCTCCGCAAGATAGGCGCCGTCCTGCCCGGTGATGCCCGTGATCAACGCAATCCGACTCATGTACTGTCCTTCCTCTGATTCCTGTCATCGGCACTGCTCTCAGGGGTCCCGGCCCCTAACAGCCACGCGGCACTCGCCATCATCAAAATGACCACCGCCGTCATAAGCCCCGCCCATGCCGGACACCGCACAGAATACCAAGCTACAGGTAAAATGACGCCCACGTTCATGGCCATCAAAAGCGCCGTCACTTTGGCATGACTGCCCAACCGGCGAGCGAGGCGCTGATAGGCATGACTGCGATGGGCAACGTTCCACCGCTCCTGGCGCGCCACGCGTCGTGCCAACGTCACCGTGGCATCTGCAAAAAACGGTCCCGTCAAAATAATTGCTGTCCATAAAGACAGCCCCGACAGGTGGCCTGACACCACCAATAACACCGCGATCACATACCCTAAAAAGCCGCTACCCACATCTCCCATGAACAGCCGTGCCGGCGCCCAATTAAACGGCAAAAAGCCAAGACTCGCACTACCCACCAGCAGCCACGTCCATGTCAACGCCGGCGGTGCACCAGTACACGCCGTCAGCCACGCCGCACTCAATGACACAAACACCGCTTCACTTGCCGCGATGCCATCAATGCCATCCATAAAGTTGTACAGATTCACGAACCAAATCAATGCAGGCCACGCCAGCACATGCCCAAGCCAGCCGTAGTCCACTATACCTTCGCCTACCGGCACCGGTGCCAAACCGCCAATCGCCGTCAAGGCACACGCCGTCGTGAGCGCCTGCAAGCGCAAACGCCAACTCGCCGTCAGACCGCGACGATCATCCACGAGCCCCAGTAGCGCAATCGCTGCTCCACCAAATAAGACGGTAACGCCCACGACAGGACTCAACCGTCCACCGAGCCCCGCAGACAGCATCAGAAAGCCCGTACCGCCTAACGTCACCAGCACAATCGCAACACCACCGCCACGCGGCGTCGGAGCCACGTGCGAACTACGCGCATTGGGATGATCAAACCATCCCCACTGAATAATCAAACGCCGCGCAAAAAAGGTTGCCACCATCGCACACACCCACACCACAATCGTAAAGTGCGACGCGCTCATTGCGCGCCACTGTGGCTATCGCGGTACGCACGCACCATTGCAAGAAGCTGTGCACGTGGGTCACTCGGCGCTTGAAAGCGCAATAGCTCCGCGGCAAGCGCCGTGTTCACTTCCAAGCTGCCCGTGAGACGCCGTAACGCATGACGCCGACCCAACAGCGTCGCGGCTACTTGGAGTATCCACACCGGGCAGCGCACGAGCGGCGAGGGTTTACCGAGCGCCTCAGCAAGTGCCTCAATCAACGCCGGTGTCGACAATGGCTCCGGATCTGCCATTAGCCACGCATGACCTACCGCCGCCGGATGCACCAGCAAGCACTCAATGAACGCGCAGGCAGTCTCAAGGCCTAAAAAACTGCGACGATTCGTAATAGAACCAAAGGGAAGTGGCCAACCTTGATCCACTACGCGCATGAGCGCTGCAACATTCGCTTTCACGTGCGGCCCATAGACCAAAGGCAAGCGCACCACAGCGCCTTCTAAGCGCGAGCGTGCGCAGGCGCTCCACAGGGCCTGTTCGGCCGCAAGCTTCGAACGCGCATAATGATCCTCGGGCTGCGGTACATCGTCGCGCCCAAACGCCACACCGTGTGTGGCCTCGCCATGCACTTTGACGCTACTTAAGAGCACCATGCGACGCACTCCCGCAGCACTTGCCTGCGCGGCCAAGCGCTCGGTCCCTTGCACGTTGACAATTACGCAACGCTTTGCATCACCCGCGCGTCGCGTATGAGCAAGGCCTGCCGCATGCACGACGTGTGAGACATTATTAAGCGCCTGCGACCAGTCAGTGTGAGGACCAATGTCGCCAACCACCACGCGCTCCACTGCCTCGCCATCGGATATCGGCGCCGTGTGTGACACAGCCACCCGACTCGCCGCACGGACCCGCCAACCGTGGGATCGCAAATGTTCTACGAGCGCCGTGCCAATAAAACCTGTCGCACCGGTCACAAGTACCCGCGGTGGCACGCTCATGCTCGCATTAAGACTCACGGCACATCTCCTGCACCTTGCTTAAATTCAAATATTTTACGAGGCAAGCGTGCCAACAAGCGCGGATAACTCGTCGACACCGCGTGCGCCTTGCAGGCGCGGCGCATCTCGCGCGTGATGATCCAGGCAGAACGCAGCCCTTGATTGCTCAAGCCGCCCCGTGGCATCCGTGTCAGCACCATCGGCAAATGCACATAGCGCGCACGTGCACCTACAAACAGGCGCACACACCATTCAAAATCTCCAGCAATCTGATAGCTCTCATCGAACTCGCCCACGGCCTCAAGCGCTTGGCGCCGTACAAAGAGAGCCGGATGCGGTGGCATGTAACCATCTGCTAATCGTGGCGGTTCAAAGGCATGGGCCCTGTAGTGACGAATTGGGCCTCGACTTCCATCGGTCGGTACTATATCCACATCACCAAAGACCGCATCGAGTGCCGGGTCGGTAAACGCCGCCACCACCGTACTGATTACCGCCGCGTCGCTATACGCATCACCAGCATTCAAAAACGCCACGATCTGACCACGGGCCACCCGCAGTCCCTTGTTAAATGCATCGTACACCCCACGATCAGGCTCTGACACCAGCGTTTCCACGTGCGGGCCTTCACGCCGGACCACAGCCACCGTCTCATCGCTTGAGGCCCCGTCCACCACGATGTGCTCGATGTCGACATAAGACTGAGTGGCGACCGACGCGAGTGTCACGGGGATTGCCAAGGCACCGTTTCGCACTGCAGTGATGACCGACACTTTCATCGGCTAAGCAGCCACTTGTTTACTGCGATTGGCGTTAAGCGCACGCTCATAAATGGCAAGCAGCGTGGCAAGATTTCGGTCGGGTGTGTACTCACTATCAAAGCGCGCACGCGCAAAAATACGCATGCGCGCACGCGTCACTGGATCCTCCCAGAGACTACGGACTGCACGGCTCAGCGATTCACAATTTCCCACATCAAAGTGCAGTCCAGTCTCCCCAGGCAAAACCAACTTACCAAGACTACCAATGTGCGAGGCGATCACTGGCGTGCCGCGCGCGTAGGACTCCACCAACACCAGCGGAAACCCTTCGAAACACTCGGATGCAATCACCTGCAACTCCGCATCGCCAATAATCTTCAATACCTCATCGCGCCGCCGCAGGCCTAAAAACTCCACCGGCAGGTTCTGCTCAAGCGCTTGCGCTTTCATCGCCGCGAGTAACGGCCCATCACCAACCACTTTCAGCGGAATATCGCGTAGCGACCGCCATGCCTCGAGTAACGTAAAGACACCTTTTTCATCAGACAGTCGTGCGGCAAACACCGCATACCCACCACCACCCACACTGACAGGACCGGTGGAATTCACAAAATTGGGCTTGATCTCTATGCGCGCACGATCAATTCCTTCGGCAGCAAAGCGCTCAGCCGCAAAACTACTGAGCGCAATATACACATCAATCAAATCCTGATAGGTGCGCCGCTGCCAGTTGCGATGCAGCATCCAGGCAACCGCCGCCGAACCTGCGAGTGAACCGCGATAGCAGCGGTGTCGCACGCCCGCCCAAGGCGATCCTGCCGTACAGCTCTCGCACACCTTGCCCTCACGATAAAACGTACCCGCCACGCAAATCATCCGGTAATTGTGCAAAGTCTGTACAACCGGAATACCTGCGTCTTTAACCGCTTGATAGGCGCTCGGGGTAATTAACGGAAAGGTGTTATGAAAATGCGCAAGCATCGGCCGCTCGCGCTTGAGTAAGGTCGAGAGTTCATCGTACGTGTTTTGCGACCATGCCATAGCCGCTGCTGTACGAAACACTTGAGCGCGATCGTGCTCGTTCACATCGTCATTGCTTTTGGTATAACACACCACCTCAATGCCAGCCGCTTCGAGCATGGCACGCTCTTGCCGAAAGACATTGTCTTCGCCACCGGGTGTTACGGAGCGGTAAAAATTATGCACCAGCAGCACTTTCATGCGCGCGCTCGCCACACCAGTAACCGGTGCCGCCACGCTCTGTGTGCGCGCACTGACAATGCGTGCACGCCGCTGCGTTTGACGGGCAGTCTCCGCGGCATTGGCAAACGCAAAGGCAAAGTCTCGGATGCGTGCTGCTGCACGCATGGCCGCGTGCGCGTGACGGGCGCTCATGGCGGTCGGTGGACTGTGCTCCCACGCGGTCATCAGCGCCTCTGCGGTACTTGCCGGTGAGTGGGCATCAAAATAACCGGCCGCTTCGCCGGCCTGTTCGCGGTGCACGTTGATTCCCGAGAGCACCAGTGGTGCGCCCAAGGACTTTGCTTCCTCCACGGTCGTGCTCCAACCTTCGAAGAGCGACGGATTCACCAGCGCATGCGACAGTGACGTCAGCCCAACAACGTCTGTGTACGGCAGCATCCCCAAAAATCGAAAATCCTCGGTCACACCGAGTGCCGTCACGCGATCTATTAATTTGCGATAATGCCCAGCATGACGCGTGTCATTTGGGTTGCCCGATGCCGCAACGACAATCGGTGAGCGCCGTTGACGCAATAATGCGAGCGCTTCAATCACCACCGCATGATTTTTATGTTTCCAAAACTGATTCGGTAAATACAAAAACCGCTCAGGTAGACCATATTTGGCCAGTAACTCGGGACCCGGTGGCGTCGGCAACAGCGGCGGCTGCACAGCAAAGCGCACCACCACAGTGCGTCCTTGGCTGCGCGGATAAAACCGCTCTGAATCTGCCCGAGCATCTTCGCTGCTCAGCATTAAAATTCGGCCCCCCGCGACCTGCGCTCGATAACCGATTTCGCGCCGCACCCACTGATGCCGCGAGAACATATGCGGCAAATGGCGATGTTGGAAGTCCGGGGTCCAGGCAAGCGTGGCTACCGGAAACCGCCATCCATAAAACTGCGCGGCCTCAAACACGACATCAATGTCCGCGCGCTGAAATTCTGCCGTTGCCGCCGGTACGTCCCCGAACAGGCACGCGCGGGCAAGGTTGCGATTAGATAACTCCCGATCAAACACCGCTGATCGGATGGGTGCTTGGCTTAAAAACGGCAAGAACTCAGCAACTTGCTCGTCGGTGACGTCGGCACCCACAAACAGAATCGGCACCACACCGCAATCCGGATGGCCATGCAGGACACGGATGAGATTCAACAGATAGTTATAACCACCCGTCCAATCGCGACCGCCAATCAGAGTAAATCCAACGCGCATCCGCTTAACGCCCCCGCGCCTGACGAAACCACTCGATGTATTGGGCGATTCCTTGCGGCAACGAGACCTCGGGCGTGTAGCCAAGTCGGTCGAGTTTGCTGACATCGGCTACAAGCTCCACCGGATCCCCCAGACGAGATATCCCGGTAAATCGCACAGGTGCCGCACTACCCCACGCGTCCAGCACCGCTTGCGCAAACTCCGCCACGCTGTAACCACGCCCAGTGCCACCATTCACAATCGGCGCATCCACGCTCGGCAAACAGCTACCCACGTGCATGAGCAGCTGCGCCACATCCGTCGCGGCCATCCAATCGCGCCGCTCAGCGCCCGTGCCGTCCAGAACCAATGGCGACGTCCCAGCGGCGAGACGATTGCATAGATCCCACAGCAATTGCTTACGCAATCCCGGACCAAAGGCGGAGAACACCCGGACGATGGCGGTGCGTAGACCAAAGTTCTGTCCATAGGAGCGGCACAAGCCCTCCATCAAGCGCTTGTGATGGCCGTACGGGGAATACGGATTTAAAAGCGCATCCTCACCAATCGGCAGGTGATGTCCCGCCCCATACACGGCGGCACTGGAGACCGCGACAATGCGCGCCTCGGGCGCGTTGCGTCTTACCCAATCAAAGAGCCGCGCAGATGTTGCAACCGTCCGTTCAAAGTCTTCCAAAGGATTCGCAAACGACGGGCCCACCACTGACCCTCCCGCTAAATGATAAATCGTGGTCGGAGTCCCCGCCTCGGCACGCAGGAGATCCAAGTTCGCACTGTCAATCTCGCCATTGACCCACCTCGTCACCCCCGCATCCGCCCATTCGGCTGCTGGCCATTGCCCGTGACCCACGCCGGCCACCGCGACACCACGCGCGCTCAAGGCAGCCACCAAGTGCCTGCCCAAGAATCCGCGCGCACCGGTAATCAGGGCAAGCGTCATGCCCCACCCTCTGGTTTATGACATACGAAGGAGTACAGCCGACCGGGCCTAGAATCTAACCGCGTTAGTACATTCAAAAATAACCGCCAGCACCACGGCTGCGCCAGCACAACACGCAGCAACCCACCCACACCAAAGCGTGCAGCCCGCGCACTCAGTGCTGCGCGTAGGCTGTCATCCGTGTGGGGCGCAAAGTTAATCACCGTCGCAAAGGACCCCAGCGTTTGATCAATCACAAGACCCGACTCTTTAATCGCTGCCTGATAGACCGCCAAGGTGTACGCATGCTCGCCGCCATAAAGAAAATGCAGCGGATGCCGTTTTAAAAACACATCCAAATCGGCGTCCTTGGAGAGCACATGCTCGCGTATCGCCAAAAACCTGCCACCTGGGCGCAACACACGCGCCACCTCAGACAACAGCTTTCTTAAATCCCCCGCATGATGCAACACTTGGCGCGCAATCACGCAATCCATTGATGCGTCCGCAACCGGTAAGGCCTCACCGACCGCCTCGAGCACCGTCACCTGCACACCGCTGTCTGCTGCTAATTGGCGGATGGCGCCCGCACCGACAAGATCACTGCCATCCGGCTCCACTGCCGTGACGTGCCAGCCGGCGGTGGCGAGGGCCACGGTCACAATCCCGTGCCCTGCACCCACCTCGAGTGCTGTGCCCACGGTGGCCGGTAAGAAAGCGTGTACTGCCTGCCACTCAGCGCTAGCGGCATACCGACGCGCCGCCGCCAGACGCGGCACATCATAAAAACAATCACGTACCAGCGTTGCTTGATCGGGCTGCGACAGCAGCCAACGCACCGCGTCCTCCCACGACTGAGTGCCGACAGATGCCGGTGTGGCGGTGCTGTAATTCACGGAGTCGTGCGCTCCGCCATACGCTCCACAATGCGATCGCCCACATACACGCTGTACGCCGGAACGTCGCCAAGCACCAGACTGCCGGCACCAATAATCGCGCCCTGACCAATGGTGACCCCACGCAACACGGTCGTGTTAAACCCAATCCACACGTCATTCTCAATGCGTATCGGCGACGCTGGCACATTCGGCAGCGTGCGCGGATGACCATGGTTCACAATGGCGACATACTGCGCGTGGCGTTCGGCCGCGTCTTTTGGATGACTATTGGTATCGTGTATGTTGACGTTGTGCGAAATCAGCACCCGATCACCAATCCGTACTCCAGCCGCTGACCAGATGCGCGCCTGCTCGCCCACATAACACCATTGCCCAATGTCAATCTGACCACCGTGCGCAAAGGTCTGCAGTTGGCCGGCAATCACCGTGTGAGCCCCAATACGAATCGCATCCCGCTCGCCTTTGATGTTAGTGATCTGTGCCCCCCACGCAAAGCGGGCACTGGGGCTGACCTGCGCAGCCGCACGGTATTGCGCACTGGCCAATCCCATGATCAGCGCCCGCCCCGCACGCAGCGGGAGCCCCAATACGTCAGACCAACGATGTGTATTCATTCTTTATCATATGCTTCAAGAACCACGCCCCGCGGCCGATGACTGCACACAGCCGCCACTCGCGGCAGCTGTCACTGCTATTTGATGGTACCAGTGGCACCCAAACTTAGGTAACCCGTCCCACCTCACCAAAGAGCCCCTCTAACACCTCAGCCCGCCGCAGCGTTGAGTGCTCACTCAGCGTACGACGTTGGCCGCGGGCCGCAACCGCCGCAGCCTCGCTCGGATGCGCACTGTAATAGCGCACCTTATCAATCAGATCATCCAGCCCTTGGTACGTAACAAGCTCCGTCTCCAGGTCAAAAAACTCATGCAGGTTCGGCATGTGTTCGGTGAGCAACAAGGCCCCCGCACCAGTAATCTCAAAGAGCCGCATATTGCCCGCAAGACCACCCGCCACCTCTGCGTGCACATTCAAGGACAACTGCGAGCGACCGAGCATCCGATACAGATCCATTCCATACAGCTCAGCGCGTGTACGCGCAAGAACGTGCCGCGCTTGCCACAAAGCCCGCCAAAATGCCGGACGCGCCGCACTACGCGACCAGATACGCGGCTTGGCAGACCACACGGTCAGTGCCGTTTGGCGCACCAAAGCATCAACGATCGCGATGCGCTCGCGATGGGCCCACGTCAGTCCCCCTAAGAAACTGACCTCGACGTCGCGCACGGGCGCCCCTAACCGTTCAAGGATACGCGGCTCAAAGCACGGTAGGATCTGCTCACACCGCAGACCACGACCACGAAACGTTGCGGCAAAGCTCGCATGCGAAGTCAACATGCAATCAATGCCGCTAAGATCCAGTGTTAAGGGCAACGGCGCTGCAGTCCAGGCCAGCACGGCACGACAGTGCCGCTTTAACTCTCGTAAGTAACCACCGAAATACTGAAAGTTCGATCCCGTCCACAAAACATCCGGCTGAAAACGTTGCACTTGAACCCGCGGGATATGCATCGCGTAATCACGCATCGACCACGACACACCATGTTCGCGCGCATAAGCCCTCTGCAATGGAGCGGCATTGGCAACAATAATATCGACCGTATGCCCTCGCTCTGCCAACCGGCGCGCCACCGCCGGCGGCCATCCAAAATAATCATTCAGTAGCGCCTCGCGCTGCTCGACATAGGGCAGCGCGGCAGCATCCGGGTGCGCAGCGTAGTACTTGCGCAGATATGCCGGATAAAACACCCACAATAACTGTAAGCGCATTAACTGCCCACACTCGACCAGTCGACTGCCATGGCCTTTGACCACAACGCGCCATTCACTAAGCGCCAAACGTGTGCCGGCCAACGACCAGACGAGTGCACGGCACGCGTCACTTCGCGTGTCACTTCAGCAGGAACAACAAACGGCAGCGCCTCAAACGGTGCCTGTAGAGCCCATGCATGCAGTGTTGCGAGCCACTCCTGCTCAGGTACTGCAAAACCCACTTTCTCACGCTCCACAATGGCGCGGGGTAAGTGTGGTGCGACTGCATCGCGAAACACTCGTTTTGTCTGTCCTTGATCAGAAATTAAAAATTCCTCCGGCAAGCTCAACGCAAATTCGGCCAATGCCGGTGTACAAAACGGCACTCGGCTTTCAATGGAGAAATGCATGGCGTTGGCGTCTTCGTAGCGTAACAGCGCCGGCAAGGTGAGCTGCTCAACACTGAGCTTCAGCTCTTCACGCAGTGCCTGGCGTCCCCGACCGTGGCCACGCAAGCGTGGCACCACCGCGTGTGCGCGCAGCCATCGTTGATTGAACCACGGTGGATAGTCAGGCTCCCCCAACAGCCCCGTGGCGATCCGTTGCAATCCGCTCGGCAACAAGCGCCCCAACGCCGTTGCGAGCATCCGCCGCTTGTGTATACGCATATTGCTCGGTCCCGCGTCCGCCAAGCGCATCGCTCCAGCAACGTCGCCGCGCGCCAGTCGCCCGGTAATGCGTGCACCAAGCAGTGTGTAATACCCACCAAATATCTCATCACTGCCCTGACCATCGAGCATGACCTTCATGCCGGCTGCGCGCGCCGCTTTAAACACCCGGTACTGCGCATAAATACTCAATCCATCAAAAGGCAACTCGTGCGCATCGAGCAAGTCCTCCAAATCCGTCACGATATCCGCAGCCAAGGGCTTAATTTTATGGCCCTGAGTGCCCTTGATCAGGTCCACATAACGCTCCTCACCAATAACCAAGTCGTCATTGATGAAGGAGAACGTGCTGACCGGCTTGTTAGGTCCCAGCAACGTCTGCATGTGCTGCACGATCGCACTGGAATCAAGTCCGCCCGAGAGGCAGGCGCCCACAGGCACGTCACTGCGCAAATGCATCGACACGCTGTGCTGAAACAAACGCGCCACTTCAGCCACAGCATCCGGATAACTCAGCGTACTGCGCCGCTCCAAATCAATACTCCAATAAGCGCTCGGCCGGTGCACCCGGAAGGGTGAGAGCTCAATGCGCAACGCATGTGCCGCCGGCAATCGCTCGATATCCAAAAACAAGGTCGGTGCCAGCGCATCTCGTTCCCCAAAACGCAGATACTGGTACATCGGCCCCGGATTACCGCGCCGACTCACCCCAGGCAGCGCAAGGAGCGCACGCATCTCCGATGCAAACGCAAAACCCCACGCGGTACGCGCCAGGTACAAAGGTTTGATACCGAACTGATCACGCGCGAGAAACACCGTGTTGTGGTGTGTATCTAAAATCGCAAAGGCAAACATGCCCACTAAGCGTGGCAACATGGCCTCGCCCCAGGCGCGATATGCCTCCAGCAACACTTCGGTATCGGAGTGACTTTGAAACTGTGCGCCTAGTGCTTCAAGCTCCGCACGCAACTCCCGATAATTATAAATCTCACCGTTATAAGTCACCCAATAGCGCTGATCGTGTGTCGCCATCGGCTGATGACCGCTCACGCTTAAATCAATAATTGATAAGCGCCGGTGCCCAAAAGCGCAGCGTGCCCGGCTTACATCGGCAGACTGAACCGAATCCATGTGCAGCCCGAGCGCCGTATCATATCCCGCACGCTCATCCATTCGGGTCGCCGGCGAGTACAGGCAATACCCTTCGTCATCAGGCCCCCGATGACGCAGCGTCTGCAACGCCGTTTGCAGCTGCTCCCCACTGAGCGGCAGCGTCTGCTCGCCTATCAATCCTAAGATGCCACACATATGGTTAATAGACCTCGCGTGGCGCGATCGCATCGGGGCTTAATAGTGCGGCACGATCCATACTCCCACTGATGTGCCACAGAAACACCGCAAACCCCAGATAGATCAGTGCTGATGCGAGCCCATAGGCGGCAACCGCCGTCTGCAAACCATGAGCCCGCAATCCATACAAAACAGCCAGCGGGACACTAATAAAGAGCACATCAAAGTAGAGTTTCAGTGCCGGCTTTTGTATCACGATCAGCAATCGACTGATCGGACTGACCACCGTCGAGGTCCACCATAAGGGACCAAGCAACATCGCAAGTACACCGGCATCGTGCCAGCTCACGCCAAATGCAATGCGAAACCCCATGGGCGCGAGCACACACAACGGCACAAAGACGACCGTGGCGACGATGGCAAGACGCAGCATCGTCTGTTGCACTAGCTGGCGCAGGCGACCGGATCGGGTCGTTTGCGCTTGCACACTGTGCGCGTGAAACACATCCGCCACACTAGCCGCCACCAGCCCCGCAGGCACCGTCGCAATGCGCCACGCCAGCGCAAACTGCCCCGCTGCCGCTGGACCAAACACCGTCGCGATCATCGGTATGGGCAAAGCCGCCCCCAACGCATCAAGCACGCTGGACGGCAGCACAATCAGAGGATAGCGCCACGCCGCCTTAAGGCGTGCGCCCGACTGCCGCAGTCCCCCTGACGCTATATCCGCAACGACCATAGGGGCAGCGGCAATCCACAACCGGTAGATCCCTAAACATCGGCCGACCAAATCACCAATCACAAGACCGAGCCAACCCGCATGGCTTACGCCCGCGGCCACCGACACCCCAGCACGCGTACCGCCCTGAACTACGAGCGAGCGGCTTATGGAGGCAAACTCGCGTCGACCGACATGCCAATAGCGCAGCGCACTGAACACACCAGTCGCCACCAAGGCCGGAATCAATATCCACACCGTCCACAGCGGTAATAAATTAAAGGAAAGTACGTGCCGGGTCATCAACAGCGCCAGCAGCCCCGCGAACACCACGCCAAGCACCGGGCACAGACCCAGACACAACACCACTAACTCAGTCGCTTCGTGGGGCGTACGCGCACTGGCCACACCTAAATCCACACGCAAGCACACCGCCACGCTCGCCACGCTGACAAAGCTGAAGTAAAGGCCAAAAAGGCCCATATCTGCCGGACTGTACAAGCGCGTCAAAAGCGGCGTCACGAGCACCGTCACCAGTTGCCCCATGATTGTGCCACCAGAAAGCAGCATCACCTCGCGCGTAAATGCGCCGCGTTTCACTCGGTCGCGCCACGTCATAACAATCGTGCCTGCTTATTACTCTCAGCGAGGGCAAGCGCCGCAAATCCAAACGACCAGTAGCTTGCATCTAAAAATAAAGAGCCTGACGACAGCCCGTTTAAAACATATTGGATGAATACAAGACCAATCCATGCATAGGGCGTGGCATGACGTACCAAGCCGAAAGCCGCCATCAGCGCACCGCTTAAATTGAAGCACAGTAAGGCAAAGCCGACGACGCCCGTGGCCATCAAACTTTCCACTACAATGTTGTGTGGATAGGTCACCGAATGCACTTCCACAAAACTACTGCCGAGCCACGGATGGTCTAGGAATCCGCGCCATGCGCTGACAAGCATGTGAGCGCGTTCCTGCGCCGAGCTATCCTGCAGCACATCAAAAAATCGTTCCTCGACGTCAACATAATCATTTTCTTGTAAGTACACGACAGCGTACACAATGACTCCAAGCACCGCGCCCAAGAGTAGTACCCGCAGAGCCAATCGCGTGGTTGATAAGGCCCCCGCGTCCCGACGCCGAAACGCCACAAGCAAAAGCGCGACCAAGGCCGCAGCGATCGGCCCGCGCGACACAGAAGCCAAGACAACCGCACTGCTTAACAGCCCAAGTCCGATACGCCCTGCCCGCACGGTGGCCGCAGTGCTCGGCGACCCACTCAAGCACAAGATCAGTATCGACACGCCTAAGTGGCCGACCGAGATGGGATTTAAGACCGTGGTGCCGAGCCTGTGAAAAATCACCGCATTCGCTGATCCGGTGAGACCGACATACAACACGGCGACCATGGCAAACAGACCTAGCCACATCGCCCAACGCCGCGCAACCGCGAGCGTCGCCGCGCTCGGCGCTTCTAAAAACGCCAGCGCCGGCAAAAAGCACGCACCCAGACTCAATAGCACCACTTGCGAGACAGGGCTACCCAAGCTTCCTGGCAACGGATCAATAAGCGTCCCATGCACAAGACGCACAATCAAGCACAGCCACAGCGCCAAGGTCGCGATCACCGGCACGGTAAAACAAATACGCACACCTCGACCATACCAACTTGCCAGTGCACCGAGCGCCACAGCCGCCACCAGCACTCGAAATGGCACCGTCACCTGCTGCGAGTCCAGATGCAGCAGCATCGCGACCATTGCCACCACTGGAAAACCAACGAGTAGCAAAACATACAGTGCCGCAAGCCACGGCGACACCTGTTCTTGGCTTAACTGGATCTGCTGAGGCTGCGCACTCATTAAAGCGTCCCTCTGCCGATGCCGCGATGCGACCAGCGCATCGCGCAACTACCCGCGCCGCAGCCGCAAGGCGATTAGCAAGGTGCCTAACATCATGCCGAGCAGCATTCCGACGGCAATCAGTGCGCCTCGTTTGGGCCGTGCCCGATCACTGATATCCGGTGCCCGCGCAGCATCAATAACTTTAAGCGCATATTGTGCGTGCACATTGGCAAGCATCGAGGTCTTGATCTCATTTTCCATCACACGATAGATGGCTTGGCGCAATTCCACTTCACTGGTTTTATTTAGTTCATCACGTAAATAGTGGGTGCTGGCATCCGAATCTTTGATCGCGCGTTCCCGCAAATCTTTATTTGCCTGGCCAACAAACTGATTAGCCCAATCCGCCGAGAGCTCTGGCGTTTTCCAAATGACTGACACAGTCACGATTCCCGTGCGCCGCTCTTCCTGTACCGAGATCACATGCTCGTTAAAAAACTTAATGCCATCGGCAAGGCTCGGTACATCGGTAGGATCTAACCACTGCTTCGTCTGCTCATTCCATTTTTTGTAAAACAACACCGGCAGTAGATTATTTGCTTCAATGAAGTGTGCCGCCAACGTGCGCGATTGCAGATAACTAATGTACTCATCTTTCGGGTTTCCGGCACCCACATTGGAAATTCCAGGAATCGATGACAGGCTGCCCAGCTGCCCTAACGAGCTCATCTGCGGACTCACCGTCCGTGCATCTTCCGGTCTTACCGGTATCACCACCACCTCAGCGCGGTACCGCGGGGGGATCACAAATGCACTGACCACTCCCAATGCCGTGATCGACACAAAGCTCACCAATAAAGTCCGCCAGCCGCGTGCCATCGCCGGCAGCAATAATTCCAATGTGATTTGGCTTTTTGGTGTCTGCAGAGTCATAACGTGTGCGCCTTCACGGTCAGTAATCGAGCGGCAGCGCAACGCGCTGACCATCGCGTGCTGACAAATAGCTCGCGATTAATATTTCCAACGATTTAAGTCCCTCACGACCATCGGTTTCAGCAAGCGCCTCACCACGCAAGGTGGCAATCACATTATCGTAGTAAAAAGCGTGGCCAAAGCCATACACAGAAGTCGTTTCATAACTCGCGCTGCGTATGCTGTCATCGTCCGCATGACTGTCCGCAAATTCCCAATGCTCTATTTGATTGACGGCAACACCGCCAATACGCACTGTGCCTTTTTCACCCAAGATCGTAATGGAGCCTTCAAAGTTGCGCGGATAGGCCAACATCGTGACATTCACCGACCCCAAGGTCCCAGAACGCCAACGAACGCCCACTGTTGCGGTGTCCTCCACTTGGATATCACGCGCGAGCGTGCCGACATACGCCTGCACACTCTCCACCGGACCAATCAACCAATCCACCAAGTCCACATAGTGGCTGGCTTGGTTCATCAACGCGCCACCATCGAATTCCCAGGTACCACGCCATGGCGCACTGTCAAAGTACTCCTGGGGCCGCTGCCAGAACACATTGATCGCGACCATATAAATCCGACCAAAGCGCTTGGCATCAATCGCGCGTTTTAATAGCTGTAATGTCGCATTGCGCCGGTTCTGCTTGACCACAAACAGCTTCACTGCCGCGGCATCACATGCTTTGACCATGGCAATGCCATCAGCCCAACGAGTGGCCATGGGTTTTTCTGTGATGACATGACGGCCGGCCGCTGCGCTGCAGATGGTCTGGGCAGAATGCAGACCGCTTGGGGTGCAAAGCGCAACCGCATCGCAATCGGCCCCTTCCAGCAAACTATTGAGATCGGCAAATCCTGCGGCCCCTGTTTTCGCGACCGCGCGCGCAAGCGCCGCAGGGTCGGTATCGCAGACCGCCACCAATTCAGCGCGGTTCGCATGCTCAGCGATCGCATCCATGTGACGCTCACCAATGCGCCCGCAACCGATCAGAGCAAAACGCAAACGACGGGGGCTGTGTGCACTCATGGTCAGCCAACCAAAGCGGTGGGCTGCGCAATCAGTGCCGTGTCTGAGGCGCGATAGCGCCGCGCACACGCCGCGCATTGTACATCCACAACCTGCGCGGGTAACTCATGCGCCACTGTCGTACCACACCAGCACACCCAGCCACGCAGACGGGCAGGATTGCCCGTTACTAAGCCATAGTCCGGCACATCGCGGGTCACGACGGCACCCGCACCGATCATGGCGTAGCGACCAAGGTGCGTACCGCAGACAATGGTTGCATTCGCGCCCACTGTACAGCCCTGACCAACCACCGTCGGTCGGTACTCGGCTTTGCGCTCGATAAACGCGCGCGGATTGATCACATTCGTAAAAACCATCGACGGACCCAGAAACACGTCGTCCTCAATGGTGACACCACTATAGACCGACACATTGTTCTGAATCTTCACACCACGACCGATCACACAGTTGGGCGAGATCACAACGTTTTGACCAATGTTGCAATCCTCACCGACAACGCTATTGGGCATCACGTGGGAGTAATGCCAAATTCGCGTCCCCTTGCCAATGCGACACGGCGCATCAATCACGGCGGTCGAATGCGCAAAAAAGTCTGTATCCGGCAGCAGCATGCAGGTCCTACTTAAAACTTGCTCAGCGCGGTCGCCGCAATCGCAATGTTGTACAGAATTGTGGTTACCGCCGTCCAGGTCGGCAAAGCCAAGGAACGCTCGGTATCCAGCGGCACGACCACCGTATCGCCCGGACGAATCACATCCGCATCACTACGCGACCAGCGACTCCCGCGACCACTGATGACACTACCGTTCGCACGCACAATGTAAATACGACTTTTGTCAGCCTTGCGCGTCATACCGCCACTCATACGAATATAATCATCACGACGCAAGTTCGGATCCCACAAGTGAGACGTGCCACTTTGCACCTCACCCAATACCGTGACTTCTTGCATTGCCGTTGGTACCACCAGGCGATCGCCATCTTTTAAGACAACGTCTTCGTGCGAACCGGCGCGTGATGCCATCACTTCGTTGATGTTAATCACCAAACGTCCAACGGGCTCCAGCGAGCGCAGCCCATCGAGCAGCGCGTTGCCTACCGTGAGCGCCTGCTGCGCAGACGCGGCACCACCCGCACCGGGTCCGGTTGGCTGAGTGGCTTGTAGCGCAAGTGCGCCTAAATCCCCCTGCATGCGATCGGCAAGATCGGCGATTTGCTTCGCTTCCCGTTGTCGCAAGGTTTCGCGCGTAAAGACACTGCCTTCGCCAAAAGCGTACTTCGTCAAACCACCGGCCCGAGTGAGCAAGGAGCTCAGTGTTTCACCGCGATGGATCGGATATTTACCCGGAAAGCGTACCTCGCCACCCAAGGTGACAAATTCCTGCTCGGACCACTCGGGTAGCGACTTGATTACCAAGTAATCAAACGGTTTGACGGACACGTTTGACGCGCTGTGTCCGCTGAGAATACTGGCAAGGTCCACCTGCACCGTGCCGAGCTGCTGAAACTCGCCATTACCAATCTCACTGCGTGTCAGTTCCGCACTGCCCTTAAAGGCGCCTTCCGCAAGACCACCACCCGCCCGAATCATGTCCGCCACCGTCATACCGGCCTCATACGGATACTGCCCTGGCGCTTTGACGCGTCCGCCCACCGTAATGAGCTCACTCAATTCGCCATTGAGGCCCGCTTGCCGCCGCAGATCGTCCAAAATGGGCTTTAAGATCAGCTCGCGGCCCCCTTCGAGGTTAAAGACAATCAGCTGATCGCGCGGACTTAACGGAATGTTGGCATCCGACGTCCGGTCCGCCCACGCTTTTAACAAATCAGCCGACACGGCCGATACCTTGCGATCCGACGACTCGCGTCGAACCAATACATAGTGCAGGTCCGCGTTTTGCTTTAAGTGCTCAACGCTCGGGATCACATCAGCCACGCGCAGACCACTATGCCACGCAACCGAGAGGGGCATCTGCACGTGTCCGGTCAGCGTGATTGAGTTTGCAACCACCGCCGGCACACGCCGCAGTCGCAACAAGTCCCCCGTCTGTAGTTTTGTGGCCTTCCCCACCGCGGTGGTCAGATCAATGTCTACCATGACCCGCTCGTGTGCTTCATTCACACGCTCGATAGTCACGTAACGCGGATCGGCACTCGGCGTGTAGCCGCCAGACAGCGCCACCATGTCGGCTGCAGTCGTGTCGCCTTTGAGCTCATAAATTGCTGGGCGACGAATTTCGCCAGTCACACCAACCGTGGGCCCCACGGGCGGAATGAACACCACATCGCCTGAATTCAAGCGCAGATCATCCCGCGCGTCGCCTTTAAGCAACAGCTCGTATAGATCCAGTTTCGCGATCGTGCTGCCGTTGCGCTTCACCTGAATGTTGCGCATCGAACCAATCTCTTTTACGCCACCTGACGCGAACAATACATTGGTGACCGTTGAGAGCCCACCGACCGTGAATGAGCCGGGTTGCTCAGAATCCCCTGCCACAAACACCGTGATTGAGCGCAACTCGCCCATGCTAACGATCACTTTATTACCTGCTAAGTCGCGAGCAATCCGTTGCTCAACCGCTTCACGCGCCTGCTGGAACGTCAGCCCACCCACAGCCACCGGCCCAACATCAGGCACCATGATGCGTCCATCGCGACCAATCACTAACGCATATTCACCCGACTTACCGCCCACCAACTGCAACTGCAAGGTGTCACCGGGCCCTAAGGTGTACTCCGGTGGCACCGGCACATCGCTAGCCTGTGTAAAGGTTCTTGGTGTGGTACTGAACATGTCATAGCCGAAGGGTTTGAGCGCATCTTGACCCTGTGGGTCGAGCGGCAGCAGGGTCAATTTTACCTTCAGATCCTTCAACGACGGATCGAGCAACAAGCGCGACGTCGCCTGATCTTCCGTCAGTCCCGACAATAAAATGTCTTCAATGCCAGGTAGATGCAACTGTCCGTCGGTATCTAATTTATAGGGATTCGCAGCGAGTAAAGCCTGGCGCAAACTATCAAGAGCGTTGCGACGGTCCTCCGTGCGCAACATTTTTTTCTTCTTGCGCTCATCCATCGCCTCACGCGCTAATCGCTCCTTCGCGGATTGTGGCAGCGTGGTTGCAGGTACCGGTGCTTGCGCCTGCGCGGCCGCCTGCACCTGTGCCTGCAATTGTGCGGCAACCTGTTGCTCGGCGATCTTTTCAGGGCTGGCCGGCAACACGACGTCTTCATCAATCGCCAAAACGGCAACTTCCAAAATCACGATGTCATTGGGCTTTAATCGAACAAGGCCGTCGTCGGGTTGATTACTGTCGCTAGACTTCGACGTCGAGGTCGACGGAAAGTCGAGTTTGTGATCGGGCTTTAACTTGCGCCCGCCCGACCCTTTACCACCCAACAGCTGCTTCAAGATTGCCTGCTGTTGGTCGGGAGACATGTTCTTAAACATATCGAGCTGACTGGACGACATACCGCCCATACCTCCCAGCGACGGCATGGAGGTGGTGTCAGCAGCCGTCGCCCCTTGCAATAATGCAAGCCCCAGCACCAGTGCACGCAGCCACGAGCGAGGGTTGCATCCGGTCCGCGTGAGCGACATCAATGAGTTGAGCATGAGCAGTAATCTCTCGTGTAGGGGCAACAGTCGCCTCGGCAGCCAACCACCACAATGCACCATAATGGTGCAACTGGTGGGCTTAACCGTTGAATCATACCCCGACTGTGGCATCGCTGGCTTCAATTCCACCGGCTTCACGGCCGTTTCTCTAGCGTAAAGCCGCCGCACCGACGCGTCGTACGGGTACACTTTCGCCATCCATGGCTCGGCGGGACGCCTGCGTGACCAAAGAACTGTTTCAGCCCTTGTCGGGCAACACCATGCCGCGCTTTGGTGGCCCAGCCACCTTTATGCGCCTGCCGGCCTGCACTCTTGAAGATGATCTCGATGTCGCTTTTGTCGGGGTGCCCTTTGATATAGGGACTTCGAACCGCCCGGGCGCCCGCCTCGCACCGCGTCAGATTCGGGATGAATCGCGCATGCTCAGGCCCTACAACATGGCCACGCGCGCCGCACCTTTTGATGCGCTGCGCGTCGGCGATGTGGGCGATGTGCCGATAAATACATTTAACTTGTTAAAAAGTATCGATATTATTGATTCATACTTCGATGCATTATTGGCGCGCAACACCGTCCCGTTGACCATGGGGGGTGATCACACGATCGTGCTACCCATTTTGCGCGCCCTGTGCCGCCGCCACGGACCCGTGGGCGTGGTGCATGTGGATGCCCATGCGGACGTCAACGACACCATGTTTGGCGAAAAAATCGCCCACGGCACTCCCTTTCGGCGAGCCGTCGAGGAGGGGCTGATCAACCCGCACCGCGTCGCGCAAATCGGTCTGCGCGGGACTGGTTACGCAGCGGATGATTTTGATTGGCCACGCAACCAAGGATTTCGGGTTGTCCCGGCCGAAGAGTGCTGGTACCAGTCCTTGGCGCCTCTCATGCACACCATCCGCACTCAGTTTGGGCCAGGTCCTGTGTACATCAGCGTCGACATCGACGGCATCGACCCGGCCTATGCGCCAGGCACCGGTACGGTGGAAATTGGTGGCCTCACCGTGCCGCAAGTGCTCGAAATTATTCGGGGGTGTCACGGGATGCACATCGTGGGCGGTGATCTCGTCGAAGTCAGCCCACCCTATGACACCAGCGGCAACACCGCCCTACTCGCCGCGAGTTTGCTGTTTGAAATGCTCTGTGTACTACCCGGCGTCCCGCGCCGCTAAGCTACCACCATGACCTCGCTGCAATGTGATGTGTGCATCGTGGGTGGCGGCATGGCCGGTGCCTCGGTCGCATGGCAATTAAGCGCGCATCGCCACGTCGTGCTGCTTGAGCGCGAATCCCACGTGGGATATCACAGCACCGGGCGCTCCGCAGCTTTATATCACCCGCAATACGGCAGCCCCGTGATTCGTGCGCTGACCCATGCATCGAGTGCTTTTTTTCACGCGCCTCCCGATGGGTTTGGCCGCATCTTAAGTCCCCGCGGCGCACTCGTGATTGGCAGCAATGGCACTGAGGCGCTCTATGCGCGCTATGCCGCCACCGCCGAAGCCAGTGGCCAAACCATCAACGCACTCACACCCACACAAACGCAAGCTATCGTTCCCGTGCTGCGCCCAGAGACGCTCGCATGGGGGCTTTATGATCCCAACGCGATGGATATGGATGTGGAGGCGTTATTACAAGGCTACTTGCGTGGTGCACGCGGCAATGGTGCCGAGGTTCATACCGGACACGAGATCACTGCCATCCGTCGCGACGGCGCGCATTGGCGTATCACGGGGCCACAGATCGAGCTCTCAGCCTCAATCATCGTCAATGCCGCCGGCGCTTGGGCCGATACGATTGCGCAGCTCGCCGGCATTCAACCCTTGCAACTGATCCCTCACCGACGCACCGCCTTCACTTTCACACTACCGCACGTAAGTGACTGCCACAGCTGGCCGATGGTGGCAGATGCCGCGGAGCAATTTTACTTTAAACCCGATGCCGGCCAGTTACTGGGCTCCTTGTGCGAGGAAACTCCGCTCGCGCCGTGTGATGCCATGCCAGAGGATTTTGATGTAGCGCTCGCGGTGGATCGGATTGAACAGGCCGTCACCTTTACCATCCCGCGCGTCACGCGCAGCTGGGCGGGCCTGCGCACCTTTGGCCCGGATCGCAATCCAGTGTCGGGCTTTGAGCCCACGGCGCTTCGCTTTTATTGGCACGCGGGACTTGGCGGCTATGGCATACAAACCGCTGCAGGCATCAGCGCGTATGCCGCCGCACACATACTAAAGATCGACCCACCGGCAGCACTCGCCGCCGCATCATTGCACACGGCTTTATCCCCGGCACGCTTGCGCTAACACAAACGACTCCTGTTAGCCGTTCGGCAACAGCTGATGCAAGATCGCAATGATGGCATCCACCTCGCCAAGCGTGTTGTAGTGCGTAAACCCGATGCGAACGACCCCTGTCTCGCGCACTCCTAAGACACCAGCAATTTCATAGGCATAAAACGAGCCACTCCACACAAAGATGTTGTGTGCAGCAAAATGCTGAGCTACCTCCACCGCCGCAAGCGCGCCGACTTGCATACTGAACGTGGGCACACGTCCGGCAACCGCTAAAGGATCACTGATGCCAAAGAGTTTGATGGACGGCAACGCCGCGAGTGCCGTCAAAAACCGCACCGACAACGCAGTTTCGTGCGCGATTGCCGCTGTATACCCACATGCGAGCCTCTGACGCAGCGAGTCTTGCGCCAGCGCACTACCAAATCGCTCCCCGACCCACGCCATGTGTTCGATCGCACCCACCGTGCCGAGCTGCGCCTCAAACGAGGGCGTGCCGGGCGAATGCTTATAAGGCATCGTATTCGCGCAGGGCCTTACTTTCAGTGGCGTGAGACGATCCGCCAGTTCACGGCGTATGAATGCCAGTCCCGCGTGGGGCCCAAAATATTTATACGGGGAGGTCCATAAGATATCGCAGCCAATCGCTTCGACATCCATGAGAAAGTGTGGAGAGGATTGCACAGCATCCACCACCGTCACAGCGCCGACCGCCTTCGCGGCAGCGACGATGCGCGCCACATCGTTAATCGTACCTAGAAAGTTACTCGCGTGATTGCAACTCACCAATCGCGTCCGCGGTGTAATCAAAGAACTCAGCGTGTCATAGCGGTACTGATAGGTTTGACTGTCAAATTCCAGCCAACGCACGGTCACGCCGCGCTCCTCGGCGGCAATCAGCCACGGCGCAACGTTCGCATCGTGATCCATGCGCGAGACAAGGATTTCATCGCCCACCTGCCACTCCCGCGCGAGCATGCGCGAAAAATGAAAGGCTAAGGTCGTGGTATTTAAGCCATACACCACTTCGTGGGAGGACTTGGCTCCCAAAAAAGTCGCCCCCACTGTATGCGCGTACTGCAACTTCTCATCGGTCAGCTGCGAGGTCCGAAACTGACCGCCGTCATTCGAACAGTGTTCGATGAGTGCCTCGCGCATCCGCTCGAGCACCCGTCCTGCAACCTGCGTCCCGCCGGGCGCATCCGCATACAGACGAGCAACACCATCATCACGCTGCGCAAGGGCCGGAAATGCACCCCGTACTTCCACCTCATCCCACACATTTTCACCCGTTGCCATTTCAGCCTCCTCTCAGTACTGCCATAATCCATCACTTACCTGTGTAACGCCAGTACAGTGCCGATGTACGCTCGGCGTTCATGACACCTCGGGAGCTGCTATGCCATCTGCAATCATACCGTCTCAACCACGCCGCTTATCAAACAGGCAGGTCCTGCTTGCGCGTCACGTCTCGTGCATCGCACTTGCGCTGTGTTCACTGGGTAGCGCATGTGCCGTGGAACGCATCGTGCAGGCGGGGACACTCATTGATGGATTGGGGGGAGCCGCCCGTCAAAAAGTCTCTATCGTTATTAAAGACGAGCGCATCGTGGCGATTGAGCCGGGTTTTGTGACCCACTCGGGCGCTGAGATCATTGACCTAAAGAACGCCACCGTCCTGCCAGGCTTTATCGACTGTCATGTCCATATTGCCGGCAAACTACCCAGTCGCACCAATGCGACGGAAGAACGCTTCACGCACTCCGATCTCGATCGGGCCTTTGATGCCACGGTATTTGTGCGCGAGATGTTGCAGCAAGGATTCACGAGCGCCCGCGACGTCGGTGGTGGTGATGACACTGTCGCGGTACGCCGCGCCATTGATGCGGGAAAAATTGCCGGCCCACGCCTGTGGGTGTCGCTCGAACCATTAGGTCCCACCGCGGGCCACGGCGATCCACTCAGCGGATTGGATAGCGCACTCTCGCATGCGGGCTGGGAGTATGGTCGAGTGGATTCGGCCACCGAGGCGCGGCTGCGGGTACGTGAACACAAGCGTCGTGGCGCCGATCTCATTAAGCTCATGCCCTCGGGTGGCATTGCCTCCACAGGCGATGATCCGCGCCAGCAACTGATGACAGAAGATGAAATGCGCGCGGCCATCGACACGGCACACGCGCTTGGCATGAAAGTCGCCGCACACATTTATCCCGCCCTAGCCATCGAAAATGCTGTCCTGGCCGGTGTGGATTCTGTTGAGCACGGATCGTTCGCCAGCGCCGACACCTTTGCGCTGATGAAAGACCATGGCACATACCTCGTGCCGACATTGACAGTCTTTGAAGTGTATTACGTAGCCGCCCGCGACCGCCCCGACTTGCTCGCGCCGGGAACAGCCAAAAAAGAACTGGAAAACGACTTGTTGCCGAAGAAAAATCTGCCTCTCGCCATCAAGTCAGGGGTGAAAATCGCCTATGGCACCGATATTGGCGAGGGCGATCACACGCAGGAGTTCCAGCTGCTGATTAATAACGGCATGAGCCCCGCCGATGCAATTGAAAGCGCCACCCACAACGCCGCAGATCTATTGGGAGCCGCTGATCGCGTGGGATCCGTGCAAGTGGGTCGCTATGCTGATATCGTTGCGGTCGCTGGAGACCCCTTGAAAGACCCAGCCCTACTTAGCCATGTCACCTTCGTCATGAAAGGTGGCGCCGTTTACCGCCGCGATGGCAAACCCACGCCGAGCGCACAGTAAAGGAATCTCGCGACAGGCCGATTAAGGCCTGTCGTCCCCCGCATGACACTCGCAAGCCTGATTGATGGCCAATTGGCCTATGGTCTGACGCCACTACTCGATCGCGCGAGCTTTACGCTCATCGCGGGTGAGCGGATCGGTCTTATTGGTCGCAATGGCACCGGCAAATCCTCACTCATGGGTGTGCTCACCGGGCGCGTGCCCTTAGAGGCTGGCGAGATGCATGTACGCAGTGGACTGCGTATCGCATTGGTCGAGCAAGAGCCTGTTTTACCGCCTGCCGAGGGCTTGCTTGAAAGTCTGCGTGTGCGCGGTGGACTCGAGGATTTTGCGGACGATCGCATGCGTTGGCGTGTCGAAGCACGACTGATCGAGTACATGGAGCGCTTTAAGCTGGCCACCGATGTGGCCCCCGAGCGCGCCTCGGGCGGTGAGAAAAAACGCGGTGCACTCGCGCTCGCACTCAGCTTGGACCCAGAATTGTTACTGCTCGATGAGCCTACCAACCATTTGGATGTGGATGGTATTCAGCTACTCGAGGAACTCCTCGTTCGTGGCCCCACCGCGATTTTCGTCACCCACGATCGATTCTTTCTGAACCGTGTCGCGACCCGTATCGTTGAACTAGATCGTGGTTATTTACGCTCATACCCCGGTAACTTCGCCGCCTACGAGACACGTAAAAACGAGCAGCTCTCGGCTGAAGCGGTGGCCAATCGCAAGTTCGATAAGTTTTGGGCGCAAGAAGAAGCGTGGATACGCCGTGGCGTCGAAGCGCGCCGGACCCGCGACGAGGGCCGCGTCAAACGGCTGGAGTCACTACGCGTTGAACGTGCGCAGCGGCGTGAGCGTTTAGGCAACGTAAAGCTCGCAATCGATTCGCGAGAACGCTCCGGCAAGCTCGTGGCCGAACTTAAAAATGTATCGAAACGCTTCGATACAAAGATTATCGCCAATGACATCTCATTGACCGTGATGCGCGGCGATCGCATCGGCATCCTAGGCCCTAATGGTGTGGGCAAATCGACCTTGATCCGCTTGTTGCTCGGGCAAATGACACCCGATAGCGGCTCGGTACGACTCGGCACTAATGTGCAGGTGGCGTATTTCGATCAGATGCGAGATCAGCTGGATCTGTCCCGTTCGGTGGGCGAGACCATCAGTCCGGGCTCTGATTGGGTGGAAATTAACGGCGAGCGCAAACACGTCACCAGTTATCTTGCGGACTTTTTATTTTCTCCACAACGTGCAGGCACTCCGGTTGCGGCCCTCTCGGGCGGCGAGCGCAATAGACTGCTGCTCGCACGCTTATTCGCACGTCCCGCCAATGTCTTGGTCCTCGACGAGCCGACCAATGATTTGGATATCGAATCCCTCGATTTACTCGAGACCGCCATCCAAACCTTCCCCGGCACCTTACTGCTTGTCAGCCACGATCGGGCGTTTGTGGACAATGTTGTCACACAAACACTCGCCCCACTCGGGGATGGTCGCTGGAAAGAATATGTCGGCGGCTACACCGATTGGCTCGCGCAACGACCGCAGTCCACTACCGCTCCCGATGGGTCTGCCCAAAAACAGACGTCCATCGCACCAGCACCCAAACCCTCTCAAAAAGTGCGCCTGTCATACAAAGAGCAACGCGAACTTGACGCATTGCCTGCGGACATCGAAACACTGGAGGCAGAACAGACAGCCATCACTGAGCGCCTAAGTCAGCAACACCAGCCCACAGCGGATCCGCAGACCATCGCGGCCGATGGAAAACGGTTAAACGAACTGGAGTCCATTATCCAGCAGAAACTGGAACGCTGGAGCGTGCTTGAGGCCAAAGTCGCCAAGTAAGTGCGGCGTACCGAGCGCGTACCGCGCTTGCCTGGGCGCTTATTAAACCGGCGCTTGTTAACATCCGTCTTAGTTAAAACCAACCATAGTTAAAACTGATGCTGATGCGCGTGCTGCGTGTTTGATTCATGGGCACTTCATGGCGTAGCCAACTCTCAAACATAATTAACGCGCCAGTTTTGGCTGGTAATTCAATCCACGGCCCCTGCGTGCGCCGCGCCCGCGCGGTGCGTGGTGGCGATGCCATCAAGCGCGACAGTCGCGGATCCTCGACTTTTAAGCCCGGCGCACCACTAGGCGTTGCGACATAGTACGTGCCACTAATGGTCGACAACGGGTGCAAATGCAAACCATGCACCACGCCGGGCGGCATGATATTCACCCAGCAATCGGTCATCACCAACGGGCGATCCCGCAAATCAAGTGCCAACATACGGGTAAAGCGTTTGACGTGGCTATTTACGAGCGCTTCCAAGCGCGCAAAGGTGGGCGAGATCGTGTGCATCCGTGCGGCTGTCCCATAGGATGTATAGCCGCCCGGATAGTTGCGCTTTGACCAGCGCTGACCTGCCACATCATCCACCGCCAACTGCCGACTCTCCTGCTGCAGGCGCGTATTCAGTACTGCATCACGCCGCGCCTGCAACGAAGCGGTGTAAACCTGCGTTGGAAATAAACTGCGAACTGTCATGTGTGTGTCAGCCGTGTCGGTGAGATATCAACGTGTTACCGGCAGGTGCTGCAAAAATCCAGCCGTAGAATCTGCGTACACAAAAAAATGGGGATTGAGCAACGACTCTTTCGTGTTGTACAAAAGCGGCTGTCCATCCCGGGTCACCACGTGACCGCCGGCCGCCGTCACCACCGCTTGTGCTGCCGCCGTGTCCCATTCCGAGGTCAGTCCCAAGCGCGGATACACATCCGCCCCACCCTCCGCCACGATGCAGAACTTTAATGCGCTACCCACAGGCACCAAGGTGTGCGCCCCAAGCGCTTTTAAATACGCATCCAGCGTATCGCCCCGATGCGAGCGGCTGCCCACCACGCGTACCGGCTTTGAGACAGTCGTCTGCACATGAATGGCCACTGGCGCATCCGCACCACTGCGTCGATCCGCGCCCGCGCCAGGAATACCGGTGTACACAGCCCCGCGTGCCGGTACACCCACCACACCCAAAACAGCGCTGTGCTCATGAATGAGGGCAATGTTGACGGTGAATTCCCCGTTACGCGCTAAAAACTCGCGCGTGCCATCGAGCGGGTCCACCAACCAATAGGTTTTCCAGCCACTACGTACCGCAAACGGAATGTCAGCCGACTCCTCGGACAGCACCGGGATACCCGGCGTGAGCTCGGCGAGTGAGTTCACAATCAACTCATGCGCCGCGAGATCCGCACTCGTCAGTGGCGAATCGTCATCCTTGTAGGTGACCCCTGGGTCCATAGAGCGATAAATTTCAAGAATTGCATCCCCGGCGCGACGCGCAATCATCGTCACGGGCGCACGTAATTTTTTTATGTCCGCTCGCAGCGTCATGACTTGAGCGACTCCGGCGCCAACACACCCGCCGCGGTCAACCGCGCAACGATCTCAAGTGCTGCCTCCGCCGGCATGAGCCGCGTCGTATCAATATGGATCTCCGGTTGCTCAGGCGCCTCATAGGGTGAATCGATGCCGGTAAAGTTTTGCAATTGCCCAGCGCGCGCTTTTTTGTACAAGCCCTTGACGTCGCGCTGCTCCGCCACTGCTAGCGGCGTGTCCACGTACACCTCAAAGAATTCCCCGGCTCCCACCAGTGTCCGCGCCATCTGCCGCTCCGACCGAAAGGGCGAGATAAAAGAGACCAAGGTGATCAGTCCCGCATCGGCCATCAAGCGTGCCACTTCCGCCACCCGCCGGATGTTCTCCACCCGATCCTGAGCTGAAAACCCTAAATCTTTGTTAAGCCCGTGGCGCACATTGTCGCCATCGAGCACGTAAGTGTGTTTACCGATTGCTACTAAATGCTTATCCACCAAGTTCGCAATAGTCGATTTACCAGAGCCAGATAATCCTGTGAGCCACAGCACACACCCTTTCTGTCCCTTTTGAGCACCGCGCACAGTGCGGTTCACATCCAGCGCCTGCCAGTGAATGTTTTGCGAGCGCCGCAGCGCAAAATGAATCAGCGCAGCACCCACCGTCTGGTTCGTCAGGCGATCAATCAGGATACAACCCCCCAATGCACGATTGCTGGCGTAGGAGTCAAACGGAACCGGTCTGTCAAAGACTAACTCACAGGTGCCTATTTCATTGAGGTCTAGCTTTTCAGCGGACAGCTGCTCCAAGGTGTTCACATTAATCTTGTGCTTGATCGGTGCAACCGTCGCCGCCGCCAATTGCGTGCCAATTTTCACAAGATACTGCCGCCCCTGCAGCAAGGGCTCCTCGTGCATCCAAATGACGCTCGCCTCAAACTGCGCTGCACATTCCAGCGGCGCACTCGCCGCCGCAATGACATCACCTCGACTCACATCGACTTCATCGGTTAAGGTCACCATGACCGAGCGTCCCTCGCGCGCGGACTCGACATCGCCCTCGGGCGTCACGATGCGCGCGATGTGAGTTTCAAGTCCATTGGGCGCAACACGTACCCGCGCACCACGCGCAAGCAAGCCACTTGCAATGCGTCCGGCAAAGCCACGAAACTCTGCATCGGGCCGACTGACATACTGCACTGGCAAACGCAAAGGCTGCGCTGTCGCCGTGCCGGTCACATCCACAGTTTCCAAAAATGCAAGGACGGTGGGTCCACGGTACCAGTCCATCCGCTGACTCGGCTGCACCACGTTGTCCCCATCGACCGCACAGACCGGGATCACCGTGACATGCGTGACACCGACTTTGGCAGCAAACGCACGGTACTCTGCAGCGATTGCTGTAAAGACTGTCTGATCAAAGGCCACCAAATCCATTTTGTTAACGGCCAAGATGACGTGCCGAACGCCGAGTAGCCCAACAAGATAACTATGCCGGCGCGTTTGCGTGAGCAGCCCTTTGCGTGCATCCACCAGCAAAATGGCGAGATCCGCCGTCGAGGCCCCCGTCACCATGTTGCGCGTGTATTGTTCATGCCCCGGCGTGTCAGCGACAATAAACTTGCGTTGATCGGTACGGAAAAAACGATATGCCACATCGATGGTGATGCCCTGCTCGCGCTCTGCGGCAAGTCCATCCACCAACAACGCAAAATCAAGCTCCCCATCGCGCGTGCCGACGGCTTTTGAGTCTTTGGCGAGCGTTACCAGCTGGTCACTGAACACCTGCTGCGACTCGTACAGCAACCGGCCAATGAGCGTTGATTTGCCGTCATCCACCGAACCACACGTCATAAAGCGCAGCAGATCGCGCTGGGCATAGGATTCCAAGAAGGCATCAATGTTGGTTTCAATCGTGTGTAAATCAGATGCCATAAATACGCCTAGAAATAGCCTTCTTGTTTCTTTTTTTCCATCGACGCACTCGCATCATGATCAATGAGTCGACCTTGGCGCTCGGAGGTTGAGGCGAGCAACATTTCCTGAATGATTGCCGGCAGCGTACTCGCCGTACTTTCCACCGCACCCGTCAGCGGATAACAACCGAGCGTGCGAAAGCGCACCGAGCGCTCGACTGCCCGCTCCCCCTCGCGCAGCAGCAACCGATCATCATCGACCATGATGAGCTGCCCGTCTCGCTCAACGACAGGCCGTGGTGCTGCCAAATACAGCGGCACGATCGGAATCTGCTCGCGATAAATGTACTGCCAGACATCAAGTTCCGTCCAATTCGACAACGGAAACACACGCAGGCTCTCACCCCGATGGACTCGCGTGTTATACAGCGACCAAAGCTCAGGGCGCTGCTGTTTCGGATCCCACCGATGACTTGCGGAGCGAAACGAGACGATGCGCTCCTTCGCACGACTTTTTTCCTCGTCACGCCGTGCACCACCGAAGGCGGCATCAAAGCCATGCAAATCGAGCGCCTGACGCAAGCCTTGTGTCTTCATAATATCTGTATGCACGCCCGAGCCATGGGTAATCGGGTTAATCCCCTGACGCAGCCCCTCTTGGTTAATGTGCACGATCAAATCCATCCCGCTGCGCCGAGCCACCTCGTCACGAAAGGCGTACATCGCCTGAAACTTCCAGGTGGTATCCACATGCAACAACGGAAACGGCGGCGAACCTGGATAAAACGCTTTCTGCGCGAGGTGCAACAGCACCGCACTGTCTTTGCCGATCGAATAGAGCATCACCGGCTTCGCACACTCGCTGGTGATCTCACGCAGAATGTGGATGCTCTCGGCCTCCAGCCGATCGAGCTGCGTCAAGGCCGCCGGGGTGGATACAGAAACCGCAGACATACAAATAAAGTCCTCTAACAAGCTGCCGCGCACTGTAAGGCTACACGGACGTGGTGCGGCATGCATAGTACGCGATGCGCGCGTCCATTTGAGACCTGAAGACTGGCCCTACCAATGCCATAATGCCGTGATGCAGGTCATTGATGCCACCACGGTTCGTCAGCGGCTCAGCGCCGCCACGCTGGTGGCAGCACTCGAACGCGTATTTCGCGACGGTTGCAGTACGCCTAAGCGTCACCACCACACTCTACCCGTCTCGGGCGAGCCAGATGCAAGCCTACTGCTGATGCCGGCCTGGCAGGTCGGTGGCCATTTGGGTGTCAAATTAGCCGCCGTGTTCCCCGGCAACGCCGCGCGCGGTCTGCCGACCGTGTCAGCCACGTACGTGCTCATGGATGCGCGCACCGGCGGCGTGCACGCATTCATTGACGGCAATGAACTCACCGCACAACGCACGGCTGCAACCTCCGCGCTCGCCGCACGTTATTTGGCGCGCGCCGATGCCACGCAGTTACTGATTGTCGGCACTGGCCGGATCGCCACCCAACTCGCCCTCACCCACGCAGCGGTCCGTCCGACCCTTGAGCGCATCTTTATTTGGGGGCGCACCCCTGATCATGCTGAGCGCTTAGCCCACACCTTGCGAGCGCACGACCTGCCCGCACAGCGCGCCCCCGATCTTGCCGCAGCAGTCGCTAATGCCGATATCATCTCCTGCGCTACATTGAGTACAGACCCCTTGCTGCAGGGTGCGTGGGTGCGTCCCGGCACGCACGTTGATCTCGTGGGTGGGTACACACCCGCCATGCGCGAGGCGGACGATGCACTCATTCGCCGTAGCACCGTGTTTGTCGATACGCTTGCAGGTGCGCTGCACGAGGCCGGCGATATCGTCGTGCCGCTACGCACTGGCGTATTACAGGCAACTGCAATCCACGATCTGCATGCGCTGTGTCAGGGTCGGCACCCTGGCCGATCAACTCAACATGAAATTACCGTGTTTAAGTCCGTGGGCGCCGCGCTGGAAGATCTAGCAGCCGCCATGCTGATCGTGGGAGCTGATGCCGCAGCACAGCCATCCACCGCCTCAATGCAAAGCACGCTTGCGTAATCGCATTTTACGCCGATCTTCCGTAAAGAGTGTCGCCAACTGCTCGGTCATTACCCCGCCGAGCTGCTCGGGGGTATCAATCGCCACCGCGCGCTGATAAAAGTCCGTGACATCATGCCCAATGCCAATGGCAATCAGCTCAACTGGAGACATTTGCTCGATCCAGGTCACCACGTTGCGCAAATGCTGTTCAAGAAAACTTCCAGGATTCGCCGACAGCGTCGCCTCATCGAGCGGCACACCGTCGGAAATCACCATCAAAATACGCCGGCGTTCGTGCCGCGCCAGTAGGCGCTCATGCGCCCACATCAATGCCTCGCCATCAATATTCTCCTTGAGTAAATCCTCGCGCAGCATGAGCCCAAGATTCAGCCTCGCCCGTCGCCACGGCGCATCCGCCGATTTGTAGATAAAATAGCGTACATCACTCAAGCGCCCAGGCTGCGAAGGACTCCCCGCAGCGAGCCACGCCGCACGCGACTGCCCCCCATTCCATTCTTGGGTCGTAAAGCCGAGGATCTCCACCTTCACACCACAACGCTCCAGCGTGCGTGCAAGCACATCCACGCACAACGCCGCCACCATAATGGGTTTACCACGCATGGAACCTGAGTTATCAATCAGTATTGTGACGACCGTGTCCTTGAAATCGGTCTCGTCTTCCTCTTTAAAGGACAAAGCTGCCAATGGGTCCACGATCACTCGTGTGAGCCGGGCCGCGTCCAAGACTCCTTCCTCCAAATCAAAGCTCCAGCGCCTTTTTTGTTTCGCAAGCAGCAATCGCTCCAAGCGGTTCGCGAGTCGCGCCACGGTATTTTGCAAGCCTTGCGACTGCTCATCGAGCACCGCGCGCAGACGAGTGAGTTCCGCGCTGTCACACACCGCTTCCGCCGCCACCACCTCATCAAAGGCGCGGGTGTATAAGCGGTAATAGCGATTGGGGTTTGTTAAGTCTTCCACAAACGGCAACCGCGTGAGGCGCTCACCTTTGGAGTCCACTTCCTCTTTGCGTTCGTCCTCGGAAGTCTGTTGCGGCAACTCTGTTAACACATCCTCATCATTAACCAGTGGTCCGTCTTGCTCCATTTCGCCTTGGCCGGACTTGATGCGTAAATCCCCAGGCAATGGCTCGGCATCACTCGCCGACAGCACCGCAGGCTGCTCAACAGGCTCCGGCGGCGCAAGACTCAACTCCCCCGCAACACCCAACTCAAACCCTAAATCCAGATCCCGTACGAGTGCGTGACTTAAGCGCGCGAAGGCCGCCTGATCTGCCGCGGCCGTTGCAAGGCGCTTTAGCGTCGCGCCTGCTCGCGTCTTAAGTTCAGAACCCCAGCGGGCCATCAACGCATCGGCCGCAGCCGGTGGCGGTGTACCGGTGAGTTCCTCACGAACCAGGAGCGCCAGCGTTTCGAGCATGGTCGCGAGCGGATTGCCCTCGGCAAAGCGTGGCCCCTTACGCAGCAGTGCCGCATTCAGTTCCGCATCCAAATTAGCAGCCACCCCAGCAAGGACGCGGGCACCTAAAGCCTGGCAGCGCACGTCTTCCACCAGTTCATATAACTCGCGCGCTCGATGGCCACTCGGCCGAAAGCGCGCATGCTCAACCGCATCGTGATACGCGAGGCGTAGCGCCAACCGATCCGCCTGACCCCGTATACGCCGCGCATCCTCCTCGGTAAATGGCTCTGCAAGCGGCGGTAAAATAATTTTGTTTTTTTCTAAGCGCGGACCACGGGAACCAAACTCAATGACGAGTTCTGGAACTCCCGCTAATGCCCGCGTTGATTGGGCGAGTGCTTTTTTAAAGCGCATCCCTGCGGACAGTACATCTGACATGCGCCGCGGCCTCAGACCACGCGTAGACGCGTCGCTGCCTCAGGTAAATCCCGACCGAATGCGCGTTGAAAAAATTCAGCCACCGTTGCGCGCTCCAGTTCATCGCATTTATTCAAAAACGTGACTCGAAAACTTAAAGCCACGTCCGCAAAAATTTCCGCATTCTGTGCCCAAGTGATCACCGTGCGCGGACTCATGACAGTAGAAATATCGCCGTTCATAAACGCATTACGCGTCATGTCGGCCACCCGCACCATGGCCATAATGGTCCGCTTGCCCTCAACAGTGTCATAGGACGGAACTTTCGCCACCACAATGGCGGCTTCCGCATCGTGCTGCAAATAATTCAAGGTCGTCACGATCGACCAGCGGTCCATCTGACCTTGATTGATTTGCTGGGTGCCGTGATATAGCCCCGTCGCATCCCCAAGACCAATCGTGTTGGTGGTGGCGAACAACCGAAAATACGCATTCGGACTAATGACACGGTTTTGATCCAGCAACGTGAGCTTGCCACTGGCTTCCAGCACCCGCTGAATGACAAACATCACATCAGGCCGCCCCGCGTCGTATTCATCAAAGAGTAAGGCGATTGAGCGCTGCACCGCCCACGGTAGAAGTCCTTCCTTAAACTCCGTAATCTGCAGTCCGTCTTTTAAAACGATGGCATCTTTACCCACCAAATCAATACGGCTCACATGACCATCAAGGTTGATACGAATGAGTGGCCAATTCAGGTGCGCCGCGACCTGTTCGATGTGGGTGGATTTACCTGTGCCATGGTAACCCTGCACCATGACCCGTCGGTTAAACGCAAAGCCTGCCAAGATCGCAAGTGTGGTATCCGGATCAAAGCGATACGCGCTATCCACCTCGGGCACGTATTCAGTGCGCCGCGTAAATGCCGGGATCTGCATATCGCTCGCAATCCCAAAATCTCTCGCGCTCACGTGTCGATCCGGAACAAATGTCAATAAATCGTCTGATGTACTCATGTTTGCTTGCAACTTATCAGTGAACAGTACCGGCCTTAGGCAACCGTGCCGGGAAACATCGCAGTATAGAGCCCCCGCCATCGATCGCGATGGCTTTTGGAGCAACTCAGGGCCACTTAAGCGCCGTGACGCTGTGGCCGCAGGCGCGCCGGTGACAGCGCCTCGGCAGAAAGCCCCAGTTCCTGCGCGCGCGTGGGCAACTCAGCCCCGTCCACGAGCAAAGCCGTGAGTTCACCCAAAGCCGGCGACGTCATAATGCCGGCGCCCCCTTGGCCCGCGATCCAAAAAAAATGCGGCTCATCGAGTGCAAAACCGGCAACCGGATGCTCATCAGCCACAAAGGTGCGTAGCCCCGCCCAGCGACCGATCATTTTTTTAATCTCAAGCGTTGTGTAGCGCTCAAAAAAATCTGCCGCTGTGGCGATATCGATTTCCTCTGGCTGCGCATCACATGGCGGCGATGGCGTCGCATCGCCCGAACACACCATCAGTGCCGCCGCATCGCCTTTGAAGTAAAACCCGGAAGCGATGTCATCCACTGGCGGCACCGTACGCACATCCATGCCCGGATCAAAGCGTAGCGCGGTACGCCGCCGCGGCTGCACCCCCAAGGGCGTAACGCCACAGCGCTCAGCAATCACATCCGCCCATGCACCACTCGCGTTCACAATCAAGCGCGCCTCGATCGAGTGCTCACCCACTCGTACGCGCCAGTGGTCCCCCGCCCGCTCCGCACCCAAGAGCTCCTGCCCACTCAACGTCGTCCCGCCGCGCTGACGAAAGCCACGCAAATACCCCTGGTGCAACAGATCCACATCGATATCGCCGTTGTCGGGGTCGTAATAGCAGCGCGCGAGGACCTCGCGCCGCAAAAAGGGCACCCGCGCAAGCGCCTCATCCGCACTCATCTCGCGCACCTGCGGCGATAATCGTGTCACCTCGCGGTAAAACGCCTCACCACTCTCTTCTTGTCCGGGGATGCTGAACATGATGTTGCCACGCCGACGCATGAGGGCGTGCGCCGCAAAGCCCACCGGTGGATTCACAAAAAACGGCTCGCCAAAGCGCACCACGCTGTGCATGAGCCCATCAAAATGCGCTGCCGTCCATTCCGCGGCCGAACGCCCCGTACTGTGATAGCCGTAGCCAGTTTCGCGTTCAATCAACACCACACGGTGCCGCTGCGCCAAAAAGTAAGCCGCAGAGGCGCCCGCGATACCACCACCCACGACCAACACGTCTGTCTGTATGCCCACGGCTGAGTCCGCCTTCGGTGCTAGGCCATTCATCAATCAGCGCGGCAAGGGTGGTGGATTTTTTAAGGCCTCAGCCACGACGCGCATCACATGCGCACGCGCCTCTCCCTGCAACAGTCCACGCGGGGCACGCGTCTGCTCAGAGCCACGACCGACCAACGCTGAAGCCAGCTTAATGCATTGCACGAGCGTTGGAATCGTGTCCAGGTGCAGTAACGGCATGAACCAGCGATAAATCACGAGCGCCTCAGCATAGCGTCCCGCTCGCGCTAAACGATACATGGCCACGGCTTCACGCGGAAATGCACTCGTCAGTCCCGACACCCAACCCACTGCACCCAACATGATCGATTCCAAGACCAGATCATCAACCCCCGCAAAAATGATGTAGCGATCACCCAACGCATTCACAATGTCAGTGATCCGTCGCACGTTCTCGGACGCTTCTTTCACTGAAATAATGTTTGGGATCGCGGCAAGCTCTTGCAGCATGTCCACCGAAATATCGACCGGATACGCCACGGGGTTGTTGTAAACCATTACCGGCAGCGCCGTGGCGGTCGCAATTGTCCGAATATGGTGCAAGGTCTCATGACGCTGCGCTTTGTAACTTAAGGCAGGCAAAACCATCAGGCCGTCTACCCCGATGCGCTCAGCGCCCTGCGCATAGCGGCAGGCTTCTGCCGTACTCGTTTCAGCAACACCTGCCAGCAATGGCGCGCGCGGACCAATCGCTTCGCGCAAGGCCGCTAGGACCTGCTGTTTTTCATGTGGTGTGAGCGTGGAATTCTCACCACACGTACCGAGTGCGATGATTCCATCAACGCCATCATCCAACTGTTGCAGCACGAGCCGCTGTGTCGCTTCCAGATCCAGCGACTCATCCGCCTTGAACTGCGTTGTAACTGCAGGATAGACACCGGACCAACTCATAAGTTATCCCCTTAAAACGGTCTTAACAAAGTACGCGCGCTCATCACCATGCGCTTAACCACTCACAATGGTGTGGGTTAGTGTCCCGAGCCCGTCAATGCCCGCACTCACCACATCTCCCACCACCAGAGGACCGACACCGGCCGGCGTCCCCGTAAAAATCAAATCCCCAGACAGGAGCGCAAAGTAGCTCGATAACAACGAGACGATACCCGCGACATCCCAGATCATATCGGCAATGGCCGCCCGCTGTCGCGTCTGGCCATTTACCGTCAACCACAGCGACGCACGCTCCACCGGCCCTGCCGCTGCCACCGGATACAACGTGCCCACCCCGGCCGAATGATCAAAGCCCTTGCTGATGTCCCAAGGCCGCCCGCTGGTGCGCGCACTTGTCTGCAAATCCCGACGCGTGTAATCATTCCCCACGGCATAACCATACACATGCGTTAACGCATCCGCGGCTGCGATGTCACGGCCCGGCCTGCCGATCGCTGCCACCAACTCAACCTCGTGATGAAAATTTGTTGTATGCGAGGGATACGGTACGGCAGCGCCATCCGCCACGAGCGCACTGGCCGGCTTCATGAAAAAAAACGGCGGCTCCCGTTGCGGATCCCCGCCCATCTCCCGCGCATGGGCCGCATAGTTTTGGCCCACACAAAAAATGCGCTGTACTGCATAACGCGCGGCAGTGCCCTGCACCACCACCGATGGCATCGTCACTGGAAACACGTACTCGCCCACGCAACCTCCTTCGCCATGCACCTGCAGCCGTCAGCCCGTCGCTCAATGATTGAGGGACTTCATCCCTTCCGCTGCATACCGCTCGCCACTCGCCGCACCCAATGGAAACGCTGCCGATAATGCGGCCCGCGTCGATTCACTTAATTGCAGCGTCGTCGCCGCCACGTTCTCTTCCAATCGCGCCACCCGCCGCGTCCCCGGAATCGGAACAACCTCCGAGCCATTGCCGAGCAACCACGCCAATGCCAATTGTGCCGGTGTGCAGCCTTGCGTCTTGGCAAGTGCTGCTAAGTGCGCGACCAAGCGGCCGTTGTGAGCAGCAGCAGCGGCGCTAAAGCGCGGATGCAAGCGCCGAAAATCCCCTTCCGCCAAACTTGCCCCCGACGCAATCGCACCCGTCAAAAAGCCGCGGCCCAACGGGGAGTACGCCACAAACCGCGTGCCCAGTTCCTTACACGTCGCAAGCAGTTCGGTTTCTGGCTCACGGCTCCACAACGAGTACTCAGTCTGCAACGCGGCGATCGGATGCACGGCTGCCGCGCGACGCAACGTCGTCGCCGACACTTCCGATAATCCAATGGCACGCACCTTGCCCACGCGCACCAACTCCGCCATTGCCCCCACCGTATCTTCAATGGGCGTGGCTGGATTCACGCGGTGCGCATAATACAAATCGATCACGTCCACGCCTAAGCGCTTCAGTGACGCCTCACATGCCGCACGCACATACTCAGGACTCGTATCAATGCGCCGTGCGGCAGGATCGTCGCTGCGCACAATCCCAAATTTGGTGGCTAAAACCACCGATTGGCGGCGCGTGGCTAAAAAGCGGCCCAACAGTTCCTCGTTTTTAAACGGCCCATACATATCAGCCGTATCCAAAAAATTAATGCCCAGCTCCAGCGCTCGCGACAAGGTCGCCAGATTGGTCGCCTGGTCGCTAGGCCCATAAAACTCACTCATCCCCATGCAGCCAAGCCCGATGGCCGAGACCTGCAAACCGCTGGTTCCTAATGTCATCTGCTTCATGTGCACTACCCTTGAGCCGTTATCGATTGAAATCACCACACGCGCCGTTTAAGTCGCCTGCCGAGGAGCCTTCGCGCTACTCCCGCGGGCGCGCTCCACCGGATACTTTGCTGCATTGATCACGATCTTGTCTTGCGCGGCCGTGCGCAAGTCGACCTTCAGCTGATCAGCCAACCGCACCAGATACAACAACACATCGGCGAGCTCCTCACGCACGCGCGCCTGTGTATCAGGCGGTAGTGCAGCGGACGCCTCCGGCGTCAGCCACTGAAAGTGCTCAGCCAGTTCCGCCACCTCCACACTCAACGCCATCACCAAGTTTTTGGGCGTGTGAAACTGCTCCCACTCGCGCTCCGCCGCAAACACCCGCAATTGATCGCGCAGCGCTACAAACGTGTCTGGCATCGCCATACTCATCGATCCGCTCCTTCCTCTTGCGTCTTAAAGGCAACAGCACATCTTAAGGCTCTGGCGACATGCGCTTATGCTGGCGCCCGGCGCACCAGCCAGGCGTCCAACCGTCCAGCAAAGGCTTTGCGATCGGCCTGCGACAAAGGCGGCGGGCCACCGCCCACCACACCACTCGCCCGCATCGTGTCCATAAAATCACGCATCGTTAAAATGCCGCGAATGGTATTGGCCGTGTACTGCTCACCGCGCGGATTCAGCGCCACAGCCCCTTTCTCCAGTACCTCCGCCGCCAAAGGAATATCGGCCGTGATCACCAGATCGCCCGCGCCCACCCGTTTGACGATCTCGTTATCGGCCACATCAAAGCCTTGCGCGACTTGCACACAGCGTAGACCCGAAACGCGTGGAATCGACAGCGGCTGGTTCGCGACCAAGGTCACGGCGACCCCCGTACGCTCACACGCCCGATACAACATCTCTTTAATAACGTTTGGGCAGGCATCGGCATCGACCCAGATTGCCACCGGCCTCATCGCGCAGCCTCCGCAAGCAACGCTTCGAGCCGACTGATACGCGCATGCGCGCTCGCCAGCGCCTGCGCTAAGTCCGTCACCCGCTGTTGCGCGATCTCAAGGTCACGGGCCGCGGATTCCAAGCCCGCAAGTCGCGTGCGCAAGGCATCGGTTTCCCGTGCCCAACGCTCTTGATGAACGCGCTCACGCGTTTCGGCCCGCTCCGCGCGCAACGTCGCCTGTGCATCAAAGCCACTCGGTGCCACCTCCTCCCGCAGATTCGGGCGCACACCCGCGACGCGCTCGCGCCGAAATGCCTGCAACACGCGATAAACGCGCGCCACACCACCGCGCACACCGTAACGCTTGGATAGCTCCTCACGCACCGCCACGCCCGTGACGCGCGCTCCAGTCGCGGCCAGATCGCGGATCACGGCGTGAATGGCAGGTTCGGTCACTCGGACAGGGCGCATACGGGCAGTCTACCTTTGTTACGGAAAAATTTCCGTAACTAACGTCACTTGCGATAATCACTCGCAGTATGAGTGGCGTGTTTAAAGACAAAACATTTATTATTCAGTACGTTATTCGCATAAATGTTTCACGATATGTTTCACGCGCGCCGGCCGACCAGCGACTGCGCGGCGCCTGGTATGTTCAGCGCAGTGGTTTCGGGTACTAAAATCTCTATTTCTGCTTATAAATCAATATGTTACTGATGTTTCGTCACGAAACATTGGGTGCTCGCCTACCCGAGGTCCTTGAGAATCTGTTCCATCGCCTGCACCACCGCCTCGCGATCCTGTGGCCCCAAGCCTTTCGGAAAGGCAACGGTCACCTTGCCACGTGCATTACGAACCAAGATCGCGCGACCCACCTTACCCACGTTGTACTCGCGACGAATCGGCGGCAACTTGCGCGACTGATCCAAGCTCGACAGCAACGCCTTGAGGATGGAACGGGCATCCCGAACACTCTCCTCCTCGCGCCGCGCAAGATTCTTAGCCGCCTGCAGTACGACGTCCTTGGCGCCGGGGCGCTCCATCAAAGATGCCAACTTATAGGCCTGATCCACCGGGATGGCCGACCGATCCAACAGCAGCGCCGCAATCGCACCGTGATTCAGGAGCTGCGTGGCTTTGAGCATCTTTGCCACCTGCCCTTTCGAGACGTTGAGCGCAGTCGCTAACGCATCTTGGGTGGCGAAAACCCGCGCATCGAGCTGTGTTTGGAACGACAGCGCCCGCTCCATCGGGGTGATGTCCTGCCGGTCGGCATTCTCCAAGTGCATCAGCACCGCCGCCTGACTGTCGTCAATATCGACCACGCGCACCTTTAACTTGGTGTTGGTCACCTCGCACGCATACCGCCGGCGCATGCCATAAATCAGTTCGTAATCAAACTCCGGATCACCCACGAGACGCCGTGCCAACGCCGGCTCCTGTTGACCATCTTTAGGGATCGACCGAATCAAATCCTCGCACCGCTCCGGCGTGTACCACGCCGTCGTGCGGTTATGGTATTTCCAGCCCCGGCAGCGCTTGGGCTCCACGCTTAAAACCGTTTCGCGCGTAAGTCCCGGGCTCGTACGTCCCTGCAAAGCGAGCTCCGCCGTCGGCAAAACCGCCCGATTCCCGGGTCGTTCGATGACCGCTTCACTGCGCTCACGCACCGAATTGGCAATATCGCCCAGCCGCGTACCCCCGAATAACCCTTTCTTTGTCATACCCTGCCCCCCAGTCCGGTTTAGATAATCCCTTTTGCATTGAGCGCGGCTTGCTTGGACGGCCACTCCCGCAAAATCGCCAGCTCAATCTCGCCAAAGACCCCATCCATCATTTCCAGCACTTTGCGGTTGGGCTTGATTTGCTCATACGGACCAATGAACTGGGCAGATGCATTGATCACCTCGGCTGCATGAAAGAACACGCGCTGAAAGACCGACTCGCCGAAGCAGGCTCGCATCACGTCCACAAACTGCCGCTGGCTGTCGTAGCGCTGGTCAAACAACGTGGTCAGCACCGAGATCCACCGGTAGTTCTTCTCGGGTGCTAGCTGCGCCACATAGGTGCGAATCATGCGAAAGAACTGCACGGTGGAAGAAAAATCGAACATCTTGGCCGCTGTCGGCACCACCAGCGCATCGGCAGCCACCAACACGTTCAGGGAAATCACCCCAAGCGCTGGCGGCGAATCGAGCAACACCACGTCGTAATTGCCAGCAACCGACTGAATGCCGTAGCTTAATTCGGCAAACACCGCCCGGCGCGCCTCCGGGGTGGTCTGCTCCGCAATGTGCAATACCAGCGCAATCTCTGCCTCGTACAGCGCAAGACACGCCGGAATCAGATCAATGCCCTCAAAGTACGTCTTCCGAATGACCGTCTCAAGCGTGGGCTGCCCGCCCCCGAGATAAGCCAAGATCGTGTCTTCTTGAGTGATTTCTGCGTCTGGCACATACCCAAACATCGACGTGGTCGTCGCCTGACTGTCAGTATCGATCACCAGCACGCGATAGCCCTTCAGCGCCAAGTAATGGGCGAGATTGATGCAGCTCGTCGACTTCCCGACCCCGCCTTTGAAATTCTGACAGGCAATCACCATCGGCTGATCGCGCTCGGGATCCCGGTGCGGTGATGTCCCAAAATGCTGCCGAAAAGCCTGGATTTGAGTCAACGTGTACCCTACCCGTCGATTGTTCTCCGGGTTACGGGCCGGCAGCTCAATCCCTAACTCCGCTTCGGCACGCGCAAGCGTCGTGCGATCCCTGCCGACCATCGCGGCGGCTTCGGATGGGCTGAACAAGCGCTGCAGGGACTTGCGCGCATGCGGGGATTGACCCATCTCGTGCATCTTGTCAAGAAAGTTTTCGCTGTACGCGAGAATCGCATCAAGCTTGTCAATGGCGGGCGTCGCTGGCACACTGCTCTCCCGGAATAGTTGGTCCACGGATTTCAGGCAAAACTTACCAGAACTCCGTGCATTTTACTGGACTTTAAAGGCGCTAAATCCCACGTGAGCCCCGCTCCGCCACCGGAAACCGATCTCATCGCGCGAATGCAGCGATACAGTGCCGCAGGATACTCGCGCGCGCGCATGTTGGCTCAACTTGTTAGTGACGGGGTATCGCCCCTGTTGCTCGCGCCGCATTTTGCTGACTTCCCAGCGGCAGCGTTTCACAAAATCCAACTGCCCGGTCCGCGCGGAATCACGCCACGCGCACTCATCCCCAAGGCGCCCGCAGCGCTTGCCCACGCTGCACCCGTCGCGCGTCGAGTGCCATCATTAGTCTCAGCCGCGTCCGTCGTGGCGCCGGTGGAAGAGGGCATCTCTTTTCATTACGTTCCCTTGATTCAATGCTCGTTCCCCCACGCCGACCCAGCAGCACTCACGAGTTTTACGCGTAAAAATGGCTGGCTCGAACTGACCCTCGGCACCACACGTCCGGAAACTGGCTTGCCTTACGGCGTGCCCGCGCGACTACTGACTATTTATTGCGCCAGTGAGGCGGTACGGACGCGCTCGCCGGAGATTTATCTCGGCCGGTCGGTGCACGAGTTCTTGCGAATTCTGGATGTGCCCATTACCCGCGGCGAGCGCGGCAGTCTGCGCGTTTATGCCAACCAGTTACTACGACTCATACACTGCACGCTATCCATCGATGAGAACATTCGTGACGACAGCGGCCGGACGGGATTGCACATCCGTCAAGCGTTGTTCGCCGAAGAAGCACGCTTGTGGTGGGACGAAGAACAAGGGATCGGGCAGGGTAGTTCCTTGCAACTATCGAGCGTCTTGTTTCACTCGATCCTTGAACGCGCCGCACCCCTCGCAACGCATGCAATCAAACAGCTGCGTAAAAGCCCGATGGACTTGGATGTCTACGCGTGGCTAGTGCACCGCCTGTTTCATTTAAGTCGCCCAAGCAATGTCAGTTGGCAACAGCTCTCGGAGCAATTTGGCCACGCGTACGCGGAGCTCCGGCAATTCAGACGCTTTTTCCTGGACTCCTTGCAGCGCGTACGGGCAGTGTATCCCGCAGCCAACCTCACCGTGACCGAGTCGGGGCTACTGCTGTTGCCCTCACGACCTCATCTGGCACGCCGACTGACAGCGAAGCGCTGAGACCCAAAACCCGTTTGTGCGTTACAACTCTCACGCTTTTACGCATTGAGGCTCCCCATAAATAGCAAAAACCTGCGTAAATTCAATGCCTTTGCGCATGCCAGCATGGGGGCGTCGCATCTCTCACGCTAATTTCGTATGTCATTGTATTTATTACTTTTATTCTTCCTATGTGCTGGCCCCATGCCCCTCAGACCCGTTACATTACTCACGTTAAGGCATCGCAACACTGGCACAAACGCGCTGCAACTCGCGCGAAAGGGCGTGGCATCACTCCGCGAAAACTCAATTTTTTTATATAAATCAATTGATTATAAGCACCCCCTGTAGCTCCTGTATTACCTGTAAAACTCCTTCTACGCATGAAGAGTGGTACAACCACAGCAACGCCAAAAAGAGCCCCATAATCCAATGTACCGACCAACCCATTTTGCTGTTGATGAACCCAGACAACTGCATGCGTTTATCGAGGCGCATCCATTGGGGAGCCTAGTGGTACACACCAGCGCAGGACTCAGCGCGAACCATATTCCCATGCTGTGGGAATCCGGCGACGCATGGGGCCGCTTGCATGGACACATCGCGCGCGCCAACACACTGTGGCGTGAAGTTGCAGAGGCAAGTCCAGTGCTCGTCCTCTTTGGCGGGACCAGCACCTACATCACCCCCTCGTGGTATCCGAGCAAACAAGCCACCGGACAGGTGGTGCCGACCTGGAACTATTCGGTGGTGCACGCGCACGGCACGATCCAGTTTTTCGATGCCCCTGATCGGTTGCTGCCATTAGTGACACGACTCACCCACCAGCACGAATCCCACCGGGCAGACCCATGGGCGGTGAGTGACGCGCCGAGTGACTACATCGATAAGATGCTGCGCGCCATCGTTGGTTTTGAAATTCGTGTTGCACGACTCGAAGGAAAATTCAAGGCAAGTCAAAATCGCACTCAGGCGGATCGCGAGGGTGTCATGCGTGGCTTAGCGGCTGCAGGCATGTCTGCTGCGGATTGCACCGAACTCGTCCGCGATCCTTGAGGCAACGCAAAGCGCACGATGGCACTACAGTTTCTCACGTGCACACTGACGGATGCCGATCAGTTACGCGCTCTCGCGACGCGTTCCTATACGCCGTACTACGCGCATCTTTGGGAGGAGGGGGGTCTCAACCGGTATCTGACGAACATGTACCATGCTGAAACGTTAGCAGCAGAACTGAGCGACCCGAACGTGTTTTACGAGATGGCATTACACGACGGGGTCGCGGTGGCCTTTTCAAAATCAGTGCGCCGCTGTGATCACGCAACGAGTATGAACGCCGCCTATCTTGAGCGCGTGTACGTGGTGCCGGAGATGTTGGGACGCCGAGTCGGACAGGCGCTGATCGAGCGCGTCATTGAACGCGCGCGCCGCGATGGCCGCACGAAGGTATGGTTACAGGCCATGGTAGAGGCGAGCGCACCGCTTCGTCGGTATCACGAGCTTGGTTTTACAGTGTGTGGCAGCACGACACTGGTAAAGCCATCCGTGCGAGCGGATCGCGCTGCGATGCAGATCCTAGTCAAAGACCTCACGGATCCTTAAAAACAATTCGCAGTCACCGCCAAAATAGAGCGAATCGGTGCCTTAAGCGACTCACCATGCCATCGGCATGGCAGCGACCATCTGCGCGCGATTTCTTGCACGCAGGCTGCTACCGTGGCTATTTTGCACTTTCAAGTCAAGTCACTCTCACGCGCGAAAGGACACAACGCGGTGCAGCGCTCTGCCTATATTACCCGCGGGCGGCTGCGCGATGAGGGCACGCGCAAACTGCACAACTACCAAAACCGCGGCGGCTTGGAACACACGGAAATTATTCTGCCGACAGCAGCACGCGTTACTGGGATGACCTGGGCGCAGGATCGCACCACATTGTGGAATACGGCAGAAGCGGTTGAGCCACGCAAAAACGCACGTGTCGGGCGCGAGTATGTCATTGCGCTCCCGCACGAACTTGGGACTAAGCAGCGATTGTTGTTAGCACAAACCTTTGCTAGCGCGTTGGCGGATCGTTATGGTGTGGTCACAGAGCTCGCTATTCATCGCGCCCCAGCGTTGGGTGATCGTCGTAATTTGCATGCGCACATTTTGAGTACCACGCGAACCGCGACTGCGACAGGACTTGGCGCCAAAAGTGCGATGGAGTGGAATGATTCTGCACGTCGCAGCGTAGGCCTTCCCAGTAGCCGCGAAGAAATTCGGCTGCTGCGATACGAGTGGGCGGCGCAAGTCAATCATGCACTCAAGGTGGCTGAACTTAATGTGCGAGTGGATGCCAGGTCCTTGTGGGAGCAGGGCAGTACCCGTCTGCCGACACCGGCACTAACACCTGCCATCATTGCGCTTGAGCGTACGGGGAAGACATCGTATGTCGCTGAGCACTTACGTGCCCAGCATGCCGAGCAGCAGCAGATCATGGACGCGTATGTCGCACAACGCAGTCTTGCGACCCAAATAGTCACTACGCCAGCGCTCAGTACGCAAGCGCAGTCGCGATGGCTCGCATACCGGTCTATCAGTCGTGTACCAACGACTACCCGCAGCAAGACCGCAGAGGCGGATTACACCTTGGATATGGATCTGTAAGGCAGCGCAAACGTCATGCTGTCAAATAGCTGGCTCCCGAGCCACCAGCCACCGGCGCTGGCTGTGAACGGCGCGTCGACATAGCACAAGGTGATGTTCTTCGCCTGCTCTGGGGTAAGTGGCATGAAGCCGTAGCCCAATTCGCTGAATACAGCGGTGTCGTTCAGATGCAAGCCGCAGTAGTGGCACACGTTCAGCCATTGATACGCATCTAATTCACGGTCGTAACACAATCTATAGGTATCCGTGACAACCCGCATTCGCTCAATTGGCTCGGGAGGCAGGCAGTCAATGTGGTATACGAATGTGGGGGAATCGTCCGCTTCCTCCCAGTAGTCCTCACCGTTTTCATCGTCGGTATTTACGGCTTCATAACCTGCCGGCAAAGCAAAGCCATGTACGTGGGTCATCCCACGACACCGCCAGCAACAAAACGCCGTGGTAGCAATGAAGTATCCACGCGCGCGAATGTTGCAGTCCAGGCCTGTGACGAGCCAGGAAGCGAAGGGCATGGGGTCGCTGCCCGCCGGCACCTGCCACCGTTGTCGTTCGGTATTCCAAAGCGCGCCGAGGGCGCGTGCTCTGTCAACCTCATGGGGTGGCACACACAGATCGAGTACCAGCATAGACGTGCTCGTGAATGACGGATGGCAGGCGAGTGTTTGCCAGCAGCAGCGCGTTGTCACGCCGCAAATTTCACGAAAATCGCACAATTCTTAGCGCTTGAACGCAGTGCGACTACAAGACCCGTGTTTTTGTGGGTCCTCGGCGGTGCGAGTACAACACTGTGGCGTCGAGCACCTCGACCTCAATTTGCGCAGGCTTGCCACCGTAGACAGCGGCCTTGAGCCACTCGCTTTCCTCCACCGCTGCCGCGCGGCTCACCGTTCGGTACCAGCAGCGTCGCTCCCCATGCCAGCGCCATCCACGTTCCCGCAGCACGTCTTTGGTTTCAAACGGCGAACGGGTTGCCCATAGGCGTAATGTGGGTTCGGCGCTGGTATCGAGTAGGAGCTTAAAGGCGATCACACCGGAGCGGGGCAGGGGACGGCGAATGAGTTCCAACAATGCGCGGCAATCCGTCTCGCTGCGATGCGCGTCAAAGAAAAACCCCGAGGTTGTGCACAGGTACTCAAGCTTACTCCCCGAAAAACCCTCAGCCTCCCACGGAACCTGCGCCCAGGTGCAGCCCCAGCGCAACGACGCAAACACCGGCAACCGTGTTTCTAAAAACGGCCGATCAAATCCCGAATTGTGTGCAACGACTATGGTAACGCCATCGAGGATCTGCAGAATCCGCGCATCGTCCAAGCGCTGACCTGCAACCATTGCATCGGTAATACCATGGATGGCCGTGGACTGCGGAGGAATCAGGCGGCCCGGATCTTCAAGACCGGAGTACACGTCGCTTACGCGGACGATCTGTCCGGTTTCGACAATGTACTCAAAGCGCACGATCCCCAACTCAATAATTTGATCCGCAGTATGAACGGTACCAGTGGTTTCCGTGTCGACAACGACCGCGGAGGCAAGCGTGCCGGTGGGGTCCGTCACAAACGTGTCGGTGTACTGAAGTCGCCTCAGGACCCGATAGTCTGGGCTTGATTGCAGCAAGGACGCGGCTGCGGCAAGTTCCGACGGTGCAGGACTAGGCATGCTGACTGACTCTGAATGAAACACAACTGACGAGACTACGTGGCGTTGGTGTGAGGCGCAATAGGGCACTCCGTCAGCGCCCACGTGCGCGACGTGCAATCCCGATCCACTCCGCTTGCGCACGCTTCACATGAGGGGGCGCGATGTCCGCCCCCTGCACGACCTCATCAAAGAGCGCGTTAGCCTTGGCGCTGTCACCAAGGCGCAGCAGCAGCTGCGCATAACGTACCGTCGCCTCAAGCCCAGGATAACGACCCAATAAGCCCGCGTACTCTCGTTTTGCGAAGGCAAGCTGGTCGGAGGCCTCCAGTGCACGCGCGAATAACAGGCGGCCCTCGGGGGATGTGAACTCAGGATTTTTGTCAAACAGGGTGCGCAAGGAGGTGCTTGCCGCCAGCGCATCACCGGATCTGAACTGTGCCTCGGCGAGCGCTAACAACAGCGTTGCCTCAAATTCGTATAAGCCGCGTAAGCCTGCGCGGCAGGTAGCCATTGCCTCAACATAACTCCCACGGGCCGTTTGCGCAGCGGCAAGCTTTGCTTTGGCTTCGACCGTGTCAGTGACCGCTGCGAACGAAGTTGCCTCGCGCAGCGCACGTCTCGGACTGACGAGTCGCGTCGTTTGCTGAGCAACCTGACGAGCGGTTCGTGACTGTAGCAAAGTCGGCGCAATCTCAACCGCAAAATACGCGATGGGGCCCGCGATCGGTAACAGTAAAACAACCCAAATCCACAGTGTGTTACGACCTGTTTTGATCACGTGGATCACCAGCGCTATCTGTATGAGGAGTGAAAGCGCAAAAATGCTCATGCTAAAAATAATCCTCTATGACGAATCATTGACACTATTGGTATTACGGATTGTCGAGTTTCATTTTGGCACGTCGATTGCGTAGCTGTGTGATCAGGGCAAGTAACGCGATCAGTGACCACACAATGTTCAGCACAGCAGGCGGTACGGCACCATGCTTCAGTGCATTCACTCCTAACAATACTGCCCCTGCTAAGTTCATTGACGGTCCTAGCAAACTCGACAGGGCAATACGTCCAGTCGTTTGGCCAAAGTAACTTGTCAGTAGCAGGATCGCACCAAGTACACCCAAAACTTCAATCAGCACACACATCTCCTGAGAGCCAAACGACACACCACGGGCAATCACTATTATCCCTTAAGTACAAGTCACGCGCTTATGAGCGCACTTGTCTCGATCAACGATAGGGCGTGCCTAACGTGGCTAAATGGGTGAATCACCCGATATATTCGTCTTAGCATCTGACACCGTAGGGGCCAAGCTTGTTCTCCTTTCAAGGAGAACACCATGCACTTACGCAGAACCGTTTCATACACGACACCATTGTGGTTTGCAGCAACGTCTGTGGCGGTGGCGCAGGCCAGTCCATTCGTGACCGGAGCTACAGCACTACAGTCGAACTTCCTTGCCATATTGACCCCTATCGCCGTGATCGCCGTCATGGCGTTGGGGGTGGCCGCTTGGTTCAATCGTATCAGCTGGGGGTGGGCCGCTGGTGGCGCGGTCGGGATTCTTTTGGTCTTCGGTGCACCGCAAGTGGTGAGTTGGATTCGGGCGATGGCGGGGGTCTGAGATGCGTTCAGGGTACCGTCCACCGCTGACATGCGATGTGCTTTTTGTGGGACTGACGCGACCTGCACTCGCCTTCGGCGTGCCTTATGCAGCCTTGCTCTTCAACGCGATGCTTACGTTGGAGCTGTTTCTGCTGACTCGTAACTTGCTGTGCGTCCTTTTTTGTCTGCCGCTGCATGGTTTGACGTGGCTTGCCTGTCTTGCTGAACCGCGGTTTTTTGAATTGACCCTGCTATGGGGGCAGGTGCGTGTGGGGACACGCCACGAACGCCGGGTGTGGGGCACTTTGAGCTACTCAGGTCTAAGTGTCGGGAGCAAGAGTGGCATGATCACTCCTCGGCTCATCATCGAGCATATGGTGGAGGCTGTATGCCCACTCTAGCATCCCGCTTGGTAGCCAAAGAGTTCGCTGTTGCCTCACATACACCGTATCGCGCCTTGCTGTCGGAACATATTGTGGTGACGAGTGCTGGTGATTATCTGGTGTCTTGGCGTTTGCGGGGCGCGCATTTTGAATGTGTTGATGACGCAGCACTCAATGGGGCGCACGAGCGCTTGAACGTATTTTTACGCAACTTAGCGAGCCCTGAGCTTGCACTCTGGACCCACATTGTTCGCCGCGACGTCACCATACCAATTCCCCATTGTGAGGGAGCTGGGTTTTCTGATCGGCTACACACGCATTACGCTGAGTCGCTAGCGCAGGAAGCGCTGTGGGCCAACGAGTTGTATCTGACGCTGATTTATCGGCCGGCGGGTATGCGAGTTACGACCAACTTGCTCAGTCTGATTGCGAGGAGTGATGATAAGGACGAGACGCACGATTCGCAGGAATATCTAAGCACTATTACTAAACTCACCACCCAAGTGGAAGCTGCACTTGTGGAGTTTGAGCCGCAGTTACTTGGTATTTACAGCTACGAAGGGCGGCGCTACTCACAGCTGCTTGAATTCCTCGCGATGCTGATTAACGGCGAGTGGCAAAGGATGCCAATCCCGCGTACCGACGTGTCTGACATGTTGCAAACAAGCCGCGTGCTGGTTGGTTGGGAAACCATTGAGTACCGTACGCCAACGCGGACTCGGTTCGGAGCTTGTTTGGGGATCAAGGAATATCCCAATCCAACCACGCCGGGGTTATTGGATAAATTACTCAAAGTGCCCTTTGCGTTTATTTTAACCCAAAGCTTCACATTCATTCCGAAGGCGACTGCGATGGGGATGCTCTCCCGTCAGTTGCACCGCTTAAATAACGCCGCAGACCCCGCCGTGTCACAGGCTCGCGCCTTGCAAACTGCCGCAGATCAGCTCGCGAGTAACGAATTTGTCATGGCAGATCATCACATGACCGTGCAGGTGCTGACGGCTCCGGCCAGCGCCGTGTCCGAGGCGCCGAGCAAGCCGCTAGCACAACTAGAGCAGCATATTAGTGTGGTACGCCAGATTCTAAGTGATACCGGCATGGTGGTTGCCCGTGAGGATCTCGCGCTGGGAGCGGCCTTTTGGGCCCAACTACCCGCACAGTTCACGTTACGCCCACGCCGAGCACCCATTACCTCGAGAAACTTCTGTGGCCTCAACTCGTTTCATCACTATCCTCAAGGGCGCCCCGTTGGAAACTATTGGGGAGACGCTCTTGCCACATTACGCACGCGTGCAGAGTCGCCTTATTTCTTCTCATTACACGCGAGTGACCCCACAGACACTACTGGCAACTCCAGGCGTGACACGGGTCACACACTCATCTGCGGGCCAACTGGATCTGGCAAAACCGTGTTCATCGCTTTTTGTCTTGCGATGCTACAGCGCGCAGGTGCGACCCAGATCGTGTTTGATAAAGACCGCGGACTGGAAATCCTCATACGCGCACTGAATGGTACCTATCTGGCCTTTCCACGCGGGATAGCCACCGGTTGCAATCCACTGCAGCTAGATGACACGCACAGCAATCGCTCATTTTTGCGTTCCTGGCTGCGCGAGTTAGCCGGCAATGCCGTACTGCCATTGACGAGCAAAGAGGAGCATGAACTGGATCGTGCACTCGCCGGCGTTATGGCCTTAGATACATCCTATCGACGACTGTCGCGATTAGTCGAGTTTCTCGACCCGACCGAACAAGGGGGCCTCTACCAACGACTTGGCCGCTGGAGCGCACAGTGTGCCGGGGAGCTGGCTCATGTATTTGATAACCCGACAGACAGCATTGCGGCGCGGTGCTCCATGGCCCCGCTCTTTGCGTTTGATATGACCTACGTTCTGCCTGATGCCACGATTCGTCGACCGCTCACCCAGTACCTTTTTCACCTTGTAGAGCAACTGCTCGACGGTCGGCGCTTAGTCGTGTGGCTAGATGAGTTCTCAAAGCTAATTGAAGACCCTGCATTTCAGTCACTCACAGTCGATGGTCTTAAAACATGGCGTAAACGCAATGGCGTCATTGCCTTTGCAACGCAAAGTCCCAGCGATGTCACGGCAAGTGCGCTCGCGCGTACGATCATTGAGCAAACTCCGACCAAAATCTTTTTTCCCAATAAAGAGGCAAGCCGTGAGGATTACATCGGTGCGTTTGGCTTAAGTACGCGCGAGTTTGCCTTGTTGTCTACCCACCTTGCAGCCTCACCACGGAGTTTTCTTATCAAGCAAACCCATGAAAGTGTCGTTGCAAGTCTCAATCTGAGCGCACTACCGGGCGAGCTAAAGGTGCTGTCGGCGCGCACCCAAACACTGAGCGAACTGAGCGAACTACTTCGCGTCCATGGGGACGATCCCGCCGCGTGGCTGCCCTATTTTTTGACCCCCCACTCTGGAGCAAACCCATGAACAAACCCATTGCCAAATACATGTTCCGTTGTGCGCTCGCGACGCTGTGGTTGACCGGAGCGGCGATGCCGGCGGTCGCTACAATTCCCGTCATTGATTTTTCAGCACTTGCGCAGCTTGCAAAACAAGTGAGCGCCTGGCAACAGCAGTTATCTGCAATGCAGCAGCAGCTGCAGCAGTTGCAAACCACGAACGGCGCGATCACGGGCAACCGGGGTCTTGGCGAGCTACTGCCAATCTCTGCCGCGGACCGCAATTATTTGCCCCTTGATTGGACGGGGCTACAAGCACTGTACGAGGGCACCAGTACCAGCCATCAGAGTCTACAGACCATGGCTAATGAAATAAAACAAACAAATACAATCTTGCAAGCGACCGATCTTGCACGACTGCCGCAGACGGTACATAGCCTGCTGGCGGTAGAGCGTGGTGGGATTGCCGGTAATCAAGCGCTCATGCGCCACGCGTACGCGAATCAGAGCGCCCGGTTTGCGGATTTGCAGACCTTGGTCACTGCGATTGGTACCACAACAGACCTCAAAGCAATCAACGAACTCAATGCACGTATCGGTGCTGAGCGGGCAATGCTGCTCAACGAAAGTATCAAGATCGCGAGTCTTGCCCACATTGCATCGACAGATAGCGCTGCTCGCGAGCTACAACGACGTGAGCTGGTGATGATCGGTCACGGCTCGTTCGCGACCCGCTTCCAACCCGTTGCGCCGATACCCTGATGTTGTTCGCTAATTTTTGGTCGTGGCTCAGTGAGCGCCTGACGACCTACATCAGCACTCAGGCCGTCAATACCGCGCAGGTCTTGGAGCCTGCTGCCGTCGTCTGTGGCGTCGTTTATGTCATGTTGTGGGGATATCTACATCTACGTGGCCAGATCGAGGAGCCGATCGGACAAGGGCTCGTACGAATCCTGACCTTGGTTGCTGTGTTTGGCATTGGGCTACGCCTGTGGCTGTACCACGACTTGATTGTCGATACATTTTTTACGGCCCCCGCGCAGCTTGCTGCGCGAATCGCCGGCGGCGCCGATCCAGTCACGATGATTGACCAGATTTGGGATCACGGCGGACACGTCGCCAGTGCGCTATGGGACCGCGCAGGTTTGTTATCTGGTGATCCTGGTTTTTATATTGCAGCGCTTGGTGTTTATCTGACCGTGGGACTGATGTGCGTATACACCATGTTTTTAATCTGTTTGTCGCGTATTGCACTCGCCGTCCTGCTTGCTTTGGGCCCTTTATTTATTGTGCTGACATTGTTCCAGCCCACTCGGCGCTACTTTGATAGCTGGATCAGTGAACTTAGCAATTACGCGCTGGTAACAATACTGACAATTATGCTCTGCACCCTAATGCTCAGTTTTGTCGATGCGTTTGCAACCCAGACTGCTGCGCGTGGCGCTGAGATGGCAAGCGTTGATGCAATTAATCTCATACTCGTGACCGCCTTAGTGTCCCTGGTACTACGCCAAATACTTCCCATCAGTGCCCGACTTGCTGGGGGCAGTGCTTTATCGACACTAGGCGCTTGGGGCGCGGTCACGCAAGGGACGCGAACCTTTGCCCGCACCACGACTGCCTATGTGGCTAGCGTATTTGACTCAGACGATGCCGAACTGACCGCACCACTCGGCGAACCCGCAACCACACGCTATGTTGGAGAACGCGAATGAAGGCAATTGCGATGGCGATGTCTATGGCGATGTCTATGGCGATGCTTGGCTACTTAGGACTGATGTTAGGCGGATGCGCGCAGATCACGACTTTGCCTACCTGTCATGGTGCAGCACGTCCAATCAATTCCCCAATGACGACACCCACCCATGAGTGAGATGACCGAGGACTACTTTGCAGAAGCGCATCGCTGGGAACGCGATCGCACAACACTTTTACGCCGCGAGGCGCGCCGCGCTTGGCAAGTGGCGCTCAGTGGCGTCACCTTGGCCGCGTTATCACTGGGAACACTACTCGTGATGCTGCCGTTAAAGCGCACTGAGCCTTACCTCATTCGGGTAGACGCAGCCGCTGGAACGGTGGACGTGGTGCCACGGTACGTTCCAACAATGGAACTTCCCGAAGCCGTTACCCGTCACCTGGTGACAGAGTATGTCATGGCGCGTGAGCGCTACGCGCCAGCCTTTGCCGAAGCCGACTACCGCCAGGTGAGCGCCTATCAGTCAGCCGCTATGAACCAAGCCTTGTCGACGCTGTGGGCACGTGGCAATCCGGACTCACCGCTGAATCGCTATTCCGACCGCGCGACGCTGCGGGTGAAAGTCAATGCAGTGTCGTTTCTAAAACGAGTGAGCGGGGAGCCCATGATCGTGCAAGTACGCTTTGAGACGGGGTTGATCACCATGGTGGGGGCAGCCGAGGATCGGCATCAGTTCGTGGCGACTCTACAGGCGAGTTATACCGAGCCTGCATCCGAGGCAGAAACACGCGCTTTAAACCCACTGGGTTTCAGGGTGCTCGAGTACCGACGCGAATCGGAAACACTGACTTCACCGAGTACATCACAAACATCAAATAACACCACCACGATTGGGAAGTAAGGATGATGCGTCACATGACTAGACGACGACGAAACGTAGTTTTCCAACTATGCTGCATATGCGCAGTCCTCGTCGGTGAGCTACCGACAACGGGCTGTGCCGACACGGATAATCGGGTACGTCTCGTGCAGTACGACGCCAACGCTGTGGTACCCATTGTGGCCTTTATGGGCTATCACGTTCACTTTGAGTTTGCACCGGGCGAGTCTTTCACGACGCTCGGTGCAGGTAATACCGCGGCGCTCGATGTGGCCTCCGAAGGTAACCACTTGCTGCTAAAACCAAAGCAAGTGACCAATGGCACCAACCTCACGCTGATCACGACCAGACATGTCTACTATCTCGACTTCAAAGTCCTCGCTCGGGCACCAAAGCCGTCTGAAGCCGTCTACTCAGTCGTTTTTCAGTATCCGGCCCCACCGATTGCCCTTAGCGAGGAGCACGCACGCGAGGCCGCCCTCACGTTAAATAAACTACCGGCTATTGCTAATCGCAATTACTGGTACTGCGGCAGTTCAGAGCTGCGGCCGGTATCAGCGGTAGACGATGGGATCCAGATACGCCTCACATTTGCCCCCCAAGCAGAGATACCAGCCTTGTATGTTCATAACCCAGACGGGAGTGAGTCTCTGGTTAATAGCCACGTGGAGGACGACACAGTGATCGTTCATCACTTAGCAGCACAACTGGTGTTGCGCCGCGGGCAACTGGTGGGCTGCGTTGTTAACAGGGCTGATACGCACGCACAGCAGCGGGCCGTGAGCGGCACACTATTACACGCAATCAAACGCGCCGTTGCAGGGCCAGCGACATGAAAGACAGTCCAGGCATTCAAGGCGAGCGCACCATGGCCGTGGTCGCACGGCGCGTGTCAGTTGCTATGCGCATGCAACAACGTCTGTGGATCGTTTTTTTAATGCTCTCGGCACTGGCGACACTGGGACTTTATTACGTTAGTGCAGCTCACATAAATCCATCCAAAGGGATTTCTCAGGCGCAACCGTCGGCGAGTCGCGCCGAGACGGCACTACCGCCGTTTCCGCTTGAGAGCGCTCCAACTGCACTGTTCGGTCTGGTACGCACTGCGCGAGCGGACGAGTCGTCCAATCCAGGTATCTCGCATGATGCGGATAGTGACGCAATGGACGCGCCTACAGTAATCGCGGCACCGCCCATGAAAACTGGCTCCGCAGTAGAGTCTCCAGTGGCGATTCGTGCGACGGCGTGGTCGACGCACACTGACACAAGCACGAGTAGCGCGCAGATTGAGCAGGAGGGAGAAGCCGAACGCGGTGAGGGAGTGACAAATAATGTGCGAGCCACATCAAGTCCGCGTAAGAGCACAAATACAATCGGTGGACCAGTTATTGTGCAAGCGCAGCGTCGAGAGGGGCTGCGTTTCATTCTACCCAAAGGATCGACCCTTGATTGCACACTAGAAACCGCTATTGATTCGACACTGGTGGGAATGACAACCTGTGTACTTGCGGCAGACGTATTTGGGGCGGATGGCCGCATTGTGTTACTTGAGCGGGGGACAAGGCTCGTTGGCGAGATGAGCGGTGAATTGCGTCCAGGGCAAGCACGGGTTGCGATTCTCTGGAATGAGGCGCGCACTCCCACCGGTGTGTTAGTCCCGCTGGTATCGCCGGGGACCGATGCACTTGGTCGCAGCGGTGTGACCGGGGATGTCGATACGCATGCGCAGGCCCGTTTTGGCGCAGCAGTTATGCTGAGTCTGCTCGATGGCACGATGACAGCGATTGCCGGACGCCAACAGAGCGCAGGAGCGCTGTTCTACACCGCACCGGGGTCACGGGACATTGCAACGGAGGTCCTGCATAACACCCTGCACATTCCACCCACGCTACGTGTCAATCCAGGAACACGAATTCAGGTAACGGTTGCGCGGGATATCGATTTTCAAACAGTGTATCGGTTGATTGCTCGTGACCCGTCTTAAACCTATCAGCGACGAGCCCTCGTCGCTGGCACATTATAGCCGGGAGCTGCTGCAAATTTTATCGGATACCACTGTCACGGAAGTGTGTCTACAGCGTAGCGGGGAGTTATTAATCGAGCGGGCTAGCGGCTGGACCCGCGAGCTGGCCGTTTGGGCGAGTGTTAACTGGGCGCGTCAGTTCGCACAATTACTCGCCACTGCCTCGGACCAGCGAGTCAGTGCGCCACAACCCTTGCTCTCGGCCGCACTACCGACTGGCGAGCGAGTCCAGATCGTACTGCCTCCAGCGACCTGGCCCGATCAAGTTGTCATGGCCATACGGCGCGCGAGTTGTAGCCAGTGGTCCTTGGATGACTTGGCGCGTACAGGCGTTTTTGGGACTGCGGGAGTGGAACGTGATGCGGTTGCTGAAAGATGCCAACTGGCTGATCATTATGCGAGCGCAAATTGGCGCGAGTTCTTAAGCCTTGCAGTCAAGCGGCGGCTGAACATTATTGTGTCTGGTGCGACAGGGTCTGGAAAAACAACGCTCACTAAAGCGCTAATTCGCGAAATTCCCCTCGATGAGCGTCTTATTTGTATTGAGGATGCCGCCGAGCTCGTGTTCGATCGACACACGAACGTGGCACGACTTTTCTATTCAAAGAATGGGCAGGGTGTGGCGCAGGTGACTCCAAAGCAGCTGCTAGAGGCGAGTCTACGGTTACGCCCAGACCGCGTGCTGTTGGCCGAGCTGCGCGGCGAGGAGGCCTATTATTTTCTGCGCAACGTCAGCTCCGGACACCCGGGGTCCATTACCAGTGTGCATGCCGGTTCGCCCGAGCTGGCTTTTGCGCAGCTTGCATTACTCATTAAAGAGAGTCAGCCAGGTGCTGAACTGGGGATGGAAGATATTGATCGGCTGCTAAAACAGACCGTCGATGTGATCGTGCAGTGTGAACGTGTCGCAGGCATCCGTCGCGTTGCACGCGTGTGGTGGCGTGACACAAACTGCTGAAAGCAACGATGGGCTTGCAGTAGAATAGTGAAGCCCGAATCCGCCCACCTGCTATGGTGGGCTCGCTTTGCCATATTTGGATGTCGATCATTCCCCAAAAACACCACGTGCTGTCGCCTCTGATCATTGCGTGTCTTGCGGCGACCTGGCTCATATGGGGATCGACTTATCTTGCGATTCGTTTTGCACTGGACGGATTCACGCCCTTTATATTGATGGGCACGCGCTTTTCTATTGCGGGCGCGCTTTTATTTGTGTGGATGCGACTACGGGGCGCCGCCTTACCGACCCGACTCCAGTGGCGCAATGCGTGCATCGTTGGCAGTTTGATGCTCGTCGGTGGCATGGGCGGTACCGCGACCGCAGAACTCACCGTGGGTTCCGGGTTAGTTGTGGCTTTTATCGCGGTGTCGCCGTTATTGTTGGTTTTATTGCACCTGACGGTCGGCATTTATCCGCCGCGTGGCGAGTTGCTCGGCGTGCTTGTCGGTTTGTGCGGTGTTGTGCTCCTGACCCACGGCGTGGGGTTTCAGCATTCGCCCAATGGCATTTGGCTACTGGTGATTGCCACCAGTTGTTGGTCCTTGGGCAGTTTTTTAAGTCAACGCCAGTGCCCATTGGCACCGGGGGCCATGGGGTTTGCCACCCAGATGCTGTGTGGCGGTGCCGTTCTGCTCGGGCTTGCGCTCTTGCATGGCGAGTCCTTTCGTCTGACGGCCTCATCGACCGCTTGGTCTGCGTGGCTGTATCTGACAGTGTTTGGATCGCTGATCGGATTTAACGCGTATATGGTGTTGCTTAGTCGCGCCTCGCCTGGCATCGCCACCAGCTATAGCTATGTCAACCCAATCATTGCGATGTTGTTGGGTGTGAGTTTGGGGCATGAGACTATCACGCTGCGGGAGTGGTCAGCAGCCGGTATTACACTTGCGGGCGTAGCCATCGTGCTGATCAGTCGGAGGCGCAACACATGAAGCTGCTACGCAGTGATCAGTACCAGCGTATGCCATGGAAAAACGGCGGTGGCGAGACTGCACAGATTGTGTTGTCACCCGAGGATGCAACTCTCACAGCGTTTGATTGGCGCATCAGTATGGCGCGGGTGGCCATTGATGGGCCGTTCTCGCTGTTTCCGGAGGTGGATCGCACATTAGTGATTCTGGACGGTATGGGTTTAAGCCTACACGGTCCGGATGCATCTGTGATGGAGGTGGCTGCTGGGACTGCTGGGGTGTCGTTTTCAGGCGATACACCACTGAGTGCTCGTTTGTTGGACGGTGCGATTACGGATCTCAACATCATGACGCGGCGCCGAGCCTATCGCCATCGAGTACAGTATTTGCCTCAGGTGTGCACAGGTTCAATCGCAGTCCAACCCTATACGCAGCTACTCGTCCTTGCGGCTGGGCAGTTGACGGTGGACAGTGGCATCCGCGGTCAGATGACGTCGCACGACACCGTCGTGATTGAGCCACTTGAGCAGGCGACGCTGCATCCCGAAGGCAACACCATGGCGTATCTCATCGAGATCATTCCCGTCACTGCGCATCCGCCAACTTTAAGCCGATGAGGTCACGCTGTGCGTGCGCCGCCAAAGATACAGCGGTACGCACAAGATCATTAAAGTGCCAGCGATGAGGCCCGATCGCGGATCATCGATGACCGCGGCGATTAAAAACAGTAAGGATCCAAGCAACACAATGGCGGTCGTGTATGGAAACCCGACAGCGCGATATGGGCGCGGATACAGAGGCTCGCGCCAGCGCAGGATAAAGACCGCCAGATACGCCGAGATATAGTTCAGCAAGAACAGCACCGCTGCGAGTGCCACGATTTGTTCAAAGCTGCCCGTGAGAATGAGCACGATGACCATGGCACTGGACAGTCCCAGCGCCACACGTGGTGTGCCGCCGGCACTGACGAGCGTGGCTTTGTGCGTAAATAAACCATCACGACCAATGGCATACAAGATACGCGGTGTCATGAGTAGCACAGCGTTCAAGAGACTCAAGACCGTCAACAAGGAGATTAACGTGACCAACTCCGCGCCACCATATGGAAGCACGACTCGTGCCGCATCAGCGGCAGGCAAGGCGGAGTTAGCAAGTATTTGCAAGGGAAGCACGCGCAGGAAGGCAAGATTAATAATCAGATACAGCCCACCCACGAGCAGCGAGCCACCAATGATGGCGCGTGGCAGGGAGCGGGTGGGGTTTGTGCTCTCCTCGGCAAAGTAGATGGGCGAATACCATCCGTCAAAGGTGACGAGCACCGAGCGCAAGGCTGTGACGATTGCTCCCAGAAAACCGAGTGACAGCAGTGGCAATGCGAGTGGTGAGGTGGGCAGTGGCAGTAATGGATCGGCGTGGGCGGGTGGGGTGATGAAGCAGCCGACGACGAGCACAAGCAGCATCACGCCAACGCAGATCGTAATCACGCCAGCCAGTGTGCGACCAATACGTAGCCCCGCCCAGTGCAGAGCGGTAAAGGCTACTAAAATTGTAATTGCCAAAGTTTTGGAATGTCCGTGGGCAGGGGACCACAGCGCGGCTAAAAATGTCGCGGCTGTCACCGACCCATAAGCGAGCGAGGCGACATTGTTTAGCCAGTCACTCCAACCGATTGCAAAACCAACGCCTCGACCCATTGCACGGCGTGCGTACACCAAAAAACCACCCGCTTCCGGGAACATGACCGCAAGCTCGGTGACGGCGCACGCCCCAAGGAATGCGTAGAGCCCACCGAGTAGCCATGCCAGCGTGATGAGTCGCGTATCTCCAAGAGCCGCTGCCACAGAGCCTGGCAGGCGTAAGATGCCAACGCCCACGGTGCCACCGAAGGCCATAGCCAGTCCAAAGCCGATGCCCAGTATTTTCAGTAACGGCCGGCTAGGCGTGTCTTCGACCATGCACTGCCCCTTTGGCCGACCCGAAACGTGGGTCAGCGCACCGCAGTGTACCCGCCGGGACCTCCGTTGGGGGATAAGATGATTTGCCACAGCTGCAAGTTGCGGCTACTAAAGGAGGCGGCAGAGGCCATGAGCCAGTAATGCCACATTCGGTGAAAGCGCTCACCATATGTCGCTTGGAGTTCTGGCCACGCACGTTCAAAATTCTCCGACCACGCCATTAGGGTGCGATCGTAGTCAGTACCAAAGTCATGCCAGTCTTCGACAAGCATGAGTCCCTCAGTGGCAGTATCCACCTGTAGACGGGATGGAATCAGTGAGTTTGGAAAGATGTAGCGCTCAATCCATGGATCGTTCGCTCGTTGCGTGACACGATTGCCAATAGTATGGAGCAAGAAAAGTCCGTCCGGCGTCAGCAGCTTGCGAACTTTGTGTATATAGCTGCGGTAATTGCGCGCGCCCACGTGTTCAAACATACCGAGTGAATAAATGCGGTCAAATGTGCCGTTCACAGCGCGGTAATCATCAAACACGATTTTGACTGGCAATCCCTGACAGCGTGTCCGCGCCGCTTCGGCTTGGTGTTTGGACACGGTGACTCCTGTGACTTCAACGCCGTAACGTTGGGCCGCGAACTGCGCAGCGCCTCCCCAGCCACAACCGATGTCGAGGACGCGCATCCCAGCTTGTAGGCCGAGCTTGCGGCAGACCAAGTCCAGCTTTGCTTCCTGCGCAGTGTTTAAGTCGTGAGCCGCCGGCCAATACGCACACGTGTAGATCATGCGAGGATCCAGCATGCACTTATATAGATCATCTCCCACATCGTAATGTCGCTCACCGACTGCAAACGAACGGTGTGGTGCTTGTAGATTGATCAGGCGGGCCTTGATAGCCAGCCACACTTCACGCAGGGAGGGGAGACGTTTATCGATAGACGCGCGTAGCGCACGCGTGAGGAATTCGTCAATGCGTGCGCAATCCCACCAGCCATCCATGTAGCTCTCGCCCACTCCAAGCGAGCCATCGGCGAGAACGCGATTATAAAAGCGAGGATCATGCACGGTGATGTCCCACGGTCGCTGACCGTTCACCTCAATATCCGCAGAGGCGAGCCAATCTGTGATGAGCGACTCGGCGGTGGCTCGTCGTGTGGGCCGCCAAATCAGTGGCTGTGTGTATTTAAACTCAGTGGCGTGTTCTTGCAGCTGTTCCATGGCAGACATGCAGATTTTATCGTCGGTGCGACCGACCCTCAGTGACCCTATAGTAAAACGGTTTTATCCGATTGGTAACAGGGGCACCATGCTGGGCAATACGTATGCCTGACACAGAGCAATGAGGCCGATGAGGGCGGCGCCGGCGAGCGAATGCCAGAACATGGTCCGAAAGATGGGGCCCACCGAATGGACCCGCTCGCGTGGGTCCTCATAACAAGCGGTTCCGGCGACCATAATGGATTGCGCATCAATCATTTTGCCCATGACGCCGCCCGTGGAGTTGGTGGCAACCGTCAGGACTGGGTTTAAGTGCAATTGCTGGGCCGTGAGGTGTTGCAGGTTACCAAATAGGGCGTTTGATGCCGTATCAGAGCCGGTCAGAAACACGCCTAACCATCCCAAAATGGCCGCAAAAAACGGATAAAACACCCCTGCTGCTGTGCACGCAAGTCCCAATACCGCATCGGTTCCCGCATAGCGTGTGAGATAACTGAAACCTAACACTTGCGCAATCACAAGGACTGGGGTGGCTAGGCGAGCACACGTCACCCCGATGGCACGGCGCCACTGCGTGGGGGTCAAGCGCAGATGCAACCCGGCGAGCACGGCGGCAACAAAGACTCCGGTACCGGCGGCCGAGAGCCAATTGAGCGTGAAGCGAGCAGCCTCCGGAGCACTCGCGGCAGTCGCCACGGGCGGCATGCGCTGTACGAGTTGATGCAGTGCGGGCATATCCCACACAAGTAACGAGAAGGTGCCATGCAGCGGCGCACCGAAGAGTGTTGCTGACACCGTGTAGTGACTGAGCGCGCCGTTAAGGTATGCCTTAAATGCAGGCATCCCCCACAGAGCACAACAGGCGATCAGCACACACCAAGGTAGCCATGCACTGAGTGATTGTTGCCAAGGATAATGGCTCGCGATGGGCAGTTGCACCGGCGCACGCTCGCCGGCCAGTAAAAATGGCGTCTTAGGCGACCACACGAAGCGCAAAAAAAACACGGTGCATAGCAGTGCAAATCCACCGGCAATGATGTCTGTTAATAAGTGCAGGGCCGCAATGTGAGAGGCAAACCATTGCATGAAGGCAAAGCTCAGGCCCGCACACAGCGTTGCCGGCCACACTTCGAGCGCCTGCTTCCACGAGCCGCCTTCCATTTTGACAAACAGAGCCACGAGCCAAAAAGGGATCAGCACCGATAGCAGTGGAAGTTGTCGTCCAGCCATGGTTGAGAGTGTGAGCTGATCCAGTCCGCTCGCTTGTGCCAGCGTGACGATGGGAGTACCGATCGCACCCCAGGCCACAGGCGCGGTGTTGGCAAGCAAATTGAGCACTGCTGCCTGGAATGGCCGAAAGCCGAGGCTCACCATGATCGCGCCTGCGATTGCCACTGGAGTCCCGAATCCAGACGTTCCTTCCAAAATCGCACCGAAGCAAAACGCGATGAGCACACATTGCAAGCGACGATCGCTGGAGATATGAGTGATTGAGGCCTTGACGATCTCAAAGCGACCACTGTGCACGGTGATCGTATACAGCAGCATTGCGGCAAATACGATCCAAACAACGCCGACGAATCCCGATAGCGCCCCGAGTGTAAATGCGGACAGTGCCGCGGTGACGGGCATATGAAATACAAAGCAAGAAATCGCAAAGGCACTGAGGACCCCAGCAAGTGCGGCGCGCGGTGCAGCAATGCCCCGGTGCCGTGTTCCCGTCGCATCACGATGTGGATGCAGAGCGATACAATACAACAGGACTACGATGGGTAACGCAGCGAGGACTGTAGATAACACCACATTTCCAGTAGGGTTATATACTTGTTGATACATGTGGCCTCCCGCGCAAGCGCCGTTGTGGTGCCGTTCGATCGTTGAGCGACCACCCTGGGGCTCATGCTCCAGGTGTCAGCATTTATGCGACCAATGAAAAGATGTCGACCGTACCTGTCAAAGTGGTCTCTCCCACCGATAGATACAACGTGTGATCTGCAACCGCGAGGTTAAACACCATACGCCGCTCAAGCATGGCGACCAAGCTACTCAAGAAGACACGATCAATCGCATGCACACGAATGGCCTCTTTGCGGTACAGCGACTCTGTTTGCAACCGATCAAGGAACAGACGCACATCGCGATGGGCATAGACCACGACCCGCCGCGCAGTTTTGCTTGCCTTGTGTAGCCGCGTCGCTTCCGGTGTGCCGATATCAATCCATGTCATGAGTAAACCGGTCAGATCGCGCACCGCGATGGCTGGCGCATCGGGCTCCGATAAGCCCTTGGAGAACTCGATTCCTTCGGTGTACTCAAGACAATACGCCAGCACCCGCGTTAACAGAAACTCCTCTGTTTCAGACGGATGTCGCGCAATTCGGAACGAAACGGTCTCATAGACGCCACGGTCGGTGTCATTGAGGGTGATATCAAAGGTGTAAATCGTCGCGTTCAGACTCAAGGCGGTTTCTCCCGACAAACGTCACGATACCGCAGTTTGGTATCACGATAGGGGGCTATCGGTGTCGACGTGGGGCCTTTCGCGCGGCACACTAACCGTCTTTGCATGAAACGGTACGCGTGATGCAGCCAGTTTTGGAGGGTGGGGGGGCGATAGACCTCCCGTTACAGCAGCGCGTGGTGGCGGCGTTACGGGCATATTTGCCTGCTGATGCTGTGTTATTTGAGGCCGAACAGACGCGGCCTTACGAGTGCGATGGACTCACGCTGTATAGGCAGCTACCCATGATTGTAGCGCTGCCCGCGACCGAGGCCGACGTGCGCGAGATTTTACGGATTGCGAGCGCGCTCGGTGTCCCGGTGGTGCCGCGTGGCGCCGGCACCGGGTTGTCGGGGGGAGCGCTGCCCCATGCGGCGGGTATTTTACTGTCATTGGCAAAACTCAATCGGGTATTGGCGCTAGATCCCGAGGCACGTACAGCGCGGGTGGAGCCAGGTGTGCGCAATTTGGCCATCTCGCAGGCAGCTGAGCCCTTTGGCCTTTACTATGCGCCCGATCCATCGAGCCAGGTGGCGTGCACCATCGGCGGCAACGTTGCGGAGAATTCAGGCGGGGTGCATTGCCTGAAGTACGGATTAACCGTGAACAACGTGCTCGCGGTGCGCGGCTATACGGTCCTCGGTGAGCCCGTTGAGTTTGGATCCGCAGCCCTCGACGGACCTGGGCTTGATCTTTTAAGCCTGATCGTGGGCAGCGAAGGCACCTTGATTGTGGTGACCGAAGTGCTGGTGCGCTTGGTCCCAAAGCCGGTACTTGCACGCTGCATTATGGCGAGTTTTGCCGCGGTCGATGCCGCAGGTGATGCCGTGGCCGCGGTTATTGCTGCCGGCATTATTCCGGCGGGACTCGAGATGATGGACCAAGCAGCAACGCGCATGGTTGAGCCCTTTGTGAAAGCAGGCTACGACCTTGAGGCAGCCGCCATTCTCTTATGCGAATCCGATGGCACCGTGGATGAAGTTGCCGAGGAGATCGAACGCATGTCGGCTGTCTTGCGTGCGCATGGAGCGACCCGACTCGCAGTTTCAGCCAATGAAGCTGAGCGCCTCAGGTTTTGGGCGGGGCGCAAAAACGCATTTCCTGCAGCGGGGCGCGTGTCTCCGGATTACTACTGCATGGACGGTACCATTCCGCGACATCAGCTCGGACGGGTCCTGAGTGCGATTCGGGACATGGAGCTTAAATACAATTTGCGTTGCCCCAATGTGTTTCATGCAGGGGACGGCAACTTACATCCATTAATTTTATTCGATGCCAATGATGCGGATTCGGTGGCGCGCGCCGATGCGTTTGGTGTGGAGATTTTGGAGCTGAGTATTGCGGTGGGAGGCACCGTGACTGGTGAGCACGGCGTGGGCGTGGAAAAAATTAACCAGCTGTGCCTACAGTTTGATGAGGTGACGCGCGCGGCATTCATTAATATCCGCCTCGCATTTGATCCAACGCAGCGCCTAAATCCCGGGAAAGCGATTCCGACGTTGCATCGCTGCGCGGAATACGGGCGTGCGCATGTGCATCATGGCGCGGTCGCGTTCCCTGAATTAGAGCGCTTTTGATGCCTACCACCCCACAGCATCTAACTGAACTCGCTCATCTTGTGGACCAGGTGCACACGGCGGCTGCGAAGCGTCAGCCGCTCACGATTCGTGCGGGGGGTACCAAGGATTTTTATGGCAATAAATTTCATGACAACACAGCGGTGGCCGAGCGTCTCGACCCGGGCAGTTATAGTGGTGTCATTGCGTATCAGCCAACGGAGTTGGTGATCACGGCGCGTGCGGGAACGCCACTGCGGGAGATCGAGACGCTCATCGCAGCGCAGGGTCAAATGCTTGGCTTTGAGCCGCCGCATTTTGGTGTAGGCGCGACGTTTGGGGGCTGTATTGCGGCGGGACTTGCAGGGCCGCGACGGGCTGGCATGGGACCCGCGGCGGGGGCAACTCGGGATTTTATGTTGGGGGCACGCGTACTCAATGGCACAGGGCAAGTGCAGCAGTTTGGCGGCACAGTCATGAAGAATGTTGCCGGCTACGACGTGTCGCGTTTGTTCGCCGGTTCCATGGGGACGCTCGGTGTGCTGCTCGAGGCCTCCGTCAAGCTTGTTCCCCGGCCAGTCACTGAAGACACGCGCCGTCTTGCGTGTGATGAGGTCCATGCGCGCGCACTCTTAAGTCGTTGGGCGCGTGCGAGCATCGCCATGTCTGCAAGCTGTTGGTCTGAAGGCAAACTTGTGGTCCGCTTATCCGGTGCCTACGCTGCGGTGACGCATGGCATCGCTGTGGTGGGAGGCGAGGGCTTGAGTCGTGCTGAGGCGACGGTGTTTTGGTCTGCCGTACGTGAGCAAACAGTCGATTTTTTTGCGCAGTCCTTGCCCTTGTGGCGGGTGAGTGTACCGGCAACAGCTGAGTCACTCGCACTCGGCGCGCCTGAATTACAGGAGTGGGGAGGGGCTTTACGTTGGGTCGCAACGCCGCTCCCCGCGGCGACTGTACGTGCTCGAGCCGCCGCGCTCGGTGGCCATGCCACCTTGTTTCGGAATAACCCGGGTGGGGTAGCCGCGTTTACTCCGCTGTCGCAGACACAGCAGTCACTGGAGAGTCGGGTCCGCGCGGCCTTTGATCCTCTCGGTATATTTAATGCAGGGCGAGTGCATGCAAACGCAGCTTGCTAGTTTTATACAGGGCACAGCCCAAGGCGTAGAGGCCGAAGCCATCTTACGCACCTGCGTACACTGCGGGTTTTGTACAGCGGTGTGTCCGACCTACCTACTCACGGGGAATGAGCTAGAAGGCCCTCGAGGTCGCATCTACTTGATCAAGGAGATGCTCGAGGGCGCTGTAGTGACTGCAAAAACGCAAACACATTTGGATCATTGTTTGACGTGTCGCGCGTGCGAAACGGCCTGTCCGTCGGGAGTACGTTACGGACACTTACTCGACATTGGACGCGCGGTGCTCAACGAACGAGCACCACGCCCGGTCAGTTCGCGTTGGATCCGTCGCCTGCTGAGTGCTTTTCTGACGAGTTCCGCATTGATACCGCTGTATCGCGTGGTCCAGTGGCTGCGCGTACTATTCCCATCGCAAGTGCGCCATTTCGTGCGGCCGCGCGAGCACGTGCCTGCATGGCCGCAGGTACGCCACGTACGTCACGTGTTGATGCCAGAGGGTTGCGTGCAGCGTGCCGTGGCGCCGCAGATCAATGTGGCCACTGCACAGGTACTCGATGCATTGCAATTTTCTGTACTGCGCACGCCGGTGTCGGGCTGCTGCGGCGCGATCCGCCAGCATCTGGATGACGGTGAGGGCGCGCGTACTCAGGCACGTCATAACATTGATGCCTGGTGGCCTGCAATCGTTGAAGGTTGCAGCGCGATTGTGAGTAACGCGAGCGGCTGTGGCCTCATGCTCAAAGACTATGGACGTTTGCTGCAAGATGATCCTTTGTATGCCACCAAAGCGGCGAAGGTCAGTGCACTCGTTTGTGATATCGCGGAGCTTGTGTATGCAGAGCGCGCGAGTTGGTTACCGCGCATCACATCAGCGCAGACGCAGCGGATCGTGTTTCACGCGCCGTGCACTTTGCAACACGGGCAGCAGCGCACAGGACTTGTTGAAAGCTTACTGACCGAGGCGGGAGTCACGTTGTTGCCAGTGAGTGAGGGGCATTTATGTTGTGGTTCTGCCGGAACCTATTCGCTGTTGCAGCCCAGAACGGCGAAGGCGTTGCGCGAGCGTAAACTTCAAGGGCTGACCGCAGCAGGTCCTGAGCTCATTTTGTCAGCGAATGTTGGCTGCATCAGCCATTTAGGCGCTGGTACCGCGATTCGGGTCCGGCACTGGGTCGAGTGGTTGGCAGAAGCACTCGCCTAAGACGCACGCGCATCCCGCAGACGTGTAAACTTAACGTTTTCTGGGCGAGCGCTTGTGAACAATACTCCAGTGACGGCAACACCGAAGCGCCCTTTAAATTATGGTGAGTTTGTGACCATGATGGCGGCCGCGATGGCACTACATGCCGCTGCCATCGACACGATGTTGCCGGCGTTGCCGACCATTGGCCGTGCCTTTGCGGTGGTGAGTCAGAACCAGTTGCAGTGGATTGTGACCATTTTCATGGTCGGTTCCGGGCTCGGTCAAATCATCTATGGGCCATTAACGGATCGCTACGGCCGGCGACCCGTCTTACTGACTGGAATGAGCGTCTTTGTGCTGATTTCGTTAGTGGCTGGGAGTGCACCGTCGCTACCGTGGTTACTATTAGCGCGCGCATTGCAGGGCTTTGCAGCGGCCGCGACGAGTGTGGTGTGTCGCGCCATTGTGCGCGATCGCTTCGTGGGCGCGAGCATGGCGCGGGTTATGTCGGTGATTTTCATTGTGTTCCTGACAGCTCCTATTCTTGCGCCCTCTATCGGGCAGCTGTTGCTAGTGGTGATGCCGTGGCGCGGATTGTTTGTGGCACTTGCCGCCTTTGCTGGGGGCGTGACGCTGTGGGTGTATCTGCGGTTACCGGAGTCTTTAGTAGTCGAGACTCGTCGTGGCTTGAGTTTGACTGATCTGCGGCAAGCAGCATGGTTTGTGATTAGCGAGCCGGTCTCCATGTTGTATACGCTCGCGATGACAGTGATGTTTGGCGCCTTGTTGTCCTATGTCAGCACGGTGTCGCAGATTTTTAATGAGGGATTTCATGCGCCGCACTTAATGGCGGCAGCGTTCGCGTTTTGTGCATCGGCCATGGGACTTGCTGCCTTTACCAATTCGCGCCTCGTGGAACGGCTTGGTATGCGGCGCATCTCGCACACCTCGTTGCTATTGTTTATTGCGATCACCGGCGTGCATGTGCTCGTGTCGCTAGTCATACACGAAGGGGTGGTGTTGTTTTCAGTCCTACAGGCCGGTGCGATGGCATGTTTCGGTCTGTGCGTCTCAAATTTTGGAGCGATCGCCATGCAGCCGATGGGAGCGGTTGCCGGTAGCGCTGCCTCTGTGCAGGGCGTGATTTACACCATTGGGGGAGCGTTACTGGCTTCACTAATCGGCCAGCAATGGCACGGCGCGATTACGTTCTTGCCGCTTGGAGCCTTTTGTTGCGGCTGCGTGGCGCTGGCGTGCGTCCTCACGGCCGAGCGAGGTTGCTTGTTTTAGTTTGTGCTCAGGCGACTAATGCAGAGCAATGTTCATTCCAACTCCGGATAGGGACCTTTACCGCCGTCGGCAATAAACCGATCGATGCGCGCTTCGAGCAACGGCAGCGGGACTGAACCCAATTCCAGTACCGTGTCATTAAACGCACGGATATTGAATTTAGCGCCCAGCGCATTTTCGGCTTTGGCGCGTGCTTTGAGAACCGCTGTTTCGCCTAAGTAATACGACAGTGCCTGTCCGGGCCAGCCGATGTAGCGATCAATTTCTGTTTCGATCTCATGTTCCGGTAGAGCGGTGTACTCGCGAAAATAATTAATCGCCCGTTCGCGCGTCCATCCTTGCGAGTGAATGCCGGTATCGACGACCAAACGTGCCGCACGCCAGATCTGATATCCCAACATGCCGAAGCGATCGTAAGGCGTTTCGTACATACCCATTTCAATGCCTAGATGCTCGCAATACAGTGCCCAACCCTCGCCGAAGGCTGAGATGTAGCTGTGTTGCCGGAAGGCGGGCTGATCGGCGTGTTCCAGAGCGATGGGCATTTGAAAGGCGTGCCCGGGGGCTGACTCGTGCAAGGTGAGCGCTGTTAAGTTATACAGAGGCCGGCCGGGCAAATTGTAGGTGTTCAATAGATACACCCCGGGTCCACCGCGGCCGCTGGTGTAAAAAGGCGCCAGCTCGTCTGGTACCGGACGAATTGCAAAACGGGCTCGCGGCAAGTAGCCGAAAAACTGTGCAGCTTTTGCATCGAATCGCTTCGCGATCCATGCGGCGCGCATCAGCAGCTCGTCGGGCGTTTTTGCATAAAATTGGGGATCAGTACGGAGAAACTGTTGAAAGGCCGCAAAGTCGCCCTGAAAACCGGTTTCCTTCATGACGATGAGCATCTCGTTATGTAGGCGCGCCACTTCGGCAAGTCCAAACGCATGAATGGCGGCTGGCTCCATATCAAGTGTGGTGAATTCGCGGATCTTTGAGCGGTAATACGCTTTGCCGTTTGGTAAATCTTCAGCAGCAAGCGTGGTACGTGCATGGGGAATATAGTCCTCACGCAAAAATCGCAAGAGCTGCGCGTGCGCTGGTTGCACTGCCTCGCGAATGGCGCGTAGGCCGGCAGCACGTAGACGGGTTTGCTCGTCTGCTGAGATACCGGGCATTTCTTTGAAGGGGGTGTAGAACAGGGTCTGTTCGGGAGGCACATCCGTGACAGCAGTCAGTGACGTATCCCGGCCCAACAGAGTGACTTTAGGCGGCGTGAATCCGCGCTGAAGACCGGCGCGCATCAGATTTATTTCGTCTTGGAAAAAGCGCGGAATATCGCGCATCTGTGCAATCCAGTGTTGGTAATCCTCAACACTGCGAAACGGCCGACGTGCGGTGTAACCAAAACCGCTCCAGAAAGTCGTATCGGAGTTCAGAGGCTTTTCGTATTCGCGAAAGCGCTGCTCAGCAACGAGCGCCTCAATTTGTGGCAGATAAATATCGAAATTCAGTTGTTCCTTGGAAGAGAGTTCAGCGCGAGAGATGGCGGCCAAGTCGCGCAGGACTTGCTCCCAGTAGCGCAGCCGACTGATCTGCGCTTCGGCATTGATGGCAGGCAAGTGATCTTCGATCGGTTGGGCACTGCTGTCCTCGTCACCAAACTGGGCATCACGCCACTGCCACTCAGCGGTATAGAGCGCGTGTAGTTTTGTATCCGCCTGGGTTGCCGGCTGTGCTTCGGAGGGCGCCTCGCCACGGGCTGATAGGCACAGCGTCATCGTCATGATGAGCCAGTAGAGGTGTTGTTTTCGGTGCACGGCCAGATCCTTTAGGTCAGAGCGTCGACGGGCAGGAGGCAAGAACAGTATCACCGATAAAAAGCCACTGCACCATGCACGCAAAAAACTGCAGCCGGGATGCCCGAAAGGGGCGCTGGAGTGTATCCTCAAGTCCTTATGCAGACCCGCGCCTTCCAGATGTTCATTGTGCTGATTCAGCAAAGTTACACCCGTTGGCGTGGCGCATGAGCGGCCGCTCGCCTCGGTATTCTGCGTGGTCTTTGTTGCGTGGCCGGTTTTCGGGGCCTGGTTTTTGGCGGCCGCTGTGGTCCGGACGTCAGTTGCAGAAAGCCTATGATGTGGTGGTAGTAGGAGCGGGTGGCCATGGACTGGCCACTGCCTATCATTTGGCGCGGGATCACGGCATTCAGCGCATTGCTGTCTTGGAAAAGCGTCTTGTGGGTTATGGCAATGTGGGCCGAAACACCACCATTGTGCGCTCCAATTATCTGCTGCCTGAGAACCACTACTTTTATGAAGACGCGCTACGTCGCTGGGAGACGCTGTCACGCGATTTGAATTACAACGTGATGTACAGCCCGCGCGGGGTGTTGGATTTGGCCTTATCAGATGGCGAGATGGTGAGCCTCGCGCGCCGTGGCAACGCGATGCGTTTGGCAGGCATTGATGCCGAGCTGATGGATCGTGCCGGGGTGATGAAGTTTGCCAGAGAGCTCGTGCCTGCCGGCACCCGCCGCTTTGATATTGTGGGTGGGCTCTTGCAACAACGCAGTGGCACGGTGCGCCATGATGCCGTGGCGTGGGGTTATGCACGCGCCGCAAGTGCACTGGGCGTTGACATTATCGAGGACTGTGAAGTGACGGGGCTTGTGACCACGGGCGGAGTGGCAACCGGTGTTGAGACCAGTCAAGGATCTGTCGCGGCTGGACGCGTGGTGTTTGCAGTGGCAGGCCACACAGGCGCGATCGGCACCATGCTGGGTGTGCCGCTACCGGTGGAAACACATTTGTTGCAAGCGATGGTCACGGAGCCGATTAAGCCGCTCATCAACTCTGTGCTGATCTATGTGCATCCGCACGGTGAGGTGTATACCTTGCAGTCGGATCGCGGTGGCGTCGTGATGGGAGGATTCCTCGATGGATTTCCCTCATACACGCGCGAGGGGCGCTGGTCGCGTTTGGAGGATGTGGTGCAAAGTGCAGTTGCGCTCCTGCCACAGATTGCGGGCTTACGTATTTTGCGGCACTGGGCTGGTACGAATGACATGACTATGGACGGCAGCTTCATCATTGACCGCATCCGCTATGACAATGTGTTCTTAAATGGTGGCTGGTGCTATGGCGGATTTAAAAGCATTCCCGCATCGGGCGCCGCCTGCGCACAGTTCGTCGCAACCGGTACGGCACCAGATTTGATTCGTGCGCATACCTTAAGTCGCTTTGCGAGTGGGCATCTGCTGGATGAGCGTGGCGGCGGACCCTTTCCGGTGCGCTTATGAACGCCGTCATGATGCGACTGACATGCCCTTTTTGTGGCGCACGCGAACTGAATGAGTTCCAGTTCCATAAGACGGCACCCGAGCCCGGTGCCAATCCATTTGCGTCGGTCTATGAACGCGTCAATCGCACAGACATCAGTCAGGAGTACTGGCAGCACGTGCAAGGTTGCCGCGCATGGCTCTATGTGTCTCGCAACCCGAGTACCGGTGAGGTGTATCAGGTGAACTTGCTAGGGACACAGCCGTGATCTTGCGTCGCGGGCATCGCGTGACTACACAGTCCGTCAGCTTTCAGTTCGATGGGCGTGAGTACACGGCGCAAGCGGGGGACACCGTCGCCTCCGCCTTACTCGCGCACGGTGTGCGGTTATTTGGGCGTAGCGTGAAGTACCGTAGGCCGCGCGGTGTGTTCGCGGCAGGCCCGGAGGAGCCGAATGCCTTACTGACTGTCGGTACACAACCGTGTGTCATACCGAATGTCTCAGCTCCACAATTAGCAGTAACGCCACAACTCATTACCCGTAGTCAAAATCGCTGGCCGTCGTTACGTGTGGATCTGCATGCCGTGTTGCAGGCAGGCGGCGGCTTTTTCGGGGCCGGATTTTACTACAAGACATTCATGTGGCCGTCGTGGCGAACGTACGAAACCATGATTCGTCATTTGGCCGGGTTAGGTGAGGCACCGGGTGCTGCTGATATCGCGCCACCGCACGTGGAACACTTATCGTGCGATGTGTTGGTGGGTGGTGCAGGTGCTGCTGGGCTTGCTGCCGCGCTTGCGGCCGCACGTGCCGGCGCACGCGTGGTCGTGTGCGAGCGTGAGCCACAAGCGGGTGGGGAGCTCGACTTTGAAACAGCAACGATCGATGAGCAGTCGGCGACCGAGTGGGTGCGTGCTTCTCTTGCAGAGCTGGCCCGCGCAGGTGCGCGGGTGTTGTATCACACCGCGATAGTGGGGGGATCCGATGGCCTTGTGATTGCGCACGCAGAGCCGGGTGGTATTGCCAAAAACAACACGGTGTATCGCATTCGACCGCAGAAATTCGTGATGGCCATGGGTGCGGTTGAGCGGGGCATTGCGTTTGCCAATAACGACCGGCCGGGCGTTATGCTGCTGGGTGCTGCAGAGCGTTACCTCGCGCGCTATGGCGTGGCGGTCGGCAAAGTGCTCGTGCTGTTTGGCAATCACGATCGACTTTATGCGAGTGCCATGCGGCTGCATGCTGCCGGCATGCGCGTACGGGCCATCGTGGATACGCGCTGCGATGTCTCAGCGGCAATCTTCGGCCTGCGAGCAACGCTCACCGGTATGGGTGTCGAGTGCATGAGCGGACATGCGGTGGCTGAGGTACACGGAGTGTATGGCATTCGGCGCACCCGCATCATGCCACTGCAAGCCACTGGGACCGAACGCTTCATTGAATGCGATGCACTGTTGGTCAGTGGTGGCTGGACGCCGATGTTGCAGGCGGCATTGCATGACGGGGGGCAGCGGGAGTTTGCCGCCAAGGTGAGCGAGTTTGTGGCGTCTGTACAGCCCGAGTGGCGCACTGCCGTGGGCGCTTGCGCCGGAACGTTTGAGTTGGGCGCAATATTAACGGAGTCCTTTCGGGCAGCTGCGCAATTCGCGCATAGTATCGGTGCCATGGGTGTGGTGGGCCGCGCGCCCGTTGGACGCGGGGATACAGCGCCACAGCTGCAGGCGTTTTGGCGCTCTCCGTGCACGCGTGCGCACGAGAAAACACAATTTGTTGATTTGCAAAATGACGTGACGGTGGCGGATTTGCGCTTGGCTCTCAGCGAGGGCTTCGTCGATATAGAACACATCAAGCGCTATACAACGCTTGGAATTGGGACCGAACAGGGACGCACGGGTGGTTTGCTCGGAGCGGCGATCGTCGCTGAACTAAAAGGCGAAGCCTTGTCGCGCGTGGGTGTGAGTCGCACGCGCCCTCCCTATCAGCCGATGACGCTCGGTTCACTTGCGGGACTCAATCAGGGCGATGCGCTGCGCGTGACACGCCGTACGCCGTTGCATGCGTGGAACCAAGCGCATGGCGCGGTCTTTGAGCCAGCCGAGTATTGGTTGCGCACGCGTTACTACCGTGCCAACGGCACCGATGCATTCACTGCTGGAATTCAGGAGGCCACGCGTGTGCGCACCCATGGCGGCATTTTGGACGGCTCGACTTTAGGAAAAATCGAGGTTGCAGGCGCGGATGCGGCAGCGTTTTTAGATCGGTTGTATTTAACCAAAGCCAGCACGATGAAAGTCGGGCGCTCGAAGTATATGGTGAACTTGCGCGAGGATGGCATGGTACTCGATGACGGTATTGTGCTGCGCTTGGCACCTAACCGTTTTCTAGCAACCACAGGTTCGGGTCACGCCGAACACATGTTGTCGCATTTTGAGCATTACCGTGCGCTCGAGTGGAGTCACCGGCAGGTGGCGCTCACGAATCTCACCGAAGCGTGGGCGGTGATTGTGGTGGCGGGTCCCAAAAGCCGCGCGACTTTGATGAACGTGCTTGGCGAGCCGTGGCATGCGCGTCTTTCAGGATTGACGCACATGGAGTTTAGTGAGTCCTGCTGGCAAGAGCAGGCACTGCGCGTGTTGCGGGCGAGCTTTTCAGGTGAGCTTGCGTTTGAGCTGCACTGCCAGCACGGAATCGCCGTACCACTGTGGGAAGCCCTCGTTGCCGCTGGCTTGCCACCCTATGGTCTTGAGGCTTTGGACATTTTACGTGTTGAGAAAGGTTATCTTGTGGCTTCCGAGATGAATGGCGAAGCGACGCCGCAGGACTTAGGGATGGACGGGTTAGTCAATTTAGGTAACGAGTGTGTGGGTAGAGCCTTGCTTGGACGTCCTGCGTTTGTGGAGCCACAGCGACCCCGCTTGGTGGGCTTACGCGCTCGTGACGGCAAGAGTGTAATTCAAGGCGGGGCGCAGATTACACTCACTGCCGCAGATACGCACTCGCTCGGGCATGTGTCGTCCAGCGTGTACAGTCCAGCGCTTGCTCAGTGGATTGCGCTCGCCTTCGTGGCGCGTGACCGCGCTGCAACGGGTACGGTGTTAGTGGCTCGAGACCTGCTGCGTGGTACAGATGTTGACGTGGTGGTGACATCGCCTGTGCACGTGGATCCTTCGAGTGAGCGTATGAAAGTATGAACACGAGCTCACGTTCTATTACTGATCAACGCTGTCAGATTCAGTCGTCAGCCACCGCAGTAGCGGTAGAGTTCAAAGCGTTTCAGTATCCGTTGGTGGGCACGGTGAGCGCAGAATTACCCGGCGAACCGGGTGCAGTGCAGCGCGATGCGGCGGGGAACGCCACGCTATTGCACTATGGCCCTGGGATTTTTTTAGCGCCCTCGCCGAACGAGGCCTTACTGCGGCGATTACGCGCCCTGGAGACCGCGGGCGTGGGTGCGGTGTTTGATGTGGGGGGGCAGTGGCATCAGTTTCGCCTGACAGGAGCGCTGAGTGCGCGTCTCTTAAGTAGCGGCGTTGATATTGAGCGCTGCGTGCCGCGCCGTGACTGTGCGGCGGTGCATCTATTTGATAGCCCTGCGCTGTTGTTGCTGCAATCGACGGGTTTTGATGTGTGGGTCCCGGCAAGTTTTGCCACGGCTTTTTTCGCGACGCTCATGCGATTGCGCGAGCGGTTGATTAATGCGTGACGGCGATCTGTCATCTGCCTATCACTCAACCTACAAACGTTACAATCGTCACAATCGTCACTTTCTGTACGTATGATAAATTCGCATGCCCATTAAATTAACTTTAGAACGCCTCGCCGATCGCTTAGCCCAAGCAGGGACTGTGTTTGTGCCAGGCGCGAGCGCGGAACCGGTGGAACTCACGCAGCTACTGGTGGCGCAGCCATCCTATGGTGCGAGGACGCGCTTCATGGCGGCTTTTGTGCCTGGCATGAACCGCGCCAATCTGGCGAGTGCCGCTACCCAGCGGCGCATGCACAGTTTTTTTATGCCCCCTGAGTACCACGCAGATTGGCGGGCGGGGTTCATTGATTTTACTCCCACATCGTATTTTGGCGCACATCGGCTGGTCGCGTCAGCGCAGAGTGGGATTACCACATTGGTTGTACAAGTGGCCGCGCCGGATCGGCACGGACTGTGTTCACTCGGAGCGGCAGGCGAGTTAGTGCCGAGTGCGATCCGTGCGGGGGTGCGCGTACTTGGGCTGATTAATCCGCGCGTGCCGGCGATCCCGCATGCATTGCAAGTGCCGTTCGATGCCTTTGAAGCCGTGGCCGAATCGGTAGTCCCGCTCGCGAACTACGATGTGGGTCCGGCAAGCGCGGTGGCAGAGCAGATTGCCACGCATCTTGCAGGACTGATTCCGGATGGCGCGTCTTTGCAGTTAGGCTTAGGCAAGATCCCGGCGCAGCTAGCCAAGGCATTGCGGCCACGGCGGCGACTGCGGTTGTACAGCGGTATGTTATCGGACTCGTTTTTGGATTTGGTGAATGCGGGGTGCTTGGATCCGGATGCCCCCATTGTGGTGGGCATGATTGTGGGCAGCGCCGAGCTCTATGCGCGCTTAAGTCAGCTACCGCAACTGCGTATGGCATCGGTTGCCGAGACGCATGCTCCTGAGGCATTGGCGACAGTACCTGCGCTCTATGCAATTAACTCAGCGCTTGAGGTGGACTTGCTTGGGCAGGTGAATGCGGAGGTGCAAGGTGGCTCTTACGTGAGTGGCCCTGGTGGCTTGCCGGATTTTGCTGCTGCCGCCCATCGACAAGCGGAGGGTTTAAGTGTGATCGCGCTGCCGTCTTCTGGCGCGGGCGGCAAACTGTCGCGTATTGTGGCGGGCTTTGGAGCCGGTGTGCCGGTGACAGTACCGAAGCACGACGTGGATGCCATTGTGACGGAGTACGGTGTGGCGTTGATTAAAAATGTGGATCTGGAGCAGCGTGCGCTGCGTATCGCGGCGATCGCCCACCCCAATCATCGGGATGCGCTGCAGGAATCCGCTAGGCGGCTGTTTCGCGCATGAACGGCCTTGATGCAAAAGCACGCGCGAAAGACTCGATCGCAGCACTGTTTGATCTGACGGGGCAGCGTGCGTTAGTCACCGGTGCTTCCACAGGATTGGGGCGGCACTTTGCATTGGCCCTTGCGCGCAGTGGCGCGGAGGTGATCTTGGCGGCCCGCACGGCCTCGACATTGGCGGATGCGGTTGATGCCGTGCGTGCCGACGGTGGTAAAGCACAGGCGATGTCACTGGATGTCTCGGATGCCGGCAGTGTCAGCGCAGCACTTGCCGCGTTAGCGCAAGCAAAGTCCTTGCCGACTATCTTGATCAATAACGCAGGGACCACAGTGTCAAAACCGATTCTAGAGCAGACAGAACAGGATTGGGATCGGGTGCTCGATACTAACCTTAAAGGCGCATTTTTGATGGCCACCGAGTGTGCACGCCGTTGGCGTGCTGAACAGCAGCCTGGCGTGATCGTGAATATTGCGTCGATCTTAGGTTTGCGTCAGGCAGGGGCGGTGGGACCGTACGCGGCTTCAAAAGCGGGACTCCTTCAGTTCACCAAGGAGTTGGCACTCGAGCTTGCCCGCTTTCAGATCCGCGTCAATGCCATTGCGCCTGGATATATTGAAAGTGGATTAAATAGTGAGTTCTTTGCAAGTGAAGCGGGGCAGCGACTCATTCAACGCATTCCGCAGCGACGATTAGGGACAGTGGAGGATTTGACCGGCGCGCTTTTATTGCTCGCCTCCGATGCGTCGCGTTTCATGACGGGTAGCGTGATTGCAGTTGATGGCGGCCACCTCGTGAGTTCTTTGTGAGACGGTGGTTATGAGTGACACCGGCGCACCGATGTCCGATGCGCAAGCGCTCGCAGAGATAGTTCCGGTACGGGCGGGATTGGAAATCGATGCAGCCACGCTGGAGGCGTATCTGGCACTCCATGTGGCTGACTTCAAAGGCCCGCTACAGGCGCGCCAATTTCGGGGTGGGCAATCCAACCCCACATATTTGATTAGCACCCCGGGCGCACAGTATGTACTTCGGCGTAAACCGCCCGGCGTGTTACTGGCCTCTGCCCACGCGGTGGAGCGTGAATACCGGGTGATGCAGGCACTAGGCGCTGAAGGCTCAGTCCCCGTGCCTAAGATGCATCATTTGTGTATGGATGCGACGATTGTTGGAACTCCGTTTTATGTGATGGAGTATGTGCAAGGGCGCATCCTTTGGGACCCGGCATTGCCCGATGTCGCGCGCCCGTTGCGTCAGGAGCATGCCTTGGCAGTGGTGCGCGCGTTAGCGGCCTTGCATCGCGTGGATCCGGTGCGTGCGGGACTTAGCGACTTTGGGCGTCCCGAGGGCTATGTCGCACGTCAAATCGCGCGCTGGTCCGCTCAGTATTTAAAAGATACCGGCGCAGGACGCTGTGCCGCACTCGACCGTCTGGTTGAGTGGTTGCCGGCACATATCCCTGCCATTACGCCGCCTTCTGCCATCGTGCATGGCGATTACCGCATCGACAACACAGTATTTCATCCAACTGCGCCGAAGTTAGTTGCGATCCTCGATTGGGAACTCGCCACTTTGGGTGATCCGCTCGCGGATTTTGCGTACCACGTGATGATGTACCGACTGCCATCCTTATCGATCCCAGGGCTTGCTGGCCACGATCTGACAGCCTTGGGGCTGCCGAGTGAGTCTGAGTATGTCAGTACCTATTGCGAGGCGGCCGGCATCCAAACCGTACCGAATCTCGAGTTTTATCTAGCGTACACAATGTTTCGGTTGGCAGCGATTTTTCATGGCATTGCCGGACGGGTGGCGCGCGGGACTGCGGTGAGTGACAAGGCGCGGGAGTATGCCGGGCAGGTCGACACCATGGCGGAGTATGCGTGGCGACAAGCGCAGTCACTCGGGACGTGAGGACGCATGCTAGGATTCGATGCTCAACCGCGCACTGAGCGCGGCTTTTAGGTGGAGGCACTATGGCAACTCGTTGGATTGATATACGCACGCCCGATCAACAGACCTTTGGCGGCTTCTTAGCGACGCCACCAACCGGTAGTGGGCCTGGGATTGTGTTGATTCAGGAAATCTTTGGAGTCAACAAACACATTCGGGATGTGGCGGAACAGTACGCCTTGGATGGGTTTACGGTGTTGGCGCCGGATCTATTTTGGCGGCAGGAGCCACGCGCGGACTTAGGTTACGGCGAGGCAGACTTTGGCAAGGGCATTGCGCTGATGCAGAAAATTGATGCCGCTCAGGCTGCCAAAGACATGGCGGCAACAGCTCATGCACTGCGGGCACTCCCTGAGTGTGTAGGCAAGATCGCGGCTGTCGGGTATTGCTTTGGTGGCCAGATGGCGTATCGCGTGGCGGCCGAAGGTGCGGTCGATGCGGCGGTGTGTTACTACGGCGGGGGCATCGGTGCACAATTGGCACTCGCACCGCGTATCACCTGTCCCATGCAGTTTCACTACGCCGAAAAAGATGGTCACATCCCAATGACGGAAGTGGATGCTGTGAGGCAGGCGTTTGCACAGCATCCATCGACTACGGTGCATGTGTATGCTGGGGCTGATCATGGCTTTAATTGCTGGGCACGGCCCATGTATCAGCAGCGGACTGCTGCGTTTGCGCGCGGCCGTGTGCTTCAGTTCTTATCCGCGTTGTAAACCTGGCTCGGTGGCGGTCAGTGCACTGACCGCCCCGCAGTTACTGAAGAACCACTCCAACCCCGCGCCCTCGCGGGTCGGAGACTGCAATGGTACGCGCGGCCGTCACTAAAATACTTTGCATGTCGCCATCCCAGCCTTGGTTCTCAAAGACGTACCCACGCAGCGTGAGTTCGGCTTTGGTGGTGGCATCGAGCTGTTTATAAGGCTCCTCGAACAGCGTGTTGACCGGTAATAACTGATGGTGAATGCGGGCACTTGCGACGGCGCTGTGTAGCGGCATATCAAAGTCATGCCAATTGGTAAGTACCTGAAAGATCGAGGTAAAAATACGCGACCCGCCAGGGGTACCTAAGACGAAGGCCACATGACCGTCCTGCGTGAGGATGGTGGGGGTCATGGACGACAAGGGACGTTTGTTAGGGGCAATTGCATTCGCATCCCGGCCCACGACACCAAAAATGTTGGGCACCCCGGGCTTGACCGAAAAATCGTCCATCTCGTTATTCAGTAAAAACCCAGCCCCCGTGACGATCACTCCAGAGCCAAAGGAGTCATTTAAGGTGTAGGTATTTGAAACCGCATTGCCCCAGCGATCAAGCACTGAGAAGTGAGTGGTGTTGTGGTGCTCTGTGATCCCGGGGCTCACCGCAGCGAGTGGTGTGGGTAAGTCGAGGCTCACATCGGCGACGCGGCGGGCGAGATACTCAGGCGAGAGCAAGGCCGTCACCGGCACTGGCCAATAATCAGGGTCTCCCAGCGATTCGGCGCGATCGGCAAACACGCGCTTATCGATTTCGGCAAGCAGGTGCACGTACTGCGCAGAGTTGAGCGGTAGACCCGCAAACGCCGGCGCTAAGACGGCTTTCATCGCCAAGAGCGAGAGGAGCGCAATACCGCCGGAACTCGGCGGTGGGGCCGTGATGATTTGATATCCCTGCCACGGTGAGACGAGCGGTGTACGCCACACCGGTCGATATGCAGCCAGATCCGCACGGGTGATCAAACCATGGCCGCGGCGCATTTCCTTCAGCAGCAGCGTCGCGGTCGTACCTTGGTAAAAGCCGCGCGGTCCGTGTTCTGCAATGCGTTGCAAGGTCGCCGCGAGTTCGGGCTGTCGATGCACACGACCGGTTTGCAATTGACCAAAGTAGCGCGCGAAATTGGTTTGTGAGTGCAGTGCAGCAAGCTCTTCATCCCGCCCTGCAACTAAATCACGATCTACCACAAAACCATGGCGCGCGTAACGCAGTGCGGGGGCAAGATCGGTGCGCCAGGGAAGTTTGCCAAAGCGGTGGTGCAGAGCCCAAAGACCCGCAACCGTCCCAGGGACTGCAACGGCACGGGCACCGACAGTACTTGCATGCTCAACGACATCACCCGCGGCGGTCAGATACAGGTCGGCATGTGCGGCTGCAGGGGCTGTTTCGCGGTAATCCAAAAAATAGGGCTTACCCCCCATATAGAGAGTCGCAAAGCCGCCACCGCCCAGGTTTCCCGCTTCCGGATAGGTGACTGCGAGCGTAAAGGCTATGGCCACCGCGGCGTCAACTGCGTTGCCACCGGCCGATAAAATCGTTGATGCTGTGCGTGCGCCATAGACATCGGGCGTTGCAATCGCTGCGGGTTGAGTGGCGCTCGCAGTCCAACTAACCAGCGTGAAAACCGCTGTAATTAGCAGGCAAAACCGACGTCGATAAAAAAAGAATGGGGAAGTCACGCGCACTGTGCACCAGAAAAAAAATGTGTGGTATCGCTCCTAAAACAAAAGTGCCCGCCGATACCTTTCCGTGGACTAACCTAATCGTTTAAATAAGGTCGAGGCGGAAAAGCACCGGCGAGCACGCGTAATCTGCCCGATCGCGCGCAATTGCGCTACTCCCCACCCCCCTTGAGGGTGCGTTTTAGGTGCCTTTAGGGTTCGCCGCGACCAATGGCCAGACGACGCTGTGTGACATAGGCCTCGAGTTCCTCACGTATCCCGGCATCGAGTACGGGGGCTTCGTATTCCTGCAAGGCACGCTTCCAAACGCTATGCGCGCGCACGGTGGCATCTTTGCCACCGTCGAGTTGCCAAGCTTCGTGGTTCTGCCAACTGGACACCAGCGGCTCATAAAACGCGTGTTCATAGCGCTCCATGGTGTGTGGATCCCCAAAGAAGTGGCCACCCGTCGGCACTCGACCGATTGCATCCAGACCGAGCTCTGCGTCCGTCACTGCAATGGGTTTTAAAAACTCAATCATCATCTGCAGCATCTCCACATCCAAAATTAGCTTCTCATAGGATGCTGTGAGACCGCCCTCTTGCCAGCCCGCCGCGTGGTACACCAAATTGCCATGACCAAGCACCGCGCGCCACAGGGACATTTGACTATCCCAGAGTCGCCCGTGTGGCTTGTGAAGCGAGGAGATTTACAGCGCGCACAGGAAATTGTTCAGCGCGTGCTGGGGCCGCGTATCATGCCACCGCCGACCGATGTGCATCCGTTTGAGACGCCTGGGACACTGATTAGCCGCTGGTCGATCTTGTGTGCGCCGCCGTGGCGACGCCACACCGTCGTGGGCTGTGTGTTTTTTACGTGCCAAGTGATTCCGTATTTTGCCGTGGGCACCTTCGTATCACAGGTACTGATCGCGCTGCAGCTGCAAGGCGGTTACATGGGCGGGCTTGTGTATAACAGCGCCTTATTGTTGGGTGCTGTTGCTGGCGTTTTTATTGTGCACAGACTGCCGCGGCGCCTCGCACTCATCGGGAGCTTTGCCGTGGCAGCCAGTGCGATGCTGGTATTAAGTACGAGTAGCCACTTAGACCGCGTCGCGGTGATCGGTTTATTTGCTCTCTTTGCCAGCGTGTTGTCGGCAGCAAGTAATTTAGTGTACGTGTACCTGCCGGAGTTGTTTCCAACCCAAGTGCGCGCCTCTGGGATAGGACTTGCGATCGCCTGCAGCCGGATCGGCTCTGCGGTGAGTACCTTCTTACTACCGATTGTCGTGGCGGGCTACGGGGTACGCGCGGCGTTGGGTGCCTGTGTGGTGGTGCTGAGCTTGGGAGCGGTGTTGTGCGCGTGGCTTGCTCCCGAGACGAGGGGCATACGCATCAGTGAGGCGGCGCCTGCGCACTGAGTGAGGACCGAATGCCGCCCTACGGCATGACGTGGCTATCCACCGACTGTAACCTTTTGCAGGCAGCGGTGTTCTGAAGGTATAGAAAGAGAGCGTATTTGTGCCTACACCCACGACGGACTTGACCCGCTCAGCGGCGTTTACGTCGTTTATGTTGGCCTATCAGGACATGGTCATGACCACTGCACTTCGATTACTCGCTGACCAACAGCAAGCACAAGATGTGGCACAGAACGTATTTCTGCGCGCTTATACCCATTTTGAGATGCTCAGCCAAAGTGCATCGGCCGGGGGCTGGCTTAAAACCGTGACACGTAACGAATGCTTAAATCACCTCACACGTCACCGTAAACGCTGGCGTTTGTTTTCTGATTATCCGCAGACAGAGCACGATGGGCCCGAGTTGCCAGTTGAGGCTGTTCTCGATCAGACATGGCTCGATGGCATGGATGATGCGCGGCGTGAAGCGCATGTGGAGCGGGCCCTTGCCGCGTTGCCACAGGCATTTCGAGTCCCTTTGGTGTTGTTCTATTTTGAAGACCTAGCGTATGCCGAGATCGCTCAGCAGCTACAGTGTTCGCTCGCCAAGGTGAAGACCGACATTCATCGCGGACGGTTGCTGCTTGCGCAGCAGTTGGGGCCAAAAGCACGGGAGCTGTATACATGATGACTCAACATGATCATGGAGATGCACAGCTGATCGCGCGCGTGGAGCGCGTGCTGCGCGCACAACCGCTACAAAAAGCGCCACCGGATTTGATTGAGAAGGTGTATCAGCAACTTGCACTAAATGCTGTGCGCCCTTGGTGGCAGCGCTCCTATGCCACGTGGCCTGCAGCCACACGGGCCGTGTTTGTGCTCACGAGTCTGACGGCGGCGCGCATCGTGTACTGGGTGCTAGCGAGTCCTGACCGATATGGAGTGTCGTCTCATTTCATGAGTCAACGGCCGTCTTGGCTGTGGTGGGATAGTGCAGCGCAGGGCCTTGAGCGTGGGCACACTTTATTGCATGCACTGGGCGCTGCACTGCCGACCGCATGGTGGTATGTCGGTGCCGCGACGCTGATAGGTTTTTATATCGTGTGCGTTCTATGCGGCGCACTTGTTTATCGATCGATGGTTCGATCTACTGCGACGTATGAAGGATGCTTGCTATGAGTGTACATAGAAAAATGTGGTTATATGCGGCGGTTTGCGCACTCACCGTGAGCGGTGGAGGGCAGGTGTTGGTTGCCCAAGCGCAGGAAGTAGCGGCCACGAGCAGTGCACAAGCGCTCGTGATTGCGCCCGCAGCGGCAACGCATGAAACCGGTGGCGACACCGTTGCCATCGGCAATGATGCTGTCTTACGCGCAGATCATCAGACCGATACGTTGGTTTCGATCTTTGGTTCATCCCGTAGTGACGGCGAGGTGTCTGACAGCGTGGTATCGGTGTTTGGCGACACCCACGTGACCGGTACTGTCGGTGATGCCGTGGTGGCGGTCTTTGGAAATAACTATGTCAACGGTCATGTGGGCGGTGATGCAGTGGCTGTTCTGGGTGATTTGGAGTTAGGGCCATTGGCTGATGTGACGGGTGATGCGATCAGTATCGGCGGCACAGTGCTGCGTGACCCCTTGGCGGTGGTGCACGGCTCCTTAAAACAGATCGGTGGCGCGGCGAGCAACACCTTGGATGGGGCGCGTAGCTGGGTTCGGCATTGCCTCATCTTGGGGCGTCCGCTCGCCTTCGCGCCTGGGTTAGGGTGGGCTTGGGCGCTGGCGCTTTCGATGCTTACGCTCTATGTGCTCATGGCTGCTGTGCTGCCGCGACCGCTAGAGCGGTGTGTGGCCACGTTTAGCGCAGCCCCGGTACTATCCTTGCTGACGGGACTCGGTGCGATGGTTGTGACGCCGGTGCTCCTTGTGTTGTTGTGCATTACGATTATTGGTCTTGCGGTGATTCCATTTCTGATGCTTGGCCTCTTCGGGATGCATCTAGTGGGTAATGCCGCCATACTCGGCGTGATCGGTCGCAGTGTGCTGACACGGGCAGTGACCAGCCGCACGGTGGCGTTGTGGTTAGCCGTGCTGTTCGGTGGGTTGATTGTGCTGGGGCTGTATGTGGTGCCGGTACTCGGTTTTATTGTGTACAACGTTACAGGCATTGTCGGTTTTGGCATCGTGACCTTGACCCTTATACACCAGTTGCGCCGACGCGAGGATGTGCCGAGGGACAGCGCTCCCCCTCTGGTCGCAGCTGTCAGTCCGGCGATTTCTGCTAGTGAGCTGGCGGCATCCGCGAGCACCGGCCACTTTGTGCCTGTAGATGCCATTCCTCCATTGGCGGGGTTTTGGGTACGCGTGGGCGCGTTGCTTATTGATGCCGTTCTGGTGGGTAGTGTGATTGGTTTCATACACAGCCATGGCGATAGTGGTTTACACCTCAACATAATAGCTCTGGCTGTTTACGGATGCCTGATGTGGAAGTTGAAGGGCTCAACCATTGGCGGCATTGTGTTTGGGCTGCAGATCGTGCGAGCGGATGGGCGTGCCATTGACTGGGCCACGGCGATCGTGCGTGCACTGAGCTGCTTTTTATCGCTCATTGTGCTCGGTCTCGGATTTATTTGGATTTTGTTTGATCGGGACCATCGTGCGTGGCATGACATGATTGCCGGTACGCTGGTGGTGCGCCCCGCGAAGGGGCCCTCCTTAGTCTGATCCTCGCGCTGATTGTGGTTTCGTATGTATCGTGTCTATGATGTGGGCGCTGTCAGTCAGTGACTTAAGAGGGCCGCTGTAACAGCGCAGCGGCTATTGGGGGACGAACGTGCAGCGATATCGCGTCGGTTGGTTGATGAGTCTCGTGTTGTGCTTCGGTACCGTCATGGCTGTTGCACAGCCTCTGAGCCTCACGGCCCCGACAACGACAGCCGCTCTCAGTGGGACAGCGGCCGCAGCGCCATTTGATGCGGATGCCGCGACGGCCGCCTATCTTGCCAAGCTGACGCCAGCGGCAAAGCTGCGCTCGGATCGCTACTTTGAAGGTGGCTATTGGCTGATTCTTTGGGATGCACTGATCACGTTGGGCGTGTGTGCGCTGTTATTGATCACCCAGTGGTCAGTGCGGATGCGCGCCGCCGCGGAGCGCCTCACCCGCCGCAAATGGCTACAAACCATGCTGTACGGGTTGCAGTACGTTGTGGTGTCGACCTTGATTGTGCTGCCGTGGTCGGCCTACGAGGGTTATTTCCGCGAGCATCAATATGGTATGTCAAATCTGTCGTTTGTGGCGTGGCTCGGTGAGCAGGGTAAAGCACTGCTCCTCACCCTGCTATTCGTCACGCTGGGACTGACTGCTATCTATGCAGTGATTCGGCGGGTACCAAAGACGTGGTGGCTGTGGGGGTCGGCGGTCATGGTGCTCTTTACGATGGCTGGTGCCGCGATTGGGCCGACGTACCTCGAGCCTGTCTTTAATAAGTTCTATCCGCTCGCAGACAGTCCACTCAAGCAAGATATCTTGTCACTTGCTCGTGCAAATAGCATTCCGGCAAGTCAGGTGTATGCCTACGATGCGTCGCGGCAGACCACCAAAGTCAGTGCCCATGTGAGCGGCATGTTTGGTTCGGTGCAGATTAGCCTCAACGATAACTTGTTGAACCGATCCACGCCCGCTGAGGTAAAAGCTGTCTTGGGTCACGAGATGGGGCACTATGTGCTCAATCACATGTACAAAGGTCTCGTGTGGGGCAGCATCGTGATCGTCGTGGGGTTTGCGTGGTTGGCATTTGCCTATGGACGGGTCCAAGCACGCTATGCACACCGCTGGGGCATTGGTGGAGTGTCGGATGTGGCGGGCCTACCGCTCTTAGTCGCACTCTTTACGGTGTACAGTTTTTTGCTGACTCCCCTCGAAAATACAGTCAGTCGCACCATGGAGGCTGAGGCAGATGCCTTTGGGCTCAATGCTGCACGCGAACCCGATGGGTTTGCGCAAGCGGCGCTGGCATTGTCGGAGTATCGTAAGATGAGCCCTGCGCCCATTGAGGAAGTGATTTTTTACGATCATCCCAGTGGCTGGGACCGAATTCATCGGGCAATGGTTTGGAAAGCAGAAAGTCTGCGACCGCAAGGCACTAATTAAGAGCTTGCGTGGGCTACTGCTCTCCTAGCATCCCGACGATGGGTAGGCGAGCGGCGCGGATCGCCGGCAATATCCCACCAATCAGGCCGATGGTGATGGCCAGCCACAGCGCGCGTACACACAGTGCGGGAGTCATTTTGAAGGTAAAAATCACTTGGGTGAAATTGGAACTTAACGTCGAGGCAGAGTAGCCGTTAAATAAAATCGTCGCCGCAAGCACTCCGAATAAGCCACCCACGATGGACAGTGCCAAGGCCTCAGCAAGAGTGCCCGCGAACGTTGGAATGCCGCCGAAACCAATCGCCCTCAGTGTGGCGATCTCGGTGCCTCGCGCGGCAACCGAGCTGTACATGGTGTTTAATGCGCCGGCGAGTGCGCCGATAGCCATGATGATGGCAAGCGGCCAACCTAGATTTTGAATGAGACCACTGGACTGCTTGGCTTGTTCGGAGAAGTACTCGGCTTCCGATTCCACCACCAGTTGCAAGCGCGGATCGTTCGCGACGTGGCTTTTCAGCGTCGCAAGGGCCGTGGGGGATGCAAGGCGCGCCCGGACGGTTTGAAAGACATTCAGGCGATGAAACACGGACTGCACGACGCCCACGTCGGCCCAAAGCTCAGACTCACGTACCGTGCCACCGTCCGCAAAAATACCGACCACCGTCCACACCGTTTGTCCGAGGCGCAATGTGTGGCCCAAATCAAAGCCCGCAAACTCACGGGTGACCCCTTGCCCGACAACGAGCTCGTTCGTACCGCTGCGGAACATACGTCCTTGGACGATGCGCACGTTATGACGTAAAGCCGCGCCCTCGACGCCTAAACCACGCAGTGGCAAATTGCTTTTCAGGCCATTACTGCGACGGATGCCATCGACGATGACGTAGAGTTCAGCCGACAGTAACGGCTTACCACTGGCGCGGGCAATGCCGGGAGCCTCTTCCAGCAGCATCACCTGTTCACGCGATACGGTGCTGCTGATTTCTGTTTGCGCGCCGTCACGCAACACAATCGCGATATCGGCGGCCCCCGCGCTACTTTGTGCCTGCTTAAAGCCATTGCCCATGGCCAAGAAGACCAACAGGACAGCAACCACCAGCGCAATGGCAAAGCAGGTTGAGACTGACATCCAAATGCGCTGCGGAATACTTAAGATGTTCATGCGCGCTAACGCCGCACACTGGCGCAGGACTCGGGGCATCATTTAGATTCGTCCTAGCGCAGTCGCAATGCGCAGTTTAAGTCCAGACCAAGCGGGCAATCCCCCAGTCGCAAGCCCAAGGATAACCGCCCAGCCGAGGGCACTGACAACCTCTTGCCACGCCAGATGCATGCCAGGCGCAAACCCAGCAATGACTTCCTTGAGTCCGCTAATTAATAACCCCGCCACAGCAAGGCCGAGTAGCGCACCTGTGACAGACAGCAGCATGGATTCAGCCAGAATCTGCATCATGATCGCGGTGCCTGAAAACCCTAATGTCTTCAAGACACCGATCTCTCGTGTCCGCTCGCGTACCGCCATCACCATGGTGTTACCCACGATGAGCAAAATAGCGGCAAACGCACTGATCAGTACGAGTCGAATAATCAACGCAATATTGCCTAATTGTGAGGCAAAGGCCCGATTAAATGCCGCCGCCGTGTCGGTCGTCGTCTCGTAAGGGGAGTTTGCAAACTGGGCATCAATCCGCTTGATAACGGCTTCATTCAGCGCGGCGCTTTTTGTAGTAAACATCACCATATTAATGGTGTCGCGTCCAAAGGTGACTGTCTCATCAAAGTAATCGTGTCGCATGATCACTTGGCCTTCGCGGGCAGGATCCGTCGGAAAGCTGTAAATGCCACTGATCGTAAAGTCCCATGCGTGTGAACCCTTGGCACGGGTATAGATGTTAGACGAGATCGGTACATGATCGCCGACACGCCAGTGGTACTTAGTCGCAACAGTCCGGCCCACTAACAGACCCGTGCGATCCGCTAACCATGCAGTGCGCTCGGCGGGCGTGACTTGCAAGTTGGGGTACACAGCCAGATAACCCGCGGGGTCGGAAGCAAACATAATTAAAAATTGCCGCGGGTCTTGATAGTAGCCCCCGAACCACGACTGATAGCTCACAGCACTGACGCCAGGCACCAGTCCAATTTGCGCGGCATAGCTGATTGGTAGCGGCAAGGTGAAATTCACCTTATTGACGGACACCAAGCGATTATCTGCCGCGGAATTTTGGGAGGCATAGAACGCGCGATCAAAACTCTCTAAACAGCCGTACAGAAAAAACGCAATCAACAGTGCAAGCAGCATGAGCCCGGTGCGTAGTTTTCGGCGCCCTAAATTCTTGGCTACCAACAGGGCCTGATTCATGTCAGTACAGTGCGGTCCACAAACACACCCTTGTTCAAGTGTAGTACCCGTTTCGCATGGGCCGCAGCCTCCGGATCATGCGTGACCACAATAATGGTTTTGCCGTGCTCTTCATTGAGTAATTTGAGGATTTTCAATACCTCATCAGCGGAACTACGATCCAGATCGCCAGTGGGCTCATCACACAGCAGGACTTGTGGGTCGGATACGATTGCACGGGCAATGGCAACACGCTGCTGTTGGCCCCCTGAGAGTTCACGTGGGTAGTGACCGCTGCGCTCGGAGAGGTTCACGAGCGACAGTGCGATCTCGACTCGGCGGCGGCGCTCCGCCGTATTAAAGGACGTTAAGAGCAGCGGCAGCTCGACGTTTTGGGCTGCCGTCAACACAGGCATCAGATTATAAAACTGAAAGATAAAGCCAATGTTATTGGCGCGCCAGCGCGCAAGTTGGCTCTCGCTTAACGTATCGACACGTTGTCCGTTAAAGAGAACCTCCCCGTCAGTGACCTGATCAATGCCACCAAGCACATTCAAGAGGGTCGTTTTACCGGACCCGGACGGGCCCATGATCGCCACATAGTCTTCGGCCGGGATATCAAGATCCAGACCTTCAAAAATGGTGATCGTCTCCTTGACTTTGGTAAAGCGTTTACTGACATGGCGTAGCTGGAATGCACAGTCTGTCATGGCGTTGCCTGCGAGGAGGGCGTGGAGGTAGTGCTGGCTTCGATGGCGACTTTCACCGCCATGTCCGGCAAGATGCGTGGGTCTTTTTGCAGGAGTGCAATGCGTACGCGCACGGTCGCTTTTTCGCGATTGGCCGTCGGTACGATGGCGATCACCTTGGCCGGAATCGTCCAGTCTGGATACGCATCCAAGGTCGCTTTGACGGATTGATCGGCCGCGACGCGCGCGATGTACGCTTCATTCACGTCCACTTCAATCTCAAGACTATCCATGTCAACTAGGGTGCAGATGCCGGTGCGCGTAAAGCCGCCTCCTGCTGACATGGGGGAGATAATTTCGCCTGGCTGAGCATTCTTATCAACCACAACGCCTGCAAATGGGGCGAGGATGCGGTGTTTATCCAAGAGCTCGTGGGCGTGTTTGGTGTCGGAGCGCGCGCTGGCCAAATTCGCATCCGCCCGCACACGCTGGGCTTGGAGATCGGCGACCTGGGCTGCCGTGCGGGTCAGTTCCGCGTCACTGACGAGATGGCTGGGTGCTAGCGTTTGAATGCGAGTTTGAATGCGCTCAGCATCCGCAAGTTGTGCTTTGATGGAGTTGACTGCGGCAAGTGCGGCATCGGCACGCGCGATTGCAGTTGCGTAGTCGGTGCTCGCAAGCGTGTCATCGAGACGCGCAAGGAGTTGACCTGGGGCGACGACCATCCCTTCCTCAACGAGTACTTCGGCGACGCGGCCGGTGATTTCGGCTGCCACCGTGGCGCGTCGTCTGGCAACGACGTAGCCTGACGCGATCAGGCTACCGACAGGACTCGAAGCACTTTGTGTAAGAGCGGGATCCACCGGCGTGGCCACAGGTGGGGCGGGCGGTGGTGTGCGCAGCAGCCAGAGGCTAACGCATCCAAGCAGCCCGAGTGCCACGGCGCCTGCCAGCCATTTTGGCCACCGGCGGGGTCTATCTTGCAGATGCACGTCGGCGGTGCGCTCAATTTTGAGCGAGCGCAGTTGCGAGGAGCGGGACTCGTCAGTCATGGGTGGCCTATTACGTGCGGGTGGTCGGGGAGGCGCTCGGCACAGCTCTAATGCTAGTCGATTCTACGCAAAACTGCTGCCCCCCCCCGCGGCTTTGGTGCGACCGATGGCGTTGACGTCTGCAATGATGGGAATGCACGTGTAAAGTAGCGGCATGTACCTAGATTCGATGATCCCTGCGCTGATTGCAGTCAGTTGTGCGGGCTTGTTTGCCAGTGCGAGTGGGCAAAAAGCGCGCGCGCCGCGTGAGTTCGTGGGTCAAGTGGCGGCGTATGCGCTCGTGCCACGCATGGCAGTCACCTGTGTCGCGTACGTGCTTATTGCGCTTGAGATGCTGGTGGCGGTCTTGCTCCTACCGCCGCGGTTCCGCTCGCTGGCCGCCGTTACCGGGTCCGCACTGTTCCTGCTGTATGGCATTGGCATGCTGGTGAACTTATCGCGCGGGCGCCGTGCACTTGATTGTGGCTGCATGGGGCCCTATGCGGTGCGCCCCATTGCCTATTGGATGGTGTGGCGCAACGGGGCGCTTGCCGTGTTGCTTGCGTGTGCGGCGTTGCCAAGTGCAGCGCGACCCTGGGCGTTCACCGACGTAGTCACCTTATTGTGCGGCGTTGCCGTGATAGTGGTGTTGTATCAGACCACGGATGAGTTGTTTGGGCGCGTGCTGCCCGCCGCGAAACACTTAAGGACGCAGACATGACCGCACTACTGATTTCAAATACGGTGCTGTGGTGTGTCGTCCTACTACTAGCGGTTGTAGTCCTGGGACTCATGCGTCAAGTGGGCGTGTTGCATGCACGAATTGCACCCGTCGGCGCATTAATGCTCGCGAAGGGTCTGAAGATTGGTGAGCAGGCTCCGGTGTTGTCCGAGACAACCTTAGGTGGAGCTGTGCGCGTACTTGGCGCACCGCGCACGGACGGCCTGTGCACCTTACTGATGTTTATATCGCCCACCTGCCCTGTGTGTAAGACACTCTTGCCGGCGTTGCGGTCAAGTCGGCGCGCCGAACAGACATGGCTTGAAATTGTGCTGACAAGTGATGGCGCACTGCCCGAGCAACACGCATTCGTGCAGGCAGAGAGTCTCAACGAGTTCCCGTATGTGGTTTCGGCAGCACTGGGCTTGAGCTACCAAGTGAGTCGCTTGCCGTTTGCGGCCTTGGTTGATGAGGCTGGTGTGCTGCGTGCGCGTGGCCTCGTCAATTCCCGAGAGCACCTCGAGAGCTTGTTTGAGGCGCGACGCTTAGGTGTGGCCTCGTTGCAGGATTATTTTGATAAAGCGGCTACTGCGGTTTAAAGGGTTCCTCGCGTGACCAACGCTCAATGAGCGTTGTCGCAGCCTAGTCTTCCAATTGTGCTATAAGTCGACGGTGCTACACGCCACCTATTGAGACGCTCGTTGATTAGTCTGATGACATCCGGAAATGCTGCGCAACGCTGTGTACTCAGAGCACTGACCTTCAGCGTGTCTGCGCTGTCGTGCTTAATACTCGTCTTATGTGCGACAACCATTTATGCAGTAGAACCTGCGGTACCGAGTACACCGAGCGCGAGTGAGTCAGTGCTTGTGACTGCGCATAAGCTCGATGTCAGCACGTTGATCGACCGCAAGGTGTACACCGTGAGTACCGATGTGCAAAGTACTTTTGGTACGGTCACTGATATTTTGGGCGCGATTCCCTCAGTCGAGGTGGATGCGGATGGCGCCGTGGCATTGCGCGGTGATAGCAATGTACTCATTCTGATTGATGGTCGTCGTTCAGCTCAGCTATCTGGGAGCACAGCGGCAGAAGCGCTACAGGCCATCCCTGCAAATGATATCGAACGCATCGAAGTAATGACGACTCCGCCGCCGCAGTACAAGGCGGATGGGACGGCGGGGGTGATTAACATTATTACGCGCAAGCACCGGGCGACGGGTCAGTCAGGCACGGTGCAGGCGAGTACTGGCAGCGCAGGTCGGTCGGTTGTTGGTGCAAGCGCCAGCGATACTCTCGGGCCTCTGACGCTGTCAGGAGTCGCCAGTTGGCGGCATGATTACAGACGTCGTTTATTGGCGGCACAGAGCACCGCTGCCGACCCGTTAACCAGTCAGCCACAGACGAGTGACACTACGCTGAATGAACTGATTCATCGTGCGGTGCCGCTACTTAAATTTGATGCAAGCTACGCACCGACTGAGGGACAAACGCTGAATCTCACGGCAAGTCGCACGGGTCGGTCCGGTGAGCGCGAGTACACACAAACCAATACGCTAGCCGCAGCGGATGGGTCCACCACGGGTCTTTTTGGCCGCAATAGCCTAGGGCACGACTGGCAGTTGAGTGCAGATGAGCAGGTCGCCTATAAGCGTCACTTACCCGGAGCAGGTCAGACCATCGAGATGACGCTACACCGCAGTACGTCGTATGTCCGCGAGTTTTATAACTACACGAACACCTACACGGACCCACCGAGTCCCACGCTTTACACCAATCTTGGTCTAAACGAAGACCAGGTTCAGACAGAAGCAAGTGTGGATTATGTGTGGCCGGTGTCGGCCGCCGCAACCTTGAAAGCGGGTTATAACTTTGAAAAAGCCGATAACGTCCTCGGTAATGTGGGCAATACCGTGGACGAACACACCGGAGTGCAGACGGCCGATCCGAATATCACGAATACCTTTCGGTATGTGCAACAGATTCAGGCTCTTTATGGTAGCTATCAGGCGGGGTATCACGACTGGAATTGGTTGCTCGGACTGCGTATTGAGTACACAGATTCCAAAGCGGAGCAGCTAACGGATCGACTGACCAATCGTCAGCACTCGATCACGCTCTATCCGAGCGTCCACCTTGATCGGCGTCTGAATGATGAGACCACTGTTTTTTTGGGTCTTAGCCGCCGCGTCTCGCGACCGGACCCGGAGAGTTTTAACCCTTACATTGATCGAGAGTACACCCCCAATCTGCGTACAGGGAATCCCGCACTGCGGCCGCAGGACACGCGCTCAATTGAGGTGGGCTATAGTGTGGAAGCGGCTCACTTGAGTTATGCGTTTACAAGCTACTACCGCCGTAATCGCGACAGTGTCACGGACGTGACGGAATACTTAGGGAATGGCCTATCACTGTCGACTAGAACCAATTTGCCACTCAATGATTCAGGCGGCATCGAGTTGACCGCGAACGGACGACTCTTTCCGTCGCTTGCGTATAGTCTCAGTGCAAATCTGTTTCATAGTCAAATCGACACAACAGCACTTGGTGTGAATGGGTTGCAGTCCACCGGAGGACTGAATGCCAAGTTGAAGCTGGACTATCACCTAAGCGCAGATAACACAGTACAGCTCTCAGGGACCCGCAGCGATAAGCGACTGACGCCGCAAGGGTATGTGAGCGCGATTAACCTGGTAAACATCGGCTTTAAATATCAACTGTGGCCAACACTGAATTTCGTGGCAACCGTGACAGATGTGTTGAATGGGCAGCGCTACTTGCGTGTTGTCAACACACCCACTTTAAGCCAGCACTACCAGCGCGATGTGCAAGGCCGGATCGCCTACCTCGGCTTTGTGCAGAGTTTTGGGTCAAGCCACAAAACAAAATCTGCCAACTTCGAATACGACCAGTAGACCGTGTGATGATGATAGGCGCTTATTCTGAGTAAGCCGCTGCATTGGACCGTAGCAGTAGTCTAAGCAAAGCCGGTAAGACAATGAGTACTAGCGGCACTTCAAGTACGAGTCCCGCGACGATGGCAATTGCCAGAGGTTGCTGCATTTGTGCGCCTTCGCCCAATGCGAGAGCTAGAGGCAATAGCGTGAATAGCGCTGCAAGTGCGGACATTAGGATCGGCCGTAGGCGCTGTGCACGTGCCTTGGTAATTGCTGTGAGCAAGGAATGATGGCGCAGTTGGTCATTGAGTTCACAGACATAAAAAATACCGACTTCGGTCACGATGCCTACCACCATCGTCAATCCCATCATGGCCGAAATATTTAAACTCACGCCACTTAACCACAGCGCGATAAAGACGGCCGGCAAGGCCAGTAACGGCATGGCAAGGACTGCAAGAGCGATGCGAAAGCGCTCATACAAAAAAAGCAGCAGGGTAAACACCAGAGCAATCGCCGCTCCGAGCACACCCACGAGACCACGAAACGCGATTTGCTGTTGCTCATACAACCCGCCGAGCGTGTAGTACACGCCCTTGGGTAGGGCTTGCGGACCGGCAAGTGCCGCCTTTACGGCACTGATGGCTCCCCCGAGGTCTCGTCCCTCAATGCGTGCAGTGACGGCGACCAAGCGTTTTAAATTATCGCGCGTGATTTGGGGTTGCCCGCGCACTTCAGTAACCTGGGCCACGCGGTTGAGCGCGAACGTATGCCCATCAGGGCCCGTGATTGGTAAGTTTTGTATATCGGTCAGGCGCTGGCGTGCGGTGGGCGGCATCCAGACACGCACGCCGATCGTTTTAGGGCCACGCGGTAATTCGGTGGCCAGCTCGCCATTCGTGAGTGCTGAGACCTGCTGGGTAACGGCCGCTGGGGTCAGTCCTTCGCTGGCTGCACGAACGGGATCTACTGCAATGAGTAGCGCATCGCCTGCCGGGTTTAACCCATTTTTGACATCCACAATCCCGTGTATGCCAGCAATCGTTTGTGCAGTCGACAACGCAGATGCCTCAAGTTCCTGAGGGTCATCGCCGTAGAGTTTGATCTCGATCGGTTGCGGGACTGCGACCAAATCTCCAATGAGATCTTCCATGAGTTGCGCGAACTCCACCTCAAGTCCTGGTACCTGCGCTTTGACTTCAGCCCGAATGCTGCTAACCACTGTATCAACGTCATCCTTGCGAGTGCGTTTTAAGCGCACAAAAAAATCGCCTTCATTGGCTTCCGTAATGCCGCCACCCAATTGCAGCCCCGTGCGTCGCGAATAGGTGTCGACATTTGGATTAGCACGGATCAGCGCCTCGACTGCGTGCAGGAGTCTGTCGGTTTCCTCGAGTGACGTACCGGGTGGACTGCGATAGTCAAGGACAAAGCCACCCTCATCCATTTTAGGCATGAAGCCGGTGCCGTTGGCGATGTAAGCATAGGCCCCGAGGCCGAGTAGCGGCACAAGCACCAGCACCAGCCGCCACGGTTGTGCGACGAGCGCGTGTTCTGCCGCGGTGAATCGCTGCTCGAGCCATTGCAGAGGTTTTGCAAGCCCATGCGCTGGCAGTGTGTCGCGCAGAAATACGCCACACAGCAGCGGCACAATGACCCAAGTGAGTAAAAAAGACAGGGTTAACGCACTGACCATCGTGATGGAGAGTGCTTTAAAAAAAGCCCCTGTTACGCCACCTAAAAACGCGAGCGGCAAGAAAATAATAATGGTGGCCGCTGAAGAACCGGCGAGTGGGGTGGTAAATTCCCACGCAGCCTCACTAATACGTTCCGTCAGCACGCCATGGCGTTCGCTCAAGCGCCGCGCGATGTGCTCGGCCATCACAATCACGTCATCAATCACAAGTCCAACAGCTGCCGCGATACCACCGAGCGTCATCAAATTAAAGGTCAGTCCTAATGTTCGTAGTATGAGTACGGTGCAGGCCAGAGTTGCCGGGACCACGAGGAGGGCGAGTGCGAGCAAACGGCCGCTACGCAGAAACACCCACAGAATCAGTCCCGCAAGACCGATTCCAATGAAAATCGCATCGCGTACACTCGTGGCCGAGGCTTTGATCAAATCGGACTGGTTGTACCATTCTGCGATGGTGACATCTTTAGGCAAACGCGGTTTAAAAGTAGCGAGCCGGTTAATTACTTCTTGGGCAATGGCAGCCGTGTTGCCATCGCGTTGCTGAAACACTTGTAACAAGACGGCATCGCGACCATCAGCAGTGGCACGAATCCATTGTGGGCTGCTGCCCATGATTACAGTCGCGACATCACCCACGCGGATGACTCCGCGCGCGGTTGATTTCACGACGGTGTCAGCAATTGCTGCCGTGTTGATCGGATGATTATCGGCGAGCAACAGATACAGTTTATAAAAATCGGTCGCGCGTCCAAGCGCATCAAGCGATGTGGAGGCGGTCACAGCGCTAGTCACATCTGCGAGCGTGACCCCCATCGCGCGCAGACGGGCTGGGTCCACATCCACTTGGTATTCCTCGCGCGCCCCGCCTTGCACATCGACATGAGCGACGCCATCAACGCCTGCGAGCAAAGGACGCAAGGTATAGGCGGCCAGATCGTGCAGGGCGGTTGCGGAGAGGGTGTCGGAGCGCAGACTGTAGGCGAGGATCGGAAAGACCGTCGGGTCTATGCGGCGCGTGGTGAGCGTGATACCTGTGGGCAAACTGGGAAGTGTTTGGCTTAAGGCGGCATTGATGGCAAGCGTGGCGCTTGCCATGTCAGTGCCCCATGCAAAACTGGCCGAGATATCGGTCGCGCCGCGACTCGTAATGGAGCGCACGGTTTTGACATTCGGTACGCGACGAATGGCTTCCTCGACAGGTTGCGTGATCTGCAACACCATTTGTTCGGCGTTGCGATCACCGGCATCCAAAGTGACGACCACCCGCGGAAAATCAGTGATCGGAAACAGCGACACAGGCACGCCCGGGATCGACAGCAGTCCCGTGATCGCAAGCAAGGCGGCGAACACCAGCAGCGAACGCCGGTGTGCACGCAGCCAGCGCATGATTATCACGACGCGGGCTCCGTCACCATGGTGCCGTCCTCGAGTTCATAAGCTCCGATCGTGACGATTGTATGCGCAGGATCGAGTGTACCGAGCACGCTCACCGTGGGCCCGTCATCGGTCAGTAGCGTGACCGAAACGCGATGCGCTTGACCTGCAACGATTTCAAACACTCCTAAGCCTTGCTCATCTTTCACGAGTGCGGTGCGCGGGACAGTCAGTGCCTTGACAGGTACTGTCTTGATCCGTGCCTCGACCATTGCGCCTAGTAGCAGACCTTTGTTTGCGGCCTCATCAATCGCAAGAGTGATGGGAACTAAGCGGGTGTCTTTATCAAGAGACGCCCCTACAACGACGACACGAGCACTGATGTCCTGCTGACTGGCAGGCACTGTACGGAGACTGGCGTGATCCCCCGTGTGCAATAGACGCTGGGCTCCTGGTTCAACACCCACAGTGACACGTGTGAGCGTTAAGGGGGATAAGGTCACAAGTGCGCTGCCAGCGGCGGGGCGATCACCAACGGAGGTGTTAATTGCAGTGACGATCCCGTCAACGGGTGCGCGCAACTCCTCGGTTACTGAGCCCGATCCGAGGCGGCGCGCGGCGTCCACACCGGCATCGGCATCGGAGAGCGCCTTAGCGGCGGTTTCCACTTGCGCCAGCGTGGCAAGATGATCACGCTGCTGGATTGTGAGGCGCTCCAACTCAGCGTTTGCAAGCGTGCGTGCGCTGAGCGCTTGCTGGTAAACGAGATACGCATTTGGGTCTGCAGCGACGGTGAGTAGGCCTTGCTGGCGCCGTACCTGCTCACCGGGGGCTACATGGATGGCGATGACTTCGACGGCCGTGCCGCTACTGATGCTGCGTTGAGCCAGTGCATCTTGGCCATAGGTGCCAACGCCAGTGATGACTTGGCTGACCATACGCGCCAGGGGATGGACTGTTTTGACCACATGGGCGGTCTTTTCGTCAGACTCTTTGGCCTGGGCGGAAGCGCTCAGGAACACGATGCCGAGTGTCAGAGCAAGGCTGCAGTATGAAGATCCGAGTCGCCGATTGGATGGGCGGGCTGTCACGGTAGGGCTCCTTCGGCACTAGACGTCGGTTGATCGGTGTCGCGGAATAGGAGTAGCGCTAACGTCACATGACATTCCGCGATGCTCTCGTTCAAATTACTCAAATCCAAACTTGCGGCCAGCGCACTTTGTCGCAGGGTTAGATAGGTCGTCCAATCGAGCGTGCCTGCAATGTACGCATCAGTTGCATGCAGCAGATGAGTCTCCAGCAGAGCTGCCTGCGTGCGTAGTTCCACCGCGCGCATTGTGAGCGCATGCTCACTCGCGCGCACGTGCGCAATATCACTTTGGGCTGTTAGTAAGCGTAGCGTGTACTCGGCGCGCAACTGATCGCGCGTCGCACGCTCTATACGGATGGCGCCGCGGTTGCCGTCGAACAGCGGCAAGCTGACAGCGAGTCCGTAGCCGGCACTAACAATACCACTATTGTCACGACTGCGGTTGAAGCCTAGATTGATAGCCGGAAACTGCCCAAGGATTGCACTGCGGACACGCGCTTCTTGCGCGGCATAGCCAGCTGCGAGCGCGCGTAGATCCGCACGGCGTTGTGTGAGATGGTTAAGTGCATTATCAGTGCCTACCTCATCAAGCGGTGTAAGATCGGCATCGCCCACCAGTACCAGCGGCTCTGCGGCCGACAGTCCAAGCAAGAGTCGCAGTGCCTGTTCCTCGGCGTTTAAATTCAAAGTCGCATCACTTAACTGACGTGCACTGTCTACAAAGGCAGAGACGGCAACGGCAGCCGTATCAGCGGCGAGTGCTGCATGCTCCACGGCCGCTTGGGCGTGCACTACCAGCGGCCGCAACGTGTTGACCTCCTCGGTGAGCCGCGCAACGCGCGCACGACCATGCACGATATGCAGAAAGTGTAGACGCGCTTGGGTGACGGTTTGCCATTCGGCCCACAGCAGCGCGAGGTTCACCCGCATATCTTCTTGATGCCGCACAGACTGGCGTGCACTCAAGGTGACTAGGTTGCCGATGTCCCAGGAGAGCGCGCGGGTGATGGCCGTAGCTGCATCGCGTTGCCCCGCAAGCGGACGGTCGCTGCTAAGGCCTGCGACGGGATCCGGCAACAACCCCGCGGCATAAGCTTGCGCATGAGCGATGCGCGCCTCAGCACGCAACTGATTCAGCTCTGGCGCTTGCGTAATCGCGAGCATCGCCACTTCAGTGATATCAAGCCCGTCCGTGGGATCAAACACGTGGGAGTGCATGCCACCGGGTAGCAACGTACTCGCAGGCACCGTGATCTGTGCGAGTGGCGGCGCAGGTTGATTATCCAAAGGTACCGCACGATAGCCCGCGCACGCCCCACAGCAACTGAGGATCACCACAGCAATAATTAAGAAGCGAGCCTGGGTGATGGTCTTATCCATGCAGCAATCTGTTCGAGTTAACACCGATCGGTCAGCAGCAAGGGCCGCTTAAGGATTGGCTGCAGGCCGTGACAGGAGCTCAAGCCCCTCGGCGTAATTATGCTGAAAACCTTTCCACACAGTAATCTCGCCCGTGTTGGGGCTGTAATCTGCATAGTCTTTAGGGCCGGGTGCGGGCCATGTGCCCATGTTGGAGTCTGTCACGCGCACCGCAAGATAGGATTGCTTCGCCGACTCGCCTTTGAGATAGGTGTCAAAAAATGCCGTGATCATGTGCAGATTGATGGCTAGCACACGCTCATTGCGCCACACGGGGTCTTCAAACCAATCGATATCCCAAAGACGTTGTTTCATCGTTTCGGGTGCAGGATCCAGCGCAATGTGATGGCCGCCGTTGCGGTAAGTCAGTAAATACCGCGGTGCATGAATGGCATCTTCAAAAAACTGTTGTGCACCAGTGGCATAGTCAACCGTGTGATCACGATTGCCAGCAATCAAGAAAAGCGGTACGCGAATGTCCTGTAGCCCTGTATTTCCCCACGCCGGCTCTTTGCCGCCGCCCGCGGGCGCCAGTGCCACAATCCCTTTCAATCCATTAATCGATAAGACGTCACGTTTTGCGCCCCCCTTCGCGTAGACCGCAAGCGCCCCATTGGGCACGCGTTTGACGGCTGGTGCTTGCGGGTCGAGTGTGGCACCGCCTGCGGCAAGTACCCCGTAGCCACCCATGGAGTAACCGACGAGGCCGACGCGAGATGCATCGATCAGTCCTTCTTTGGCAAGAGAGGCCTGCAGTGAGCTTGTGACGAACACAATGTCGAGCGGACGGCGCAACATCGGGCCTACAGTTTGCGCGCGATCCGTGATGGGAGGGTCTTCGTGCCGAATGGCCGCAACCACATAGCCTTTAGATGCAAGATTTTCCGTCAGCCAGCTCAGGGCGACTGTTGCATTGCTGTAGCCATGGGAGACGACAACCAGTGGATGCGGGCCGAGGAGAGGCTTTGCGTTCATGATAGCGAGGCCAGTCGCGCTGAAGTCGATGGGCTGATTGGGCACCTCGGTGGGAAACGGTGCGTGATATGTCAGCGGTTTAGCCCCTGGGGAGGTTGTTGCAGGATACCACAGGTCCACGAGCAAGGGGCGATCGTGTGTTGTCGGCCCTCCGGTATCAGGATTCACCGACAGCACGTCAACAGCATCGTGATCAATGAGTGTGAGGGTCCGTACGCCCACTGCAAAGGACCCCAAAGCCGCCAACTCCGGCGCATCCACTCCCGGTTGACTTGGGGGATTGGCAAGCGCGGTGCTTGCGAGCGCGCCTAGCCACGCGACGTTAACCAAAAACCGCAGCACACACCGAATGACTCGCAGACTTTGCATGATGCGTTCCTTACTGAATGGCGCCTAGATAGTCGCCCTTGCCCACGTCGACACCGTTGGCGCGCAAAACAGCATAGGTCATGGTCAGATGAAAGTAGAAATTCGGCAACGCAAACTTAACGACATAGTCGAGGCCGTTAAATTTTAATGTGATGCTCGGGAATGACAGAACAATCTCGCGTGACTCGACTCCTGCCAACTGCGCAGGCTGAATGCTCTGAATGAACAAGAGCGTTTTTTCCACACGCGCTTTGAGCTGCGCGAGTGTGGTTTCGGTGTCCTCGTGCTTTGGCACCTCAACGCCTGCGAGGCGGGCCGCCGTACCCTTGGCTGTGTCACAGGTCATTTGTACTTGGCGTGAGAGTGGGTGCATGTCGAGGATCAGGCGCGTTTGCGCAACCACGCTCGGATCAATCTTCTTGGCATCGCTGTGGGCAGCGGCTTTGTCGAGGATTGTGAGTAGATTGGTCAGGCCCAGGGTCAGGGCAGGAATTGAGGTGTCGTAAAGCGCAAGAGTCATGGTAAATCCTTGATGAGCCTGGGATACATTGAGATGGGGACTAGTATAGACGCACGCGACAGAGCCGAGGTGGTTACGAACAGTGGATGATCGCATAGAGACCAAGGTTATCAGGCTTTTTGCGGCCTTTCAGCGGCCTTATTCAGGCAGCGCTTTAATCAAGAGGTGCCCTTCGCGGCAGACCGTAGTAGAGTCAAGCAGTGTCCCAGGAGGCGTCCCCATGACTGTATTTGAGCGGCGTACCGAGCCTTTGCCCACGGCGGCTGTCGCGGGGCTCATCATGATTGGTGTCGGCTTGATCGGAATGACGGCGGGGGATCTGCCGGGGATCGCCGAGCAGCTCGCGGCACCACGGTGGCTGATGGGAGTCTTAGGCGGCGTGCTCGTGGGCTCCGGCTGGCTTGCCGCACGCGGCCGCTTGCCCGGGATCGCCCCACAGGGACGACCGTGGATCATGCTGCTCTTGTTTGGTGTGTTGGGGCTTGCTCTTGCCGCTCTGACGCACGTCACGCGCGCAGACGACGGTGCGGGCGCTGCGTTATTCAGCGGCACAGTCATTAACGGTATTGCTCGGGTGCTTTTTGGCATTGGGATCGGCATTGTTGTGGGCTGGGCGGCTTACGAAGGCTCAGAAAGTCGGCGACGCTGACTTAAAGATCGATACTAGGGGTGCAGCACGTGCGCTTAATCCATGTCAGTGTCGTGCTGGCTTGCCTTTGGCTCTTGAGTGGTTGCGCCACCACGGCCTACCAACAGTTTACGGTTTCGGGTTTGGCCGGCGCGCCGGCAACGCACACGCGACCGGGTCTACTGCTCATGGGCGGTGGTGAGTGGCCACCTCCGGCGGTGGCATGGTTTGCCGAGCAAGCGGGGCATGGCCGGCTTGTGATTCTGCGGGCTGCCGGGACCACTGAAGTTCAAGATGATTTTGTGCAGGGCAATTTCGGATTTTCATCCATTGAGACACTCGTGTTTCATTCGCGTGCTGCGGCAAGTGATCCGATAGTACTCGCCCGACTGCGTCAAGCTGATGCCATTTTTATCGGGGGTGGTGATCAATCAAAATACGTACGCGCCTGGCAACACACACCACTGAGCCGCTTGCTGGAAGAGCATGTCGCCGCGGGGAAGCCGCTTGGCGGCACGAGCGCGGGATTGGCCATCTTGGGCGCCTATAGTTATGGTGCGATGGATGGCGGAAGTTTGCTGTCGCGTACTGCACTGAGGGCACCCTACGGCACCCAAGTGACGTTGGTAGAAAACTTTCTGCACTTGCCGTACTTGAGCGCCGTGATCACGGACAGTCATTTTGCAATTCGTCAGCGGCTCGGGCGCTTGATCACGTTTGTGACGCGTCTATCGCAGGAACACCACGATCCTGGCATTGTTGGTCTTGGGGTGGATGAGCAGGCGGCACTGTGTGTAGAGGCTGATGGCACGGCACATCTGTATACCAATACCGGAGGATATGCGTGGCTGGTGCGTGCGCCCCGTACCCTGACACGTGTGACGCCCGATGCACCATTGACCGTGTCTGATGTGTCAATCACAGGGATCGACGTTGATAGCACACTCGATTTAAAGACCATGTCGGTACTGCACCCTGCGTTTCAATGGGATGCGGCCGTATCAGCCGGCAAATTGCAGACAATACCGGTTGAGGCGCTGTAACGCGCTTATTTGTTTATCACGCAGCAATACGCACATGCCACCGGCATGTGCTGCAAGCTGGTCAAGCGCTGCTCTATCGGGCGGCGCCTTTAAATACTCAATGATGTATGGCGCGACTCTGGCTTTACGGATGAGTGCCAGTACAGCCCGCGACGTCTCCCAGACTGAGTTGTGATAGCGCATGATTGCAAACACGATGCGCATGAGAGGGTTGGCCGTGCCAACTATTTTTTTAAATATGAGCGTAATAATTCGATGAGCTGTTCCGCTGCCTGTGTGCGGCTTACCAAAGGCGCTGCGTGCTCCTCAATCATGTGCTCGCGGATATGATCCTCGAGAACTTCGGCTATAAACCCGTCGAGTGCGCCGCGACACGAAGTGGCTTGCTGCAGGACACCGGCGCATTCTTGATCCCCCTCAACCGCTCGTTCGAGAGCTTCAATTTGGCCACGGAGCCGCTTCAGCCGATTCAGCAGTTTATTTTTTTCGCGCCCAACATGACTCATATGCTTCGCCAATATACTATAGGGGGGTATACTATTATACTGCTGACGATGCAGCAACTGGCTTGTAGTGAGCGCCATGAAGAACTTGAATCTGCCTTTAATGAGCCTAACGCTGGTCCTTTGCGTACTCGCGCAGATCGTGTGCGCAAACGAGCTGTTGCCGCCGCCATCCGTGATCGTCGAGGACTATGCGGTACATGGGCAAGCGACGTACACAGTGCAATCGGCCAATGCCTTTGCAGCATCTTATGCCGGCACAAACAGCTTAAGCCCAAGCGGTCGTCGCGCGACGGCCGACTTTACCGTGTCGCTGGGCGCTCATTTATGGGACGGTGCCGAGGCGTGGTTGAACCCAGAACTAGACCAAGGTTTTGGTCTGAATGACACGCTGGGGCTGGCTGGCTTTTCGAGTGGTGAAGCCTATAAGGTTGGTCGGCAAAGGCCGTACTTACGTCTGCAGCGCGCTTTCATTCGTCAGACTCTTGGCTTAAGCGGCGTACGAGAGTCGATCGAAGCAGGCGCTAATCAATTGTCTGGCACCCGCCTTCATGATCGCATCGTGATCACGGTCGGTAAATTCAACGTCACTGACATCTTCGACACCAACCAGTATGCACACGATGCGCGCGGTGATTTCCTGAATTGGTCGGTTATTGATGGGGGGGCGTTTGATTATGCCGCAGATGCTTGGGGCTACACGGTGGGAGCTGCGGTCGAGTGGTATCACAGCGAGTGGGTGGTGCGCGGTGGACTTATGGATTTATCGAACGTTCCAAACAGCGCGCACTTAGAGCCGGCACTCCACGAGTTTCAGTGGTTGTTTGAGCTCGAGCATCAGCACCAGGTCGGGGATCGCCAAGGGAAGATTTTGGTGACAGCGTTTGATAGTCGCGGACGGATGGGGCTACTGTCCGATGCGCTGAAGTTAGCGGATATAACCGGGCAGACTCCAGACGTGGCCATGGTGCGACGCTACCGTGGGCGCACTGGCTTGGGTCTGAACATCGAGCAGCAACTGCAGGACGATGTAGGCGCTTTTGTCCGCGCGAGTAGTGCGGGCGGTAATGTCGAGACCTATGAATTTACAGACATCGATCGCAGTTTTGTACTCGGAGTGGCGCTGAAGGGCACTCGGTGGGGGCGTGCAGCGGACACAGTTGGTTGTGCGCTGGTGACGAACCAGATCTCATCAAGTCGCCAGCAGTATTTTGCACGCGGCGGTTTGGGTATCCTCGTGGGTGATGGTCAGTTACCGCATGCTGCGCCTGAGCGCATTCTAGAAACGTATTACTCTGCCTCACCCTTCAAGCACCTTCAGCTGACTTTCGATTACCAGCACGTTGCAAATCCGGCCTACAACAGCGATCGGGGTCCGGTCTCGATAGTCTCTTTACGCGCGCACAGCCAGTTCTAGCGCACGCAGTGGCTAGTGTGCCGCGGGCTTTAAACGGGCATCCATAAAGTTTTTAATGGCTGTGTAGATATGCGTTTTCATTTGCGGCGTCGATAGCCCGTGTTTGGCGCCCGGATACGTCATGAGCTCAAATTGGACATTCCGTTTTTGGAGTTCTGACATGAGCGATGTTGAGTTGGCAAAGAGCACATTGTCATCTGCCATGCCATGGGCCAGAAACAGTGGCGAGTGCAATCCGTCCAGTGCCGCAAAGACGGCGGACTGCTCGTAGCCTTTTGGGTTCACAAGGGGGCGTTCTAGATAGCGCTCCGTATAGCACGTATCGTACAAACGCCAGTCCGTGACCGGGGCAACCGCGGCTCCGCCGGCGATGAGATCCGATCCTTTTGAGAGCAACATGAGCGTCATGTAGCCGCCGTAGCTCCAACCAAACACGCCAATGTGTTTGGCGTCCACAAAGGCTTGACTGCCGAGCCAACGAACTCCGGCGAGTTGATCTTTGACTTCGATCGCACCGAGCTGCCCGGCAATGGCGTCCGAGAACTTGCGACCGCGGCGTGGGGTTCCACGATTATCCAGCATAAAGACTAGATACCCGTGCTGAGCCATGTAGATATCAAAAGCGGACTGCCAACCGCGATGCACTTGTTGCGAGGTCGGCCCCCCATAGACTCTGAGAAACACCGGATATTTCCTCGATGGATCGAAGCCTAAGGGCTTAATCAGTTGGTACTCGAGGCGTTGACCATCGTCTGCTGTGATATGGCCATATTCCGGTGTGAGGTGTTGCTCCCGATAGGGCCAGTATGGGTGCGTGGAGTTCAGAGCATTTTCTTCAATCCATGCAAGGTGCTGACCATTGGGCGCATGAATGGCGACTTGCGGTGGTGTGGTGGGGTTGCTGTAGGTGTCAACGTATAAGCCAACACGGTTCGCGCCATGCGCAAACTGAGCATCGTGCCAGCCGTCCTGTAGGCTGATGCGCTGTGGGTGTGTCGCGGTTGTCCCGTCGAGGCGCACGGTATAGATCTGCCGATCACTGGCCGCCTCTTTGTTGGCATCAAAATACACAAGGCCTGAGTGTTCATCCACTGCAAGGAGCGTGTCGATGTTCCAGTCACCCACCGACAATGGCCGCAGCAGCGTGCCATCAAGTCCGTACAAGTACAGGTGTTTCATGCCGCTGCGCTCAGACGCCCAGATAAAGGCCGGCTGCTTGGTCAAAAAGCGCAAGTCGTCGTGTAGATTAATCCACGCTGCGGATGTTTCGGTGAGTACCGTTCGTGAGGTGAGGCTCGTGCGATCCACGAGCAATAGATCCAAGCGTTTTTGTGAGCGTGTGAGACGCTGAAAAGCTAGATGGTGACTGTCAGGGGTCCAGTCTGCGCGCGCGAGATAAATATCAGGATCAGCCCCTAGGTCGATGAAGCGGGATTCGCCGCCCGTGGGCGCAACGAGACCCAAGCTCACCGTGACATTCGGATCCCCCGCCGCCGGATAGCGTTGTTCAACGACATCGACGTGATCCGCATGCAGTTCCATGCGTTTGACCAAAGGCACAGCACTTTCATCGAAGCGCTTGTAGGCGATAACAGCATCATTGGGGGCCCACCAGTAGCCACTGCGCTGCTCCATCTCTTCTTGCGCCACAAATTCGGCTTCCGCGTTGTGTACAGCACCGCCGCCATCGTGCGTTAACTGCGTACGTTTGCCCGACGCAAGTTCGATGACCCACAGGTTTTGATTGCGCACATAGGACACATACTGGCCCTTGGGCGACACTTGCGCATCGAGTAGCGGCTCGGCACTTTGTATGAGCGTCGTCAGTGCGGTCGCGGCAGGGGCATCGAGATTATAAAGATAGAGTGTGTCGCCGAGCGTGAAGAGCACGCGCTGGCCATCCGGTGCCCACACATAATCCACAATGCCGTGGAAGTCCGCGATGCGCGCGCGCTCACGCCGGCCTTTTTCCACGTCGGAGAGCTGTTCATTGGGCAGTAGCTTGCGCGAATCGACCGCAAGGTGCAGAGCGCGGGTTTTAAGATCATAGGTCCACAGATCCAGCTGGTGTTGATCGTCTGCGCGCCCGCGCAGCAGCCCCACGCGCGAGCCATCGGGCGCGATTTTGACGCCACGGGGGGTGGGTCCTGCCAGCGCGGGATCGGCAAAGATCCGCTCAATGGTCAGCGGATCGGCAGCGGCAGACAGTGTGCACATAAAATAAAGTAACCCAAGGATGCGGCGCATGGCAGGATCTCCAGACTAGGTGGCATTATTAACTGGATTGCTGCTAAAGAACCAGCCGGATGATCGGCGGCTTATAGGCCGCTTATAGGCGGCTGGTAGTAGGCACTAGGGTCGTTGTCAGGCACTATGGGCTATGGGTTATTACTGGTAGGGCAAAAAGCCATGAGCCACCAAAGACGCGCCGTGCTGATCCTGTGCTTGAGCCTCACCCTGTTAGCGGTGAGCCTCGCGGCAGAAGCCGGTTCGCGGGTTGCCCATCAAGTGGCCCATGGTGCAAAGCCACCGATCAAGCATGTGTTCGTGATTGTGCTTGAGAACAAAGGTTTTGATGAAACGTTTGGAGCCGAGTCACAGGCGCCGTACCTCGGCAAGACGTTACCATCACGCGGCGTTTTGCTGACCCAGTACTTTGGAACGACGCATTATAGTTTGGGCAATTACATCGCCATGATCAGCGGTCAAGCTGGCAATCCCCAAACGCAAGGGGATTGCGAGCGGTACACTGAGTTTGCTTTAAAGGATGTGACAGCGGATGGACAAGCCATTGGTAGCGGCTGTTTGTATCCGGCGACGATTAAGACACTCGCAGATCAACTGCAGGCGCGCGGACTGCAGTGGAAAGCGTATATGGAAGACATGGGTAATGACCCTGCACGCGAAGCGCTGGTTTGTGCTCATCCGATGCCCAATACGATGGATCTCACCCAGTCTGCCGAGGCGCCATCAGCGCATGTTCCGCGGGGCGATCAATACGCAACTCGGCACAATCCCTTTGTCTATTTTCATTCGATTATTGACTCGCCAGCCTGTGCAACACATGTCGTTAACCTGTCGGCCTTACAGAATGATTTAGCCACCGTACAGAGCACGCCGAATTTCGTTTTCATCACCCCGAATCTGTGTCATGACGGGCACGATGCGCCCTGCAAAAACGGCGAGCCCGGCGGGCTCGTCTCTGCCGATACGTACTTAAAGGAGCTCGTGCCACAAATACTGCAGTCCCCCGCTTATCAGCAGGACGGCTTATTGGTGGTGACCTTCGATGAGGGCGAGGTGAGTGAAACGCCTAATGGTCAGGGCGGTTTTATTGATCGTGCCATCGGGGCGAGCTGCTGCGAGCAGCAGCCCGGGCCTAATTTTGGCCCATTCCCGCAGACGATTAGGGACGGTGAGTACCTGGAAATCTTTGATAGTTTTGGCGGTGATCGCACCGGGGCGGTGTTGCTATCGCCATTCTTGGACGCAGGTCGCGTGTCTACGACGCCGTTTAATCATTACTCGTTGCTAAAGTCCTTAGAAGATGTGTTCGGGATCGATCAGCACTTAGGGTATGCAGCGCAAGCAGGGCTTGTGGGGTTTTTTGATGCGGATCGTTCTGATGTGTTGTGGGAGCAGGTAAAACCGCCCGCGACATATTAATTTATGCGGGTAGTAAGTCTTAAATAGTGCGCTACCCAGTGGCGCGACACGTATATAAGGAAACCGTGATGTCACTTTCTTTAAATAGATCGCCCCTCGCTGCAGGCCGCGCATGGTGCCGGTTAGCGTGTATCGTCACTGCGCTCGGCTGCGTGATCGTCAGTGGTGTCAGTGCTGATGTCCCTAAGGCGCCAGCTGGCGAGGAATTCATTGGCTCTATTGCTGGCGGCGCCATCCATCCGCCGCTACCCGCGCCGCCACGCCGTCAAGGCGAAGGGCTAGGTCCCTTCAAGCGACTCGTCATTCGCGGCGCGACGTTGATTGATGGGACCGGGGCGCCGCCCATTGGTCCTGTGGATATCGTTGTTGAGCAAGACCGAATCGTGCGCATCGCAAGCGTTGGGTTTCCCAAAATGCCATTGCACGAGAGTCGTCGACCTGAGAAGGGCGATTACGAGATTGATGCCACCGGCATGTATGTGCTGCCAGGCTTTATTAATGCGCACGCGCACATTGCAGACTCTGATCAAGGGAAGGTGGGGGAGGTTCCCTCCGCGGAATATGTCTATAAGTTGTGGCTAGGGCACGGTATCACCACGGTGCGTGAAACCGGAGCGTTTAACGGATTACGCTGGACACTGAACGAAAAACAGCACAGTGCGGCGCACGAAACAGTGTCTCCACGCCTTGCCGTGTATGCGGGGTTTCCGGTGGGCGCGAATGTTCCGGGGGCCGTGAGTACGCCAGATGACGCGCGGCGCTGGGTGGATGCGATTGCCACAAGTGGCGCGGATGGCATTAAGTTTGTAGGCTCGCCCCCTGCGTTGATGAAAGCCGCACTCGCTGAGGCAAAACTCAAAAACTTGCGCAGCGCCTGCCATCACTCCCAATTTGCCGTTGCACGGATGAACGTGATGGACACATCCGCCTGGGGGCTCACAAGTCTTGAGCATTGGTATGGGCTACCCGAAGCCTTATTTACTGATCGCACCGTGCAAGACTTTCCTGCCGATTATAACTACAGCGATGAGTCCAACCGATTTGGTGAAGCGGGACGCTTGTGGACGCAAGCCGCGCCCCGCGGGAGTGCGCGCTGGAACGAGGTGATTAAAACGCTGGTTGACCGTGATTTCACCATGGTCCCGACGTTCACGATTTACGAAGCAAGTCGGGATTTAATGCGCGAGATGCACGCTGACTGGCACGATCAATACACGCTACCCACATTGATGCGCTGGTATGCCCCCAATCGCGAGGCGCACGGCGCATACTGGTTTAACTGGACGACGGCCGATGAGGTCGCATGGCGCAAGAACTATCAGATTTGGATGTCATTCATCAATGACTATAAGAACGCCGGTGGACGCGTGGCCGTCGGGGATGACGCAGGGTATATCTATAAGCTCTTCGGCTTTGCATGGGTACGCGAGCTTGAGCTCCTGCAAGAGGCGGGTTTTCATCCACTGGAAGTGGTGCGCTCCGCAACGCTGTCAGGGGCAGAACTCCTCGGTATGGCTGATCGCATCGGCTCTGTGGAAGTCGGCAAGATGGCGGATCTAGTCATTGTGCCTGAAAACCCGCTGGCGAATTTCAAAGTGCTCTATGGCACAGGCGCGCTGAAGCTGGATGATAAGACGCATCAAGTGACCCGTGTGGGTGGCGTGCGCTACACGATTCACGATGGCATTGTGTATGACGCGCCGAAATTACTTGCTGATGTGCGGCAAATGGTCACTGACGCAAAAGCGCGCGAGGCGGCAGCAAAATAACGCATCCCATGTAAGTCAAACCCGGTGATGGCCGTAGCGCCATCACCGGCTGACAAGTGCACGTTGCTTGCCCTGCTCGCCGCTTGGCGTCATGTCGAGCTTGCCGTGTTCTTGTATTAGTGCAGTCGTGGAATATCCAGCGTGTCCTCAGTAGGCGCTTGTGAGCTGCGCAGTGACAGGGCCACCTGTTCAGTGACGCTAAGCACGCGTAGCAGGTTGGCGCCCGCGATCTTGGCAACGTCCGCATCCGTCCAGCCGCGACGCAACAGTTCTTCAAGCAGTGCCGGAAAGCGATCCACTCCGGACAGCCCCTGTGGGGTCTCAGTAATACCGTCAAAATCAGAGCCTAAGCCCACATGATCGATGCCAGCGACGTCACGAAGATGCTCAATGTGATCGGCAACCTCTGCAAGTGTGCTCACTGGTTTCGGATGTGCCTCCAGCCAGCGATTCAATGCCACTTGCGCGCGGTCCGGTTGCCCGATGTATAGGCCATCGTAGGGTGGGCTACTGTAACGAGTCTTCTCTGCCGCGAGATCCGCCTCCCACTGTGCAAGCTCTTGCGACACATAGCCTGGATTAAAATTGACCATCACCACGCCACCGTTTGTGGCGACCAGCGACAGGATGTCATCGGGCACATTGCGTGGGTGATCCACAAGTGTACGCGCTGAGGAGTGCGAAAAGATCACCGGGGCTGCGGTGGCACTTAGAGCTGCGCGCATGGTCTGTGGCGAGACGTGACTTAAATCCACCAACATACCGAGCCGGTTCATCTCGTGGATGACACTGATACCAAACGGCGTGAGTCCGTTATGGACAGGATTATCGGTCGCCGCATCTGCCCAGTCGGTATTTGAGGTGTGTGTGAGCGTCATATACCGCGCACCAAGGTCATACATTTGCCGAAGCACGGCGAGCGAGTTATTTATCTGGTGACCGCCCTCGATGCCGATCAGAGAAGCGACTTTATGTGCTTGATGGATGCGCTTGACGTCAGCGGCGGTATAGGCCATCTCAAAAGCAGTCGGATAGCGATTCGCCATACGCTTGACGATGTCGATCTGTTCTAGAGTCGTCTGCACCGCCAGAGCACCTTTCACCTCCACTGGAATCCACACAGACCAGAACTGCCCACCCACGTGACCTGCGCGTAGACGGGGGATGTCAGTCATGTAAGAGCCAGCCCCAGCCGATACGGGGATGTGACTTGTATCGCTGGCAAGATCAAGCTGCGAGAAACTTCCGTGTGCCCGCATGCGGATTTCCCATGGGAGGTCATTGTGGCCATCAATGAGTGGCGTTTGCGCAAGAATGCGCTCGACCCGTGCGTGGTAGTCGGTGGTTGCGGGCGCCGCCAGAACACTGCAGCTGATCAGTGCGCAAAGGAAGCTGCCGAGTAATCTTAGGGGGTGTAGACGAGGGGACATGACGGACTCCAGAGGCAATCAAACGGGGTCTATGGTACCGTTTGAGGAGACCGTCAAGCTGTATTTTTATCGCTGGTCGTTGCCGGCATCCACAAGCGCCATTCGTCGTGAGGGATTATGTTTCTAAAACGTCTTAGTGTTCTGTGCATGTTGATCAGCGCACTTGCCACGGCGGCTCCACCACAGCGAGTAACTGCAGCGCAACTGATAACCACCGACAAGCAGGATGTGCTTTGGGCGCAGTTGCAGGCAAAGATCGAGGCCGTGGAGCAGGGGCTTGATGGCGTCCTTGGGGTCGCGGTTCTTGATCTGACCACCGGGCGCAGTTTGCTCGTGCACCCGGATGAGGTATTTCCTCAGGCGAGTGTGATAAAAATCCCGTTGCTAGCTGAGCTCTATCGGCAGCATACACTGGATGCGAGTACGGTCCCGAAGCCTGCGCGCCTCACCGACCGCTACGTGATGCAGGCCACCGACTTGGTTGCCGAGAGCGATATTATGGGAGGGCTCACCCCGGGTGTGACAGTACTGACTAACCGTGACTTGGCAACCATGATGGTTGCCGTGAGCGATAACTCGGCCACGAACGTGTTGATTGATCGAGTGGGTATGGCCCAGGTACAGAAACTCATCGCCGATCTTGGCCTCGCGCATACCGTCTTGCGACGCAAGATGATGGATCTCAAAGCGGCCGGCGAGGGGCGTGAGAATCTATCGACACCACGGGAGATGATGTTGTTTTTAGAGGCCGTCTACCGTGGCCGAGTCATCGCCGCTCCCTTGCTCGAGGATTTTTTCAACGTCTTAGCAACGCACAAGGACAGTTGGTTGCCCGCGGAGCTACCGAGTGAGCTGAAAGTTGCTAACAAGCCCGGATTTTTAGAAGGTGTACGCAACGATGTAGGCATCGTATTTCTCGCGCATCGGCCGTATATCATTTGTGTGATGACCACCTATCTTGCGCGTGAGCGTGACGGGGAACTCGCTATTAGTCGTATTTCTGGTGACACCTATCGGCTTTTTGATCGACTCGCACGCGCATCCGAATACGGTCGCGTTGTGTCACCGCGCAATGCAGGTATGCACTGACGCCAAATCCGGGCGGACGAAACGTGAGGGACTCAAGGCTTAGCGCCTTGCGTTGTCGGTATGTGTTAAGTGGCACGCTGCAGCCGTGCCGCCGTTAAGCGGTCGCAGTGGCGTTGAAGGAGTGGTTGTTTGGTTCCAAAGCAGTACATCGATGGCGACTTTCCGCTGTCTCGTCTCATTAAAGGCGGTTGGCATTTGGCCGGAGGTCACGGCGCAGTGGATCCGACCACGGCTAAACGCGACATGGCAGCGTTTATTGACGCGGGGGTCACCAGCTTTGATTGCGCCGATATCTATACGGGTGTCGAGCAGTTAATCGGGGATTTTCGAGAGCAGTATCCGGACCATGCGAGGCGGTTACGGGTGCACACCAAATGTGTGCCTGACCTGCAGCAACTGGCCGATTGTAACGATCAGGTGATTGAAAGCATCATTGACCGTTCATTGCAGCGTTTAAGGATGGAGCGTCTTGATCTTGTGCAATTTCATTGGTGGGACTACACAGTGCCTGGATATGTGGAAGCCGCGATGGCGCTCGCCCGTCTGCAGGCACGTGGCAAGATCGATCGAATTGGTGTGACTAATTTTGATACAGAGCATCTCACAGGGCTTTTGAATGCTGGCGTGCGGGTAGTCAGCCACCAAGTACAGTATTCCGTGCTCGATCAGCGGCCAGCCGCTGCCATGACCACGCAGTGTCAGCAGCATAAAATTGCCTTGTTGTGCTATGGCACGGTGGCGGGGGGTTTTTTAGCGGAGCGATGGCTGGCGGTACCGGAACCGGTGGCGCCGTTAGCGAACCGCTCGCTCGTTAAGTACAAATTAATCATTGATGATTTTGGCGGCTGGAGTCTTTTTCAGGAGTTGCTCCACCTGTTAAACGACATTGCCAAACGGCAGCAGACGGATATTGCAACGATTGCAAGCGCTGCCGTACTCGCACGCTCTGCGGTTGCGGCAGTCATAGTGGGCGCCACGAGTACCAGTCACCTCGCGCGGCATGTACAGCTAGGCGCGGTTGTCTTAAGTGCCGCTGATCAGGCGGCGCTCGATGGGGTGATGCGCCGTGCGCAGGGGCCACGAGGTGAGGTCTATAGCCTCGAGCGCGACCGCGAGGGCCCACACGGACGCATCATGAAGTACAACCTGAACACTCCCTCAGCCTAAGGAGTCACGATGAGACACACCATCATTCAAGTGCGGCAGTGCGATAAGAGGACAGCCCGGGCACTGCTGCTTTGTGTGTGGCTCGTGCTGACGGCAAGTCCGCGAGTCTGCGACGCCGAGCCACTGGTTGCCGTCGTCGGCGGGACTGTTATTGATGTGGCCACGGGGCAAGAGATCACTAACGCTGTCGTGCTGATTGATGGAGAGCGCATTAAAGCCGTCGGACCTGCCGCGCGTGTGGCAGTGCCCCAAGGCAGCACGATCGTGCATGCCGAGGGCAAGTGGCTGTTGCCTGGATTAATGGACATGCATGTGCATTTGGGACTCGTGTTGCCGGGGGCTGAAGGCGCTGAGCTTGCACACGAAAGTGAAGGAGCGCTCGCTCTGCGCATGGCAAAAAATGCAACCGCATCCTTACGTGCAGGGACGACCACGGTGCGCTTGACGGGCGAGGACAAGCATGTCGAGTTTGCGGTGAAGCAAGCGATCGATCGAGGCGATCTGTTAGGGCCACGTATTTTTTCCGCCGGTGAGCCGCTTATTCCAACGGGGGGGCACGGCGCTGAGTATTTGGCCAGTGGTGTGGACGGCCCGGTGGAGGTGACCAAGTTCACCCGCCGTCAGATTCAGGCCGGCGCAACGTGGATTAAGCTGATGATTAGCAAAGGGCTAGCCGATACCAAGGGCGATATTGCCGCGGCCGATATGACCATGGTTGAGATGCAGGCGGCGGTTGATGTGGCACACAGTCATGGGGTGAAAGTCACAGCACACACGGGTTCACCGGCCGCGACCCTTGCTGCGTTGCATGCGGGAGTGGATTGTTTTGAGCACGGCTACTATTTGGACGAGCAGGTTTTTCGCGAGATAAAAACAGACGATCGTTGGTATGTCCCGACGATTGTAGTCAGCCAAGCGGGGGCGCTGGAGTTTTTCAAAAAAATTGGCTCGCCACCGTGGTATTTGGAGCGTGCCAAATCGGTTGGGCAGGCGCACTGGAAAGCATTACAGACGGCGATCGCTGTGGGCGTGAATATTGCGATGGGAACCGATCAATATCCGTTTGAGCCCAATGAAGGCACGGTTGCCGCTGTGCGTGAAACGGAACTATACGTGGATGCTGGGATGCCCCCACTGCAAGCACTGCAGGCGGCAATGCGAAACCCCGCGCGCTTACTCGGTGCGGAGAAGGATCTGGGGGGCCTAGAGGTCGGTAAATATGCCGATCTCGTGGCTCTGTCGGCCGACCCACGGCGCGACATACACGCACTACGCACCATTGGTTTGGTGATGAAAGGCGGTCTAGTGATTCGTAATGACTGGGTTCGGTGACGTTCACCCTCCGAGCGGGTTAGTCGTTGCGATACACCACGCCTTGTTTCATGACAAAGCGCACATGTTCCAGTGCATGGATGTCCTTTAACGGATCCGCGCGTACCGCGATGATATCGGCAGCCTTGCCAGGTTCAAGGGAGCCGACAACGGCACTGAGGCCCAATAGATCAGCGCCATTGACCGTGGCAGACTGAATAGCCTGCATGGGGCTCATGCCGTTTTCGACCATGTGAGCAAATTCAAGCGGATTTTGACCGAAGGGGCATACCCCAATATCGGTGCCAAAGGCGATTTTGACGCCGGCGAGGACTGCTTTGTGAAAATTCTCGGCCTGCGCCACCCGCAGCGCGCGTGATTTTTGGATAAATTCGTCCGGATAGTTGCTGCCGATACAATCATGCACTTCCAATGTGGGCACCAAATAGGTCCCATGCTCTTTCATGAGTGCGCGCCCTTCATCATCCAAGAGTGACCCATGCTCAATGGACGCGACCCCCGCACGGACCGAATTTTTAATACCCTCGGCATTGTGCGCATGGGCGGCGACTTTTAGTCCAAAATTACGCGCTTCATCCACCGCCGCGGCCAATTCGTCGGGCGTGGCTTCGCGTGCCAGTGGATTGCTGTTGTGGGTGAGCACCGCACCGGTTGCAAATACCTTAATGACATCCACTCGCTGACTGACGAGCGCACGCACTCGTTCGCGTATCTCAGTGGGGGAGTTTGCTGTGCCAAACCGCAAATCCCATGGAAGAGTTACATCGGGCGCAAAGCCGGACACGGATCCAGAGCCGCCCGTCATGGTGATGTACGCGCCAGCAACGAGCATGCGCGGACCGACGACAGCGCCTTGGTTGATCGCATCACGTAACGCCACATCAACCAATGCTCTGTAGGAGCCCAAGTCGCGCACCGTGGTGAAGCCGGCCATGAGTACGGCACGCGCGTTTGGAATAGCCGAATACGCGCGTTGTGCCGCCGTGTGCTGCAGTTCACTCAAGGGATCTTGAGTCTTTTCATCGATGGTCAGATGCGTATGCGCATCGATGAAGCCTGGCATGACCGTATACAGACTCAAGTCCGTCACGGTACTTGCCTTTGTTGCATCATTCGGCTGTGTGGGAGCGACCGAAACAATGAGTCCATCTTTAACGAGAATGGTTTGATGTTCGAGCACTTGACCGGTCACGGTATCGATGAGCCGACCGGCATGGATGATGTGCGTCTGCGCAAAACTATTGCTACTGACCGCAAGTAGTAATGTAGCAAGGACGATGGACCGCTGGCTCAAGAAGTTCTTGCACATACACAGCCTTTTTTATGTGTCTAAAAGCGAAAAATAGCTGAAGTCATCGTCATGCTCATGGCAGCAGCGGATTGGCGGGGTAAATCAGTCGATACGTGCCGCATGCACTGCTGCACATCGGCCATCAAGGAACTGAGTCCACGCCGCATCCGCCCACGGGTCGTATTTCCAGCGAAAGGTATGACGAAACAAGGCGCAGCGCTCAGCTTCGGGTAGCGGGTCATTGGCCATCGCAGCGATGACAGACTCGCGGGTGACGAGTTCATTGCTCATGCGGATGCCACCGTGTGCATCAGTATCAAAGACTAATAAACGATTTACATCAGGCGCATCCGTCCATGGCTGCCAGATTGGCAGTGCGTCTGTGGAGGGAGTTGGCTTTCCGCTACGAGCAAATTGTGTCCAATACGTGATCATTGCCTCGCTCAACGCAATACGTGCCGGCGCATTGTCGCGGGAGTACAGCAAGCGTCCTTGCGCCCCCACATCAAAATTACCAAATACAAAGGGGATCTCAAGGCCGTGTGCCGCACCAAGTAGTTGCGAGATATCAACAAGACCAAAGCGACGACCTTCGTCTCGCCAGTCCCAGCGGTACGCATAGACATCAGCGCCACCTTTGGTGAGCGCACTCGCCAACTCATCGACCGCAGTCGTTTTCCACCACGCGGAGCGATAAGTCGCTTCGCGATCATAAGCGGCGGGGTCTTTGGTCCATACAGGGAAGCCGGCAACTTTTCGGACCAAGCGCGAGTCAAACGCCATAAAGAGCTTGTTTTCGTCGCGGTTGCTCCCAATGAGCGTGGGAATAGACAAGTGCGTTCCGGGCTGAGCGAGTAACGACAAGGGATCTCCAGCGCGCACCACCGCTCCGTCTTGGAACACGGTCGGCATGAGATCGGCATCGATATTGGTTGCCTCGTATGCGGCATAGACGACCCAAGGATCAAGCTCACGCAAAAACGTGCCGATAGCCGCGGGTGTCCACGTGGCGACGAGTGCACGCGCATCCGCGCGGGTCGCAGCGCGCCCGCTTTTGACAAGTAATTTCAAGAGCACCTCGCCACTGCTGTACGCGTGGCCAGGAACGGTGTCATCCACATAATTTAAAGCACGCGTGTATGGCGCAAACCCAAAGCCCAAGCTTTCGATGATCACTCGGTGCAGTAAGCCTGCGCTCAATGGTGAGATGAGGAGTGCTAGCGCATTCGTCGCGCCGGCGGACTCACCAAATACAGTGACGTTATTCGGATCGCCGCCGAAGGCTGCCGCATTGGCGTGTACCCATTTGAGTGCCGCTAGCGTGTCTAAGTTGCCCCAGTTACCGGAGGCTTCAATACCCTCAGGATCCGTTTGACCGGGGACTACAAACCAGCCGAACGGACCCAAGCGGTAATTGGGCATGACAACGATGACATGCTGGGTCTCGGCTAAGTGTCCGCCATCATAAAAGGCCGCGTGGCCGACGGTGTTGGCTCCGCCGTGGATCCACAGCATCACGGGTAGCCGTGTGGTCGCGAGTTCGCCTGCTTGCAGGCGCGGCGCATACACGTTTAGGTACAGGCAGTCCTCGCTGCCTTGGTGGCTGCCATCAGTGCCCACCCCTCCGAGTGCCCATCCAAATTGCACGCACGGCGCACTTGCTTGTAGTGCGGGACGCACAGTGGTCCAACTCGCCACTGCTTGCGGCGCATGCCAGCGCAGTGCGCCCACTGGGGGTGCGGCATAGGGGATTCCGAGCCATGCGTGCCCGCCACGCGGATTGATGAAGCCTGTAACTGGGCCGCTGGTCAAAACGCGGGTGCTATCGGGTGCCGCCACTGGGGGCTCAAGCGCGGTGGGCGTCCCTGTGCAGGCGGCTAGGGTGGAAGCAAAAAGAATAAGCAGGGCTGACAAGCGCGGCACGGTGGTCTCGGGAGTGTGGTATCCAATCGTTCACTGTCCGTGGAATGACCGTCAGAGTCAACAGTGATGCGCTGCCGCGCTCGTCTGTGGGCGCGGCCCACCTAGGGTAAAATGGGCTCTCTCACGGCTGCGCGGAAGCAGCGACCCCTATTTGGCGTTACAGTAGGCTATGACTCAAGCAACCCGTACATTTGATGGTGTGAGCTTCCCCGATGCCGCGGCGTCTGATCCTGTGACCCTGGGGTTTATGGACGGCGCGCCGCCACCAAAATCCCGATTAATCCGATTTAGTGATGACACGTTTTTACGCTTCCCCCAGTTGCGCTGGTCTTTGTCACATTTGAGGGAGTTTGTGCCGACGGTGAGTGTCTCGCGCGGGATTGGGCCACCGAGCGATCTTGGGCACGTGCATGCCGCTCTTGCGACCGATATCGATGCGATGACGTTTCTAGACCTGAATGGGGTGGTGAGAACTTGGGCTGAGTCCTTACACGAGACCTACACAGACGGGATGATCGTCTTGCATCGCGGTCGGTGTGTGTACGAGTGGTATGGCGGCGCATTACGAGCTGATCTTACGCATGCGTGTTTTTCAATCACGAAGTCATACGCCGCCACCGTTGCCGAGTTACTGATACACGAAGGCGCGCTCAATGCTGAGCAAGTCGTGGAGTTCTATCTACCGGAACTGGGTTCGTCAGCATTTGCACGCGCCACGGTGCGTCAGGTGCTCGATATGCAGGTTGGCGTAATTTTTAACGAGGATTATGCTGATCCTGCGGCGTGTGTCTGGCAGTACACTCGAGCCGCAGGCTTGCGGCCTTGTCCAGCAGACTACTCAGGACCACGGTCTTTGTATGATTACCTGCCCTCGCTGCAAGGACACGGCACGCATGGCGCGGCCTTTGCCTATGCCACTGTCTGTACCGAAGTGCTGTGTTGGATTTTGCGGCGCATCAGTGGCAAGACGTTCGCTGCACTCTTGGCGGATAGAATATGGTCACGCTTAGGGTGCGATCACTCGGCTGATCTGATGGTGGATTCTGCGGGGACTGAGGTTGGGGGTGCGGGACTGGCCGCGACCCTGCGGGACGTCGCACGATTTGGGGAACTACTGCGTTGTCAGGGCGATTGGCACGGTTGTGAGGTGATTCCAGCGGCCGTCATTGAAAGTATGACGCGCCATTCCGATGCCAGTAAATTTCCGCATGCTGAGTATCCATTGCTTGCTGGCTACGCTTATCGGAGCATGTGGTGGATCGCTAATGACGCCTTCGGCACATTTGAGGGGCGGGGTATTTTTGGTCAGCGCTTGTATGTGGCGCCGAAAGCCGAGATCGTGATCGCGCGTTTTGCATCGCATCCGGTGGGATCAAGTGCTGCCAACGATCCGATCACACTGCCTGCTTTTCGTGGGCTCGCAACTCAACTGATGGGATGTTGAGTCGTCAGGCAAACGCAAAAATCCATTTTTTGGAGACGCAATGACACGGTATATAGAACACATTCTGACTGATGGTGAGCGCGTCGTGTTCGAGGCGCGGGTGAGTTTATGGTCGCAGTGGCAACTGATTGCGCTCGGCATTATTACGCTGCCATTGTTCGGGTTTGGGGTGTTTTTACTACTGCGTGCGTGGCTTATTTACCGCACCACCGAACTTGCCATCACCACGAAACGTATTGTCTCAAAGACAGGAATCATACGACGCAGCACAATGGAATTGCGGCTCGATAAAATCGAGAGCATCAAAGTAGATCAACACCTGATGGGGCGCTTACTGAATTTTGGTTCTATCACCTTGGCGGGTACGGGAGGCGACAAGACGCCCATCGAGTGCATTCGTGCACCGCTCGATTTTCAAAAGCATTTTATGGCCGCGTTTGATCCATCGCATGCAGGCACTTAAGCGCCTGCACGGGCTCGCAACTAAGTAACGCAGTTTTTACTGACAGCTCGATGGCAGCCACGGTGCTTGCATACCCGATGTGCCGGCACTTTGGCTTGGCGTGTAGCTCAGTCCAGACGCTCCACTGATTTTGGCATTGCCGCAAAACCAAACGATATCGCCATTGCTGCCTACGCCCGGCACAAGTCCGACTGAGGTTGTGCTTGTTAATTTGCTGTTCGCCGCGGGGCCTCCGAAAAATGCCTGAATCACACCATTTGCCAAGAGCGCCACACTGCTGACATATTTTCCGGACGGGGCACTGGTAAACCCTAAGCCACTGGCCGACGAACTCGTGGTGATGCCGGCAGCAGGAAACGTTCCATTTTGCGTGTAGTAATCAGCGACCGCTGTTTTGACACCAGCTGTTAGGCTTAAGCCCTCCGTTACTTGACTGCGGATGGTGTAATTTTGATATGCCGGCAGCGCAATGGCTGCAAGAATACCGATGATTGCAATCACGATCATGAGTTCAATGAGTGTGAACCCCGCGGCTGTCTTCTGGTGCATAAAATGGCTGTCCTTAGCGGTTGGATACACAGAGTTACGAACGTCGATCAAAACCATTAGGTGAACCTGCAGTATGACTGTATTGGGATAGACCACAAGTGCGTATCGCTTATTCGACAGAGACTGTGGCGTTGTGTGCTAGAGCGTAGAGTATCAATGACGAAATTAAAGCGCGGTTACAGTAAAAACTCATGCAACTTGATCTTAATCTGACCCATAGCCGTAGTTACAGGACCACTTTTGCTGATTCTTTTCATCGCAGCTGTCTGGGCAGGGGCTCAAAATGCGCTCGCTGGCGGGGGGACGTTCCTCACGCTACCGGCATTGATGGCGAGTGGCCTTGACGCACGTGCCGCAAACATCACCTCGAGTTTGGGCTTGTTTCCGGGACAGGTAAACACCGCATGGCTAGGACGCGCCTTGGTGAGTGGTGTGGGACGGGTGTCTTTTGGTGTGCTAGCCGCGATCAGTGTGCTCGGCGGTACGATCGGCGCAGGCCTATTATTGTTAACACCGCCGGTGGTCTTTGCGGCACTGCTACCGTGGCTCGTGCTCTTTGCAACCGTGATGTTTGCGTGGGGCAGTTTTCGGCCACCCAAGACCCGTCGCGTGCATGTGTCACCAGTTGTGGTTGCGCTGTTGCAATTTGTGATTGCGGTGTATGGCGGATACTTTGGTGGCGGTATCGGTTTCCTGATGTTGGCCGTGTTCACTGCAGCGGGCTTTGCTGTCAGAGCGGCAGGTGCTACCAAAAATGCCTTAGCCATGATGATGAATGCCTCTACAGTGCTGATTTTGATTTTTACACCGGGCATCTCGTGGTTGCGGGTCGCAGTGGTAGCCGTTGGCGCACTCATTGGCGGCTACTTCGGCATCGTGCTCATGCGTCGCATCAATGAGCGCTCTCTTCGCATCGGCATTGTTCTATTGGGTCTCACCCTGACGGTTGGACTGTTTCTTGGTGCGCAGCACCCGGGTACTCAGTAAGGCGTCGGGTCGTGTTTGGACCCTGCAAAGACTCCCTCGCCAGGCGCATAGACCGCCTCTGTGTGTCCGATGAGTTGCTTCGGGTAAAAATACACTTCGCGCAGATGCCCCGTGGCGTAGCGCTCGATCTGGTCACCAAAGTGCACAGACGTCGGGTCGCCACTCTCGCCGCCCGCCATGATGGCATGCGCTGATACCGTCTCACCAAATTCGACGATGGCGACAAAGCTATTGCCGCTGGTCCCATAGTATTTCTGAGTCCCTGTTTGGCGGCGAGCGCCAAACGAGGCAAGCGATCCCCAGCGCGCCGAGGCAAAAGCCACGGGCGTACTGGCAGCGGTGTCTGCAAAGGTGGGCACTAGTGTGGCGTTAAGGCGCTGAAAACGGTTCATATCACCCCATGGCACCTGCCATGTACCAAAATCCTGTTGTAATCGGTCCGATACCGTCTGTAAGGCAGCTAAACGCTCCGTGTCTGTTAGGTGATTTTCAAGCACACCGTAAACGGAGATGCCTTGGGATTCTGCGCGTGTCTTCGCACTGTCCCATAACTCATCACCCCACAGCACAGCCAGTGTGGTCGCAATGGACTGCAATGCCCAACGACGATCCCACACACGCAAGAGCTCGATCTGTTCGGCGAGCTGTACGCGCAACACGCTATCAAACGGCAAAGCATCGTACGCGTTGAGTAAGTGCGGAATGAGCACTGCAAACGCCGGCAGATACGAATCAAAGGCCGCATCACGCAGTGTCTCAGCCGTAAAGCGACTGTTATCGGTCAGTAATTGCGTGGCGTGCATGCCGCGAGGATTCTCGCCAGCGGTATCCATATAGGCCGGAAAATTTTGGCGTTGTGGGCTGTCGGGTCCGGCAGCCGAGTAGGGCCAATTATTGGTATTCATAACCCAGCCGATCGAGGGGTTTACACTCTGTGGCACCTCGTTGAGCGTGTGTAGGCCGTGCCAGTCAGTGGCGGGCGTGCTGCCATCCACGGGGTGTGTGTAGTCGTACTGATCATCACGCCGTGGGATAAACTGTGGATGCAGGTACGCAATGGTGCCCTTTGCATCAGCATAGATGGTGTTATTGGTGGAATTGGCTTGTAGTCCGAGTACGCGCAGGTATTGCTGATAGTCGGTGGCCTTGGTGCGCAAAAAAGACTGAGTCAGCGCTGCGACCGGCTTGTACATCAGTGCGACGCTCACCAGATGATCGCCATCTTGCCGCACCACAGGACCGTGGTGGGTTTTGTAGACAGTGAACTGTCGCGTGGCAAGTGTCCCATCTGGTGTGCGGTAGTGAATACTCACACGCTGTGTGTGCATGGGTCGCAGCGTTGCGCCATAGCGGTAGTAGGGCCTGCCGTTCCGTATCAGTGTCACCTCACGAAATAGACTGATGCTATTGACCCCGCTGGAAGTATGCATCCAGCCCGCATGCTCATTAAATCCCTGATAGATAAAAAACTGTCCCCAAGTCGCCGCGCCATACACATTCAAATCTTGATCGCTGGTGACTTGCTGTTCACTACGGAAATAAAAGGAGGTGTGTGGATTAATCAGTAACAGCGGGTGGTGGTTTACGGTGTTGGCCCCAGCAATTGCAATCCCATTCGACCCGCGCGGTTCTGCTAAGCGCTCACTATCCGCTGTGATTGGAACCTCCACGCCTGATTCGTAGAAGGCCTGTAATGGACCAAGCGCAATATGTTCAATGTCGCCGCCAATACTCCCTTCAGTAAAGCTCAGCGCCATCCATGGTTCAAAGGCCGTGATGACGTGCGGTTTAAACGTAGGGTGCGATACGAGATACCAATTTAATCCATCGGCCCACGCAACCATCAGCTGTTTAAGCCACTCAGGGCTTGCTGAGTAACGGTTTTTAAGATCGGCTTCATTGACGTATAGCCGCATCCGCAAATCCTGATAGAGCGCTTTTTCTCCCTCCGCCTCGGCAAGGCGGCCGAGTGAGGTTAAGTAATTTCTTTCGATGCGCGGGAAGTCGTCCTCAGCCTGTGCATACATCATGGCGAATACCGCATCGGCATCGGTCTGACCATGGACGTGGGCGATACCCCAGTCATCACGGGTGATCCGACTGTGGGTTACAAAGTGCTGCCAGCGTGCGCGGCTCGCAGAGGGCGCCGTGTGTGCTGAACTCAGCGATGCGCGAGTGGTGGTGGCAGCGACGCCGTCAGGGGCCTGACACAAAGCGGCCAACACAAGAATGAAGCTGAATCGAATCAGTCGCATGCGAACACTCGACAAGGCAGCCTTGGAATGCTTGAATCCTAGCGCATATAGCGCCATGGTGTACTGCCTCTTCACAGAAGTGCCACAAACGATAAACCTGTGCTTAGCCTGCTATCTAGGTTCGATTATCGCGGTTACACTGACGGGGTGCGCACCTGTCGCCAAAACCAGTCATCTGCAGTAGGGCCTCATGCGTATTTTTAGTGAACGAGTCGAGGCATTTGATCAGTGGATTCGAGGCCGCTTCAAGCACTTAAATACAGCGCTTGAGGAGCTGTATTTCGATCAGGCGGATCGCCTGAACGTACAGGGAGTTGGCGACGACTTAAAAGCCACATTGCGTGACGAAGGCCACGGCTTCATTGAAGCGTTACGTGCCGAAGGCAATACAAATGATGGCTTTGAAAGTGCGTTCGCAGTCTTAGGTAATGTTGGCATGTACCTCGGCGCGATGCGCCGCCACGAACTGACGAATCCCTCAAATGAAACCCAATCACCGTTTGCGGCAGCGTCCTCGCTCGCCCTACATGCGGGCGCCTCACTTGGGATGGCGCCGCGTTTTGCGACTGCCCATCTTGCAACCCATAATTTAGCTCATAACGGCATCAGAAAAAGCTTTACGGCACTTACCGATGAGCAGTTATTCATTGATGAAAATACGCGCGCGATTTTGAGTTTTCAAAAGGTGGCCGACGCGCTATCGCGAATCGTGCCCTTAGGTATCTCAAGTACAGTCATTGACGAGTTGTTTTGTGATGCAAAAGCAGGCTTACAGCAAGTGATGGCTGCTAACGAGCGACTCTTTACGCAACTCGATGTGGAGCGTTTTTTTTGTAACGTACGGCCTTATTACAAGCCCTATCGGGTGGGCCGCCAAGAGTACCGAGGTGCCAATGCGGGTGACTTTTCGGGAATCAATGAGATTGATCTGTTGCTGGGTCTTTGCCGAGCGAATGACGCGTATTATGCGCAGCTACTCGTCGATAAGATGCTCTATATGCCGCCGCGTGATCAAAGTCGTCTGCGTGAGGTGATGACTCGCACCAGCTTGCTGGATGAGCTGTTGGGGGTGATCGACACTCAGCACCACACGGCGTGGTTTCAGGCAAGTGCGCGCGCATTTTTGGATGTGTGTGAGCTGTATGGTAAGACAGCCTTACAGCACCATGATCAGTTGGTGGCACGGTTTATCGAAGGCCCAGCAGCCAGCGTGTTGGAGTCGCATCGCGCCACACTCACGGCAAGTGGCCCACCGTTACCGATTTTGTTGCGAGCGCTTGAGACCTTACGTGATCTGCGCACGGCGGTTCCCCGTGAGGACATTGCGAGCCGTTATCAGGACATCGCGCGATTACGGCGAGCTGTTGCAGGCCGTTAAACAGCGCTGCCTAGGATTTCAGGCTGTTATGGGTCTCGGTCGATAAATGGCGCGGGTAGTGGCGTTGCCAGATCAATGCCGGTGACATCAAAACCTCGGCGAAAATCGCGGACGTGTTTTCCCATCCAGAGGCGTGCCGTAGCACCATCGCGCTGTTCAATCGCGGCGAGTATGGCTTTTTGCGCTGTGCCGATGCGTTGTCGGGCAGCGGGCGCGCGATCGATCATCAGGATCAACGCGGCAGCGAGCAGCGTGAACATCGGCTCTTGAATGATGGGCTGAATCCGATTGCCGGTGGCGGCGGTGATTGCTCTGAAAAACTCCATGACTCCCGCGATGGCCTCGGGCGCCGCGGTGCTGGCTTGTTCATAAGCAATGACAGCAGATTGAATACGACTCAGCGTTGCAGGGGACGCGCGCAGTGCCGCAGCTTCTGCCGCTGGAGGCTCAATGCTTTCGAGCATCTCACAGACTTCACGGACCGTGATGTCGTTCAATGCAAGTGCGTCGCTGATCCGACTCGCAATTTGCAACGTGGCCGGATGGTTGACCACCAGGCGTTTTGTGCCCCGACGGCGGGTGACTAGATCCGCACTTTCAAGCTCACGTAATGCTTCGCGGATGGTCGAACGGTTCACCACGAATTGTGTCGCAAGCTCCGTTTCCGATGGTAGCGGGTCACCTTCGCGCAGGCTGCGGTTGTGAATGCGACTTGCAATGGCCGCTGCGACGCGCCGATAACCTGGTTCAAACGGCAGTGGCGCGAACTCAAGACTCATGCCAGTTCCATCAGCTCCCGGCCGATGAGCATGCGCCGAATTTCTTGCGTGCCAGCGCCGATGTCATAGAGTTTTGCATCGCGTAACAGGCGCCCTGTCGGGTAGTCATTGGTATAGCCATTACCGCCTAGCGACTGGATAGCCTCAAGCGTGGTGGCAACCGCTCGATCGGATGCTTGCATCAAGCAGGCAGCGGCACTGCGGCGTGTTTTGTGGCCCCGATCACAGTCGCGCGCGATTGCGTGCACAAAAGCCCTGCTCCCAAAGAGATTCGCATACATGTCGGCAAGCTTACCTTGCATCAACTCAAAACTGCCAATCGGCCGACCAAATTGCCGACGGTCTTGCACGTAGGGCAACACCACATCCAGCGCCGCGGCCATAAGACCAAGTGGCCCGCCTGCGATGACAACCCGTTCATAGTCGAGTCCGTTCATGAGAACCGCAACACCGCCGTTCACTGCGCCGAGTACATTCTCGCGCGGCACATAACAGTCCTGAAAGTGCAGTTCGCCAGTCGAGGAGCCGCGCATCCCAAGTTTGTCGAGGTGCCGGGCAACGGTAAAGCCAGGCATTCCTCGCTCAACAAGAAATGCCGTGATGCCACGGCCGTGCAGCTCGGGCGCTGTTTTCGCATACACAATCACCACATCGGCGTCGGGCCCGTTGGTGATCCACATCTTAGTCCCGGTTAACCGAAAGCCATCCGCGTGCTCGATCGCTCGCAATTGCATCCCGATCACGTCGGAGCCCGCTTCGGGCTCGGACATCGCGAGCGACCCCACATGCGTCCCGTTGATCAGCTGCGGCAGATAGCGTTGCCGTTGTGCAAGGGTGCCATTGAGACACAGTTGGTTAATGCATAGATTGGAGTGCGCGATGTAGCTTAAGCCCACCGAACCAGACGCGCGGGAAATTTCCTCCATCGCAATGACGTGCGCGAGATACCCCATGCCAGTTCCGCCATCCGCTTCCGGGACGGTGATGCCGAGCAAGCCTTGCGCGCCGAGCTCAGGCCACAAATCGCGCGGGAAGGCATCACTGCGATCAATGGCGGCAGCCCTCGGCGCGATGCGCTCTTGCGCGAATCGGTGCACAGCATGGCGCAGCGCCTGCATCTCCTCGGTGAGTCCCGCGTCCAGATCCGTGTCGATTAGGGTGGCGGTGGTCACAGTGGCAGGCCTCTGAAAAGTACGATAGTATGATTGTCGGACAATTAAGGGGTCGAGGCAAGATGAATCGCCTAACCAGTCACGTTGATCTTAAGAGCGCGGAATATTCGGCGAACAAGCACGAATATGAGTTAATCAACGCCAACTTACGTCTAAAAGTCGATAAAGTAAAAATGGGGGGCTCAGCTGCCGCCATTACGAAGCACCGTGCGCGCGGCCGACTGTTGGCGCGCGAGCGAATCGACCTACTGCTCGACCCAGGCGCGCCCTTCCTCGAGCTGTCGGCATTGGCTGCCGACGGCCTGTATGGAGGCGACATCGCGTCTGCTGGCATCGTCACCGGTATCGGACGCGTCGCGGGGCGCGAGTGCATGATTGTCGCGAACGATCCGACGGTCAAAGGCGGGACCTACTATCCGCTGACGGTGAAAAAACATTTGCGCGCGCAAGAGATCGCGCGCGAAAACCGACTGCCGTGTATTTACCTTGTAGAAAGCGGTGGCGCCTTTTTGCCGGCGCAAGACGAGGTGTTTCCAGATCGAGAGCACTTTGGCCGTATTTTTTATAATCAAGCGACGCTATCGGCTGCCGGCATTGCGCAGATTGCGGTGGTGCACGGCGCGTGTACCGCGGGCGGCGCATACGTGCCCGCAATGGCAGATGAAAACGTGATCGTTGCCAAGCAGGGGCAGATTTTTCTCGGAGGCCCGCCGTTAGTGAAGGCAGCGACGGGTGAGGAGATTGATGCGGAGTCCCTCGGCGGCGCCGATGTGCATTGCCGCCAGTCGGGTGTGTGCGATCACTATGCAGACAGCGACGCGCATGCCTTGGTCATTGCCCGCGGCATAATTCAACGGCTTAAGCCGGGACCCACGGTGGCAGCACCGGTGCCCGCACGGGAGCCACTGTACGATCCGACCGAGTTGTACGGGATTGTGCCCACAAACTTGCGTAAAACCTACGATGTCCACGAGCTGCTTGCGCGACTGGTCGATGGCTCGGTGTTTGACGAGTTTAAAGCGCTCTATGGCACCACGCTGGTGACGGGCTTTGCACACATCGGTGGCTACCCTGTCGGGATTCTTGCCAATAACGGGATTTTATTTTCTGAAAGCGCACTTAAAGGCACTCATTTTGTGGAGCTGTGCGCGCGCGAGCACATCCCGTTGCTCTTTTTGCAGAACATCACAGGGTTCATGGTGGGCCAGCGTGCCGAGGCGGGTGGCATTGCGCGCGATGGAGCCAAGATGGTATCCGCCGTGGCTGCGGCCCAAGTGCCGAAGCTCACCGTCATTGTGGGCGGCAGTTACGGCGCTGGTAATTACGCAATGTGTGGACGTGCGTTTGGGCCGCGGTTTTTGTGGCAGTGGCCCAATGCACGGACCTCCGTGATGGGCGGTGAGCAAGCAGCGCAGGTGCTCGCCAGCATTCGTCGCGATCAGTTAGGCGCGCAAGGACGCACACCCACTGAGGCTGAGGAGCAGACGTTCATGCAGCCCATTCGCGATCAATACGAAACACAAGGGCATCCGTACTATGCCAGTGCGCGGCTGTGGGATGATGGGATCATTGACCCTGTGGATACGCGCCGCGTTCTGACATTGGCGTTGTCGGTGGTCAAGAACGCTCCCATCGCGGACACCCGTTATGGCATTTTTAGGATGTGACCCATGAACGCCACTGGCCTCGTGCTTGAAACAGTCCTTGCAGATGGCATTGTGCAGTTGACGCTCAATCGTCCCGAGCACCGCAACGCCTTGGACAAGGATCTCATGCACGCGCTGCAGCAAGCGCTGGCACACCATGGCAGCGCCCCGACGACGCGGGTCATTGTGTTAAGCGCCAGTGGCAGCACGTTTTGTGCGGGGGCAGATCTGTCTGCCATGCAGGCCCTGGGAGCCGGGGACCTTACGGAGAATCTCACCGAAGCGACGCGTTTGGCGCAATTGCTACTCACCCTGCATGACTGCCCGAAGCCCACGATCGCCTTGGTGCACGGCCCAGTGGTGGGTGGTGGAGCTGGGTTGGTGAGTGCGTGTGATATTGCCATTGGGACCCCGAGCGCCACGTTTCGGTTCCCCGAAGTGCGCCTCGGGCTCATACCGGCAACGATTTCACCCTATGTGATCGCGGCCATGGGCGTTCGCCGTGCCCATCGCTATTGGTTGACGGGAGAGTTACTGAGTGCCGAACAGGCCGCGACTTGTGGTTTGTTGCACGAGCTCGTGCCTGAGTCGGACTTACAAGTGCACGGGTTCGCGCTCGCACATGAAGTGTCTCGAGGGGGCCCCGACGCGCTCGCGGCGTGCAAGCGCTTACTGCACAAGATCGCACATGACGCGCCAAGTGAGGCGCTTGCCGCGCACACTGCAGAGCTATTAGCGCATCGGCGTGCAACGCCCGAAGCACAGGACGGCCTGCTCGCTGGCATCGAGCGGCGCAAGCCCACGTGGCGTACCTGATGTTGCGCCGGCTACTCATCGCAAATCGTGGCGAGATTGCGTGTCGGATCATCCGTACAGCCCGGCGCCTTGGCATCGATACCATTGCGGTGTACACCACTGCCGATAGCCATGGCTTGCACACGCGGCTTGCAGATGAAGCGCATGCGCTAAAAAATTCTGGCGATGACAGTTATCTTGATACCAATGCCATTATTTCGGTCGCACGTGCGGCAGGCGCGGACGCTGTGCATCCGGGCTACGGTTTTTTAGCAGAGAACGCGTCTTTTGCCGATGCGTGCGAGCGTGGGGGCCTTATTTTTGTTGGCCCACCCGCTGACGTGATTGCAGGGATGGGCTCAAAAAATGCCGCCAAGGAGCGCATGCGCTTGGCGGGTGTTCCGGTGTTACCGGGCTACCACGGTGAGGCGCAAACTATTGCCGAGCTGACCGCCCAGGCCCTGCTACTCGGCTTTCCACTCATGATCAAGCCCAGTGGTGGTGGCGGTGGCAAGGGTATGCAGATTGTCAGCGCACCGGATCAACTGAGCACGGCGCTCCACAGTGCACGGCGAGTGGCTGAAAGCGCATTTGCGGATCCGCGGTTGCTGCTTGAGCGCTATGTGGAGTCGCCACGCCACGTGGAAGTGCAGTTGTTGTGTGATCAGTTTGGTACAGCAATTCATTTGCACACGCGCGATTGCTCCGTGCAACGCCGTCACCAAAAAATGATTGAGGAAGCCCCCGCACCCGATATTTCTGCAGCTGTACGTGAGCAATTGCACGAGGCAGCGTTACAGGTGGCGCACACCGTTGGCTATCAGAATGCCGGTACGGTGGAATTTATCTACAAGGATGGCCAGTTTTGGTTTATGGAAATGAACACTCGCTTGCAAGTCGAGCACGGTGTCACCGAGGAGATTTTTGGTCTTGATCTTGTTGAATGGCAACTGCGTATTGCTGCAGGCGAGCGCTTGACGCTAACGCAGCAGACGTTAATCCCGCGTGGCCATGCAATCGAAGTGCGGCTGTGTGCAGAGGACGCAGACAGTGATGGGCTGCCGAGTGCGGGTACACTTGCGCATGTCTCGTGGCCTACCCATCAGGCAGACCTTCGCGTTGATGCAGGCTATGCCGAGGGAGATGTCGTCCCGACGCAATACGACTCATTACTCGCCAAAGTGATCGGGGTCGGTCCAACACGCACAGAGGCGATACGAACGCTTGATCATGGACTGAATCACTGCCGTTTTGTGGGGGTTACCACCAATGCGGGCTGGTTGCAGCGCGCCTTGCGAGCCGCCTCGTTTACCGCTGGTAGCGTCAGTACGGGTTTTATTGCGCAAGAGCAGACGGCTCTCGCACGCACTTTTGATATCACGGCGATTGAGTTAGGCGTGGCAGTGCTTGTGTGCTTACACGCGCCAGGTACCTTGAGCGTCGATGAGGGATTTGGTTGGGGGGCACGCGATGGATTTCGGTTAGGGCAATCAGCGCGACAGCTGTGGTGTGTTCAGTACCAGCAGGCGCGCCACCTCGTTGCGGTGACGTGGCGTAAGACCGACGCATTGGCAGCCCAGTGGTTCATTGAGACGCCGCTCGGCAATCAGGAGATCACCTTGCAACCGTCAGTCGGTGGTCTGGTGGTATGGAGTAACGGGACACGCCGCATGGTTGAGTGTGTGCTCGAGCACGATCGTGTTGCTTTATGGCACGGTGCGGACAGACTCGATGTGGTGGTTGAGGATCCACGCGTCATCGCGCCACAAAAGACCGCAGTTGAGGCAAGTCTTATCGCACGCTTGCCGGGACGCGTCGTGTCGGTGGAAGTGAGCGCTGGTGAGTCAGTCAAGGCCGGTCATGTACTGCTTGTGCTTGAAGCCATGAAGATGGAGCAGGCCATCCGGGCGCCGACGGATGGTGTTGTGCTGCGCCTTTTATACGCCGAGGGTGAGCAAGTTCCACAAGGAGCAGCGCTCGTTGAGTTTGAGCGCCTAGCTCAGCCGGGCGCCGCCACCTGACGTGCTACGGGTGTCGCCCGCTTTGTCGCATATCAACGTTTATTGGCTGTGCACGTAGGTCGCGACGTCCATGACCTCTTGGTCATTGAGAATACTCGGGTACAAACTGGGCATCGCACCCCCATTCGGTAACTCCGGTCGTTTGCCAGCGGTGCGAATAATGGTGGCGATCGCGTCCACTGTCTGGCGACTGGCAATATTTTTGAGTGCAGGTCCCGAGATGCCCTCGCCCGAGGCGCCATGACAACTCACGCACAGCCGGTTATAGACGGCAGAGCCGCGAGTAGCATCACCGGTCAGAGCGACAGGTTTCGTCTCAGCGCTCGCGGTTTCTTTGACTACAGGGCTGCCGAGTCCATAGATCACGATTTGCGGTAGTCCCGCTTCACCCCACACAAAGCGCGAGATGTTGCCGGACGTTGTTGCAACATACTGATGTTGCGCGATGCGGTAGGTGATGATGCCACCTGCGATGGCGCCGCCGGTTTGCTGTTTGAAGCGCACTGTCCCGTCGTTGCTATCAAGCGCATAGAGGTGGCCTCCCATGTCGCCTGCAAAAATAAGTCCGCCGGCAGTGGGTGTGATGCCCGACACGACCGGCGCATCGGCATGGAATGCCCAGCGGGCGCGCCCAGTCTCAGGGTCCACTGATGTGACCCAACCACTGGCGGCGGGGTCTGCGACTAATGTCCACGTGCCGCCAAGGTACACTCCCCCACGAATGTGGTTGGGATCGGCCTTACGCGTTAGCACACTGCACCAATCAACCGCACCCACGATCACGGCGTGGTGTAAGCGGTCATAGGCTGGCCCGTTCCATTCCACACCACCTAGAATGCCTGGGCACACAACCATGCCTTTATCTGTCACAGGCTGATCTTGGTTGGTAATGGTCGTGATCGCTGTTTTGTGCAGAATCTTGTGTGTCTGGCGATCGATCAAATACAAGTGTCCATCTTTGGAGCCCAACGCCACCACACCACGACCGTCGCGCAATGACAGCAGCATGGGAGCGGCTGCCACGTCCACGTCTTTATCATCGTGTGGACTAATCTGGTACCACCATTTTAAGGCGCCGGTGGTCGCATCGAGTACGACTAATGAGTTGGTGTATAGATTAGCGCCAGGCCGCACGGAGGAATCAAAATCCGACCCAGGATTTCCCACCGATAAGAAAAGTTCGTGAGTATCGGTATCAAGCGTGTAAGACGTCCATAGTCCGCCACCGCCTGTTTTCCAAGAGTCGCCCTTCCAGGTCTCGGAGCCAGGCTCACCCGGAGTCGGTACGGTGTTGAACCGCCAGAGTTGTTTGCCCGTGGCAACGTCGAAGGCAAACATACGTCCCTGCACACCCCATTCGCCGCCAGCGATCCCGATGTAGACTTTGTTATCCCAAACGATGGGCGCAGCGGCAAGCCATTCGCCTGCCTCCGGATCGCAAGGCTTTACATTCCACAGCGGCGCGCCTGTTTTAGCGTTGAGCGCGAGCAGATGACAATCCGTGGTACCCCGAAACAATCTGCCGTCAGCGATCGCAGGTCCACGGTTGCTGGTATAGGGTTCTTTTTGCTCAGGGACATAGAGACTTTTCCACAGCACGGTGCAATCGGTGGGATCAATCGCAATCGTGCCGGAGCGTGCGGAGGCATACAAAATGCCATCCACCAAGAGCAATCCGGACTGGAAGCTGCCGGCAGGTTCGACCTTCACGCGGCACAGTTCTTTTAATTGCCCGACATTACTGGCATTGAGGTCGGCGATATTGCTGTACCGATCACTGCGTAAGTTCAGGTTGTAGGACGACCAGGACGTATCCGCAGTTCCATTGCTGGGTAGCGGTGTAATGGTGTGGGACGGCGGCGGGGTGTTTCCTGCCACGACTGCATGAGCAAGTCCTGCACCGAGTAAAGCCCCTGCAGCAATGACGGCAATCAGACGCGTAGTCATCAACAACTCCCCCGACCGGTGGCACCACCGATACGATCTCGATCTAGTGATATTTCAATGCATCACGTGCGCGGACTCATGCGAGGTGCACATGTGACGGAGTCCTCAGTGGACCCACCCCTGACTTGAGTCTCGGTGATGCACCGTGGAATCGTCAACGTCTTTGAGTCGCTCGAGGTTGAGCTCACGGCATCATACAATGACGCACTGCATCAATGCTGAGAGCGTGGCAGTCCGCGGGCGGGAGCATTTGACGCGCGAGTACCTCATTTTGAGGATCACGACCAAGCGTTGAAAGTCAGTCACCCGGCACGCGTCGACAACGGAGTGACTCTGGCTGTCAGTAGAGGTTGGGTTCATTCTTGCGTTAGCTCTGCGCGGTAATGCACCAAAATACCTAGGAGGCAGAGGCACAGCTGAGCGGCTGTCATTTGCTTCAATGAGTAGTGTCCCCGGCGAGTCGCCGTAGACGGGTCGCCATCGCGCCTTGTTTCGCTTTCGCACCTCTTGAGTACATGCCAACCATTCGTGGTGTCTTCCAGCCGGCATCTCGCATGATGGCCGCATCCGATGCTCCATCCTCTACTAGATCCTGTGTGGCACCGATGCGGGCAGAGTGACTGCTGACGTATTGTGGATCGAGATTGGGAAGTGAGAGTTTGCGAGCGATTCGCTTGAACACGATTGCCACAGATTGGGAGGTTAGGCGGGTGCGCCGCGACGTCCCTGCAAGATCCATGCGAACGAACACTGGCCCACGCCGCAGTTTCGCTGCCTGCAGCCACTCAGTCACAGCCTCCACAATGGGTGCAGAAAGATAATTCGTTGAGACCTGCCGTGTCTTTAGACGTTCAAACGTGACCGTGGCACTGCCATCCTCATGAAATTCAAAGTTCTCCACGTTGAGCGCGACAAGCTCTGAGCGTCGAGCCATGATGGTGTACGCAAGCAGGAGCAGTGCGCGGTCTCGCTTCCCGGTGAGCGTATCGGGTAAGGACTCGACAGCTTGGCTGATCACGTCAAAGCTCAGCGCCGCTTTCTGACGCGGACTGACCAGTCCCCGTCGCAGGACGCGCCAGACGGCTAACACCTCTGCATCACGCGTCGGATCCGGATGGTTGCCGTCACTGTGCAACTTCGACAGGGTGCCTAAATAACGCGAGAGCGTTGCATAGCGCTTCGCCGGATGTCCGTTCGCCGTGATGCCTGATTTCAAGACTTCAAAGTCTCCGGCCTGCGTGACTCGGATGGGCGGCGCCTGATCTTGTAAAAACGCACCGATATCAGCAGGACGCGCCGGATATGGTTGGCGACTAGGCTTCTGCGCTTGGCACCAAGCGCGCCAAATTCGATAGTTTGCTCGGATAGATAGACGCGTGTTGGCGGCTTTGGACGCAAGGACGCGCAGCACACGATCGGGAAGTTCTGGAAACTCACGGAAGTGGTGAGCACGTAGATGTTTGACGACGTCTGTCACGATCGTGGCAGGCTTTGCAGGCAAGCGACTACGAAGGGTTTTCGCTTTCTGCCGGCGAGTCACACCAGTGAGGGGCCGTTGTCGCGTCATGTGTGTAGGTTACGCTGACGCGCAATCGCTCGTCTGATGTTCTCGAAAATAGATGGCGGAGGGGCCCCGATACATAGGTCCGACATCCGCGTAGCGGCTCAAAGTTTTTGGCATGGCCATCGAGAGCCGCGAATGGTGGAAGGAGCACGGCTGCGGTCACGCGCCGTATACAGCGCCCCTTGGCAACCGCACCCTAGAGAGCTTATCTGAAACTGAACTTCAATAATACTTCTAATAAGAGTCATTATATCCAAAAACAAGTATCTACGATTCTTTCAAGAGTAATTATTATATTAACTATCTATTTTATAGCACATCCTATAAGATAAAAAATAGGCGTTATAAGCTTTTAATGATTCTTATGAGAGGTTTTATAATTATACAGTCACATTCTCTAGATGCCTTGACTGATACGGCCGCTTTAGAGCTTTTAGGCTCGCGCTTGGCGGCCGCGCGTTTGAAGCTCAACCTCACGCAGATGGCGCTTAGCCGCGAAGCGGGCGTTTCGCGGGCCACCGTCGAGCGCCTCGAGCGCGGCGCGGGTGCGGACCTGAAGCTTTTGGTGCGGGTGCTCCGTGCACTGCAGTTGTTGGAGGGATTTCTGGTCGGTATTCCGACGGATGAACCCAGCCCGATGGCGCTGCTGCGCGCCCACGGTAAAAAACGGCAACGTGCACGCGCGGTGCGTTCCGCGGTGGTGGCGTGAGCGAAATTGCCGCAGTGCATTTGTGGGGAGAACTCGTCGGGGCAGTGGTCCAAACGAGTCCAGATACGTTCGCGCGCTTTGAATACAGTCCGCGGTTCTTGACGTTGGGTCTGGAGGTGGCGCCGCTGACGATGCGCTTGTCGCCCACGGTTTATCAGTTCCCCGCGCTGAGCCGCACTACTTTCAGAGGCCTGCCGGGCCTGCTCGCAGACAGTCTTCCGGACCGATTCGGAAATACGCTGATTGATGTATGGCTGGCGACTCAAGGGCGCGCGCCCGGCAGTTTTGGGCCCATCGAGCGCTTGTGCTACATCGGCAGTCGTGGCTTGGGCGCCCTTGAGTTCCAGCCCGTTAAAGGTCCCCGAGTGCGCAAGAGCCAGAAGCTGAAGGTCGCGGCGCTCGTTGAGCTTGCCTCCCACGTGCTGCAGCACCGCCACACTCTGACGACATCCTTCGCCCCAGGTTCTACTCATACGGGACTTGCGGAGCTCCTGCGCGTTGGCACCTCCGCGGGCGGCGCCCGTCCCAAGGCGCTCATTGCTTGGAACCGTGAGACGCACGAGGTGCATTCCGGGCAGGTCACTGCGCCGCCCGGGTTCTCCTATTGGCTGTTGAAGTTCGATGGGGTGAGTGGGGCCGGGGACCACGAGCTCTCAGATCCTCAGGGCTTTACCCGCGTCGAGTACGCGTACTCTCTGATGGCACGGGCGTGTGGCATTGAGATGGCCGAGTGCCGATTGCTTGAGGAAGGCCCGCGCAAGCACTTTATGACAAAGCGCTTCGACCGCACCGACGCGGGCTTGAAACTGCACATGCAGACTCTTGGAGCCCTTGCGCACCTCGACTACAACACCCCGCGTGCCAACACCTACGAGCAAGCATTTCAGGTGCTGCGCCAGCTTGGAGGTGCCGCCTCAGCGCGTGAGGAGCTGTACCGCAGATGCATTTTCAACCTCATCGCCCGCAATCAAGACGATCATGTCAAAAACATCTCATTTCTGATGGACCCCCAAGGCACTTGGCGGCTTGCTCCAGCCTATGACCTGACCTACAGCTTTGACCCGACAAATCGCTGGATGGCGCAGCATCAAATGGGCGTGAACGGAAAGTTCGAAGGCTTTGCGCGCGAGGACTTGAGTGCTCTCGCCGATACCGCGAGCCTCTCGAAACGCATCGCCGCTGAGATCGTGGAGCAGGTCGCTCGTGCGGTATTGCGGTGGGACGAATTTGCTGCAACGGCCGGTGCGCCAGCGGCCTACGTCGAGCAGATTAAGGCGAATCACCGCGTGTACCTCGCCCGTGGAATCACACAGGCCTAAGCGCTCACGCGTCATTGCGCGTCACCACGCTGTTCGAACGAGCGATTCAAGTAGTCTCGACAAACGGTCGTCTAGCATCAGGTATTCCAACTTCGGCGTTGACGTCATGTAGGCTCTAGAAATATAGTGATAGCGATATGGTAAACATATCGATAACATTAAAACCGATTTGTTTACTCAAATAAATATAAATACTACATACTTGATATGTAATGAATTACCAGAGACAATTTAACTCCAACACCGCCGTTTTGGACCCAACGCCATGCCCAACCCCTCAGACGTGTCGTCAGAGCCCAAAGCGAGTCGAGTTCGAGTGTTTCAGGCAGCAGATCAAATCTTGCGCTCGGGTCGTAGACCCACGGTGGAGGCAGTGCGAGAGCTTTTAGGCGGTGGATCACCGAATTCGGTGACGGCCTACATTCAGGATTGGTATCAGGAGCTCGGTGAGCGGCTCAACACGACAGAAAAGCCACTAGCCGGGTTTCCTAAAGAGGCAATCTCGCTTCTGAGTGAGTTGTGGCGGATCGCTGCCACGAATCGCGCTGGGAACCAGATGGCAGTGGCAGATGATGCCGATCGGCGCCTGCTTGAGGCGGAGCGCGATAGTCTTTTAGCTCAGAACAAGGCGTTGGAGGTTTTGAATCAGGAGCTGCAACGGCATCGGGCTAGCGCCGAGAGGTCGCTGGCTGAAGCTCGTGCCCTACTCTCGCGGCGTGAAGGAGCACTTGAAGTCGGTCGTGAGCAAATCGCTAAGCTTGAGACGGCGCTCGTGACCGCGCGGATGGAGGTAGAGGCAGCGGCCCAACGGCAAACCTCCCGTGCCGCAGCGGGGCTGGTGCGGCGTAGGCTAAAACGTACCGCACTTAATCCAAAGACGCGGGTATCGGACAAAACAAAAAATCGGTCCCCCAGGAAACCCAAATCTGCTCGAGCTAAAAACGCATTGGGTCGTCAGCGAAAGGTACCTGTGAATCGAAAATCCAGTGCAACGAAGCGCCGTGCGGTCGGTAAGGGCGCAAAGAAGCACCGGGTAATCCCCCCACAAAAGTGGGGCTCTGATAAGTAGAATTTTCTTACTGAGGAGTTCTATATGAAGAAGTCGAGGTTTACGGACAGCCAGATCCTGGCGATTCTGAAGCAGGCGGAGGCTGGGGTAGCGGCACCGGAGCTGTGTCGGG